>Ga0115854_10267_pt1 | contig 12301 bp, 7 predicted proteins | sample InSIn2SAF170_FD_83868 | JGI IMG/M metagenome (GOLD analysis project Ga0115854, IMG submission 83868)
TTCTCGCTCGACCATAAGGGACGGAGTCACTCACTATTCATATGGTGAGGGATTTCTCGCTCGACTGTTAAGGCCGCCATCGCCGCCATCGCCGCCATCAGAGGATGCGTTAGCATGCTCGACTGTTAAGGCCGCCATCACCTTTAGGTGCTCGACTGTTAAGGCCGCCATCGAGACCCCCCCACCCAATAAGTAAATTGAATGCGCAAGCAGGCTCGACTGGCCGCCATCACCTTTAGGTGCTCGACTGATAAGGCCGCCATCGAGAGGACCCTTTAGGGGGCTCGACTGATAAGGACCTTTAGGTGCTCGACCATAAGGGAGAGGAGAGGAGAGGAGAGGATGCGTAAGCATGACTCGACCAACGCCATCATGCCCCCGGCAGGGCTCGACTGTTAAGGCCGCCATCGATTTCTCGCTCGACCGACAGAGGAGGTCGAGGGCCGCCATCATGCCCCCGGCAGGGCTCGTGGTGAGGGAAAGACTTGTTATTGCCGGTTAGAGCGGGAGGCAGATAATGCATATATTATATATGTAATTACGCTTTAGCGTCGTATGGGATCGTAGCTCGAATCATCGATCGTACCCGTAATATCGTATACAAATATATATATATCTCATTAATGCATTCTGCCTTTTCATTCTTTGTTCCAGCCCAGTTATTCGATAAGAAAGAAAGTAAGTAAGCCCTTCCCTGATTACAGGAAAGCGCCCTCCGGGTCCTTTCGCCCGCCCGCCATTTCTTATCTCAGCCGGGGGATCAGCCCGCAGTAAGAGAATAAGCAAGTGATAATAAAAGTAATAAAAGCAAGTAGCAAGATCGAAGCGGTCAGTAAGGCGGGATCAGCTAGCTTGAATTAGTAGAGAGCAATGATTGCTACTATGAATAAGCCTAATAGAAGCTCTGATCTGATTACCCTCACCATCGGAATAGTGAGTGACTCCGTCCCTATGTTTCCCTAATATACGATCCTTTATTAGGTTATATAACTAAGAGTCATATGGAAATACATAGACCTGTAGTAATCCCGAAGCTAATATGAGCTTGGTGATCTATGCCCTGATCAGTATCATTACACCTGATTGCTTCTATTCCCTATGGTAAACCACCAATCCAGGTAATGAACTGGTCAAATTAGGCATATGTATTAGTATATCCTGTATATCAATGGGATTAGTACTTATAGATATACCAACCTCGCGTAAAAGGCAGTGATTGATCGATGACCTATGGGAATAAGAGCAAGCATTAGACTTATTACGATACGGTTGTAAGTGATAAGAGTAAATGGTAATCATAGTAATCACTTAGAAACACTATTCTGTGGACTCAGAACAAGAATGAGAGTAATATAGTACAGTTTCTCCATAATCAGAGTCACCATAGTGATAACCATTGAAACCTAGTAAGAAGAGGTAAAGCAAGAGGTAATAGTTACAGCAATTGACTCCAATAAAGCTGAGTAAGTCAACCTGTCTTAACTACGTGATATGTAATATGGTTAGATCCCAACAACATAACCGTAATAGTGAAATATGCCAAATACGTGAGCTCTCATTACATAAACTCAATGGGATTAGCTTATATGAGTAATGTATAGTGTTAGTTATACTGTAATCACTGCTTATATCAAGCTCATGTAAACAGAGTGTATGGCTTTATTACTCTACATGATCTGAATTACACCAGGTTTGTGTGATCAATATAAGAGTAATGGGAATGAGACCTTAGCTTTATCATGTCTAATATGGTGTTAGCTCCAATTCCAATGATACAAGATGTTATGGTGAGCTTAACTGGTATACTACTATTATAGTGTAATCGTTATCCTCCGCTTAAACCGTAATCATAGTTATGGGATATGCTCTACAAGTAACATACAATGTGCTAACCCAATGCAATCACTAGTATGAGCTTAAACGTAATGAATACAGTGAAATAGACCCATATGTAAGTAATGATTAGTGATTCCACTCTTCCCATAATAATAGCATGTATACTAATAACACCATATGAGTTCCATTGAATGAGTGGAATAGCTTACTTGTTACAAAGGATATGACTAGTATCCCCTATTGATTCGATTTGAATACTATGAACATGTTAGGAAGCTGACTATGATTAGCTTTATCATAGAAGTAATCCCAGCTAGTTTGATCAAGCCGTTGAAATGGAGAACACATAGCCATGATATTACTGATACATGCTGCCTAATTAGGGAAACACTGACACCATATCTACCCGAATCAATGGGTTACAGTATCCATAATGACTGAGCTTAATGAGAGTACACCTTGTGAACCAGTTACGAGTGCCACATAAGTGTTCCTATATTTAAGCTAGATTAGGAGATTGGAATGTCTGATTCCCATTGCTTTACTTAGCTTATACGAGCTGAATGACTATGAGCAAATCAAAGAGAGTAATACGAGTAATGATTACACTAATAAGTATGATCCTCCTTATTGCTATGTTGTAATAGTAAACAGAATACACCACTTATCAAGCTAAGGAGAAGCTTTACCATAGAGTAAGCTGTAACCATGAGGTACGTACTTGACATAATAGATAAGCATCATGTTACGGAACGATTGTTACTTGTATTAGCTTGTGTCAATTACAGGTAAACAGTACTCTACCAATAAGCACAGATCACTTGATTACGTAAATAAGGTCAATGTTATGAAACCAGTAGTTACCATAGAACAACCTGCCTTTCTTCTTCTTTCTCTTCTCGCTTATTCGGCCTTCTTTCTAGGGTGAGTAAGCGAACTCTCGACCACTATTTACCCACCCACCCCAATCCCCGGGGCCCGGTAGGACCCGTTAGGGGGCTCACTATTCATATGGTGAGGGTGAGCCTGCCGAACTCTCGACTATAAGGCCGCCATCGCCGGATGAATGAGGGAGATTTCTCGCTCTCTACCCGCTGGCAAAGGATGAAATCTCGACCCACCATCCCTCACCATATGAATAGTGAGTGACTTCGTCCCTAAAGGAGATATTGAAAGGCCTTATGCCATGTAGCGTATATAATAGATCTTTTTTCTGATGATATTATATACGCTACATGCCTTGAAATCTCGACCCACAAGGTCCGGAGGGCTTGCGCTTCTGAGGGCAAGGTGCCGCTTGACCGTAAGGGAGATGACAGTGAGATTGCCCTCTCCCTTATGGTCGAGCCTGCTTACGCATCCTCTACCGCCCTAGAGATTTCCCGGGCTCAGGGATAGGAGGATGGCCGGCCCTTGATCTTATATATGTTAACATCTATTTTCATTGATTCATTTTGGTCAGCCTTGACCTAACCAACTACCTGATACTCTCTGTCTTTCATTTGAAGAGGGATTTGAATCGCCTGATACGTTCTTTATTGAATAATCGACGAAGGAGAAGGAAGGATGGCTCACCCATAAAGAAAAAAAGCGTAATGACATATATAGATAGAATGACCAATCACCATCTATCCATCTATGGCTTTTTAGTCGATAAATCCTCTCCTCTCGATGGCGGCCTTATCAGTCGAGCACCTAAAGGTGATGGCGGCCAGTCGAGCCTGCTTTCGCATCCTCTCCTCTTCAATTGACTTATTTGGTGGGGGGGCTTATGGTCGAGCACCTAAAGGTGATGGCGGCCAGTCGAGCCTGCTTCCGCATCCTTATCAGTCGAGCCCTGTCGGACCTCTCCCTTATGGTCGAGCACCTAAAGGTGATGGCGGCCAGTCGAGCCTGCTTTCTTGATGCTTATTGGGTGGGGCTATGGTCGAGCGCCTCCGGACCTTATCAGTCGAGCACCTAAAGGTGATGGCGGCCAGTCGAGCCTGCTTCCTTGATGCTTATTGGGTGGGGCTATGGTCGAGCGCCTCCGGACCTTATCAGTCGAGCCCCCTGTCGGGTCCTTGCACTAGGAAGCGCAAGCCCTCCGGTCCCCTTACCCTTCCTTATGCCGGAATCCTAGTCGAGGGAGTGATGCCCTAATAATTATGAAGCCAGGAAAACTAAAGTAGACATGGAATGCTATAAAAACCCTATGTTTACCAACTATTCACCGGAAGACCTAGCACCTGTTGTTAACCCTAGACCACTTCTTTAATGAATCTTAGCAAGGTATAACTATATAACCCCCCCGGCCGGGCATGGGAGGGATGGCATGATACAACCTTCCCTTATCACTTACTTATGTGTTTACTTATTACCCGCCCACCTAGAGTAAAGACTTAGACTGATGAATGAAGCACTTAATGAGTCGGTACTGTTACTTACCTTCGATTAGAAGCACCGGATGGATTGGATGGGTCGATTAGCCCAGGCCAGGACCCTTTGAATAGCATGTTCCTGCAGGGATGGTCCCGCCGGATAGGGTTGACCTTTAGCTGATATCGTCGTTTCACTGCCCCGGATAGCTTATAAACAGCCGTGTCTCATAAGTTCTGGCTATATAGAAGAAATACTGGCAGTTCCACGATCTAAACTCAAGTTTCTGGCTTTCATGAATCAATCCAACAGGGCAGTTCCTTCCTCCAATGATCCATCCCACCAACTAAGAAGTCTTCCTGGCTTCATCAATTGGTAAGGTACTCAATCTCCTAGGGTGAAGGCAGTAAGATAAGGGTAAGGTGGATTGATCCGGTCCTGAGAAGAGGGTGTATAGCAGTCCCTCCTAAACACTTTCTGAGTGTGATCCAAAGCATCTCCTGGCTGTCTGAAGCCTGTCCATCCAATGAGGTTGCTCTGATCACATAATCCCAAGCCATCCGGCAGTTCTACGATATCTGCTAACGGGAAACTCTATTTCGACTAATCGACCCATCCATCCAGTGCTGCTTCTAAGATCAAGTAATGGGTGGGCGGCATCCATAACTCCATCGTCCTAGGGTTACGGTATCAAGGTAAGGGGTAAGCTTTTAGAATCTAATCTGGGGTGCTTGCTTCTAAGATATTAGAAGCACCGGATTAGATGATCCAACAACTTGACCCTTACCTTTATCCCTTCATCCCTTCATCCTAGGAGATGGAGTCAAAACCCTATAAGCCAGGAAGACTCAAGTAGCAGGTATGGTCCAGCCTGCCATAGTAATAGAGATACGGAGGTCTTACCCGAGCATGCATGAAGGGTTGAAGGTAAGGTCCGTTGATAAAAGAAGATATGTGGTTCTAGTAGATGTAGTTAGTTCTGTAATTAGTTCAAAGTGATAAGAAAGCGTAATTACATATATAATTCATGACTGGAAGAAATGACAAACAATGGAGCGTGAATGCATATATTATATATGTCATTATGCATGAATGACTTGCGTTGCTCAATATTGCAAACCTCCGCCTGTCGAACTCTCGACAATAGGCCCGTAGGGTGAGGGTGAGGGACGAACTCTCGACTAAAAGGAGAGGTAACGTGTGAGGGTGAGCTTGCCGAACTCTCGACAAAGGCCGCCATCGACTCACCAAAGTGGCTTGATCTTATGATGGGTACTCTTAAACCTTTCTTTCTGCAATTGTAACCAAACTCGGTCACCTACTTGACATGAGTGAGGTACTCGATGTGCATCGTGTCTGTACTTGTACTTCTACTGCTAGCGTTGCAAGATAGACTAGACCTGTTCATGGATTTGTTGGATCTGCTTTATGAAGGTTGCCTTTATCTCTTGTTCTTTGTCAATATGAGGAGCAGAGGATGTTTGGCGCTATAGGAATGAGACATCTACAGGGTTGGATGGTTGGAAAGTGGTATAACACTTGAATTTGGTGTCAAGCATTGACCTCCAAAATAGGGCATTCCAAAAATGAATTAGAAACCTATAATCATGATCAGACACTATGGAAGATGGTAAATCAAAATGGGACCAAACATGAATGAAGTACAGTCGCGTTGTGTCAAGGGCGGTGGTTTTCCTCTCCCTTTGGTCGAGCCCCCTACCGGGTCCTCTTATGCAGAATGAAGATCTTCATTTTGGAAAAATGAGAAACAAGAAAAGTACACAGTCATGTTGATGCTTGGTCATGGGTAACCCCAAAAGAAAGTATAAGATTATAGATTCCTAAGGTCTAGAAGGACAGGAGCAAAAACAGCAGCGATAAAGACAGGAACAGAGGCAAGGAAAGAGTAGGTATGGCCGTCTTTAGAAGGTATGGCTTTGGTATGGGCATATGTGCCCCTTATTACGTAGATAACTGCATCTGCTGGAGAAACTGTATCTGTCCCTGTCACAGTATTGGTATCTGGGGAAGGTAGTGCATAACAAACCGGTAAGCTCTCATTATATCATATATTAGGAATATTAGACTGTATTAGTATTAGGAAGATTTGTAATCTTAGAATACTCTATTAGTAATCTTATACTTGACTTCTACTCTATTATACCCTATTAGTCATATTAGTAATCTTATACTTGCTTGGTTATATTAGTATTCTCTCTAGTAGGCTTATACTTGATTAGGAATATTATACTCTCTTAGGCATATTAGTAATCTTATACTTGCTTGGTTATATTAGTATTCTCTCTAGTAGGCTTATACTTGATGAGGTCTAAGTGGATATTTTCTCATAACCAGCGAAGCTTTCGGGACGAATGGACTCGTGTGAAGCGAATGCATATTGGATGGTCAAAATGCCAGCTTAAGAATTACCGTCTACCGCATTACTTCACCAAGAATAAGAAACGCATCTGATACCCGGGAGTTACCTCTATAGGAGGTAACCGAATAATAGCGAAATGGGTCGGTGGGGTGCGTTAACCACAGGAGGCCTGGCCGATCAGTGAAAGCGCTTGGACTGATTCCAGCTCATAGACCCAAATTAGCTTGCTATTTTCTCTTTATAGACTGACTGGCTCAACCTTCTGAGTACGTAGAGAGTGGAATCTGACCTATTCCTCAATAAGACTGCCTTAGTCGCCAGAACAACTCTTCCTATCACTATTCATAGTGGAGCGCTACCCCGAAAAGAGTGTTTTTTGTCTTGCCTTTCTCTCTTTCTTGGACTGGAGGTAGGTAGCTTAAGAGTTAAGGGTATGGCCTTTATTCATTTCATCCTTATTGTTTAATAAAAAGACCTATCGGAGAAGAAACAGCAACCACAGCCCGATATAGAGCCCCTGACCTCCCAGGTAAGCGTCTCTACTCGGCTCACATTGGCTCTATGCCACAGCTAGATCTTTCTTTTATAACAGCAACAGGAGGAAAGATACTTGTTACAGACAGATATGAATTCTCTTAAGCAGGAGGATAGGATTCAACAGCCGGAGCAGAGGACAGGAACTTGGAACAGATATTCATTGATTCAATTAAACAGCTGCTGCAGGAACGAACACAGATCCTTATAAGTACTGTCTCTCGACCTAGGCCACACTTAGACCTATTGAAAAGCTTGACAAAACCTATCTAAATTGAACCAACATCTACTTCACTTGTCCCGTATCGAACCCTCACCGACCTTTACCTATGAAATCGAACCTACACCCACCTAGGGTTAACCTTACCCGCATAGAACTATACCTAGAACACTTACCCACCGAGCAAACTTCAACCTTGTCTCTACTGAAACCTATGAAATTGAACTGGACCTAGAACCCACTTACTCCATAAAACCTATATACATGCAAACTAGGCAGGCCTACCACCTTGAAATGCAAACTAGGTCTACCTTCCAACTTTCTTACCTTTGTCACTTGAACTAGGCCAACGCCTTACCTATAGAATTTGACCCTCTTGCCTCTTCAAGTCTTTACACCCAGGGCCCTATATTCTTTAGGGGTCACTCACTATTCCGATGGTGAGGGATTCATTTTCACAACCATGATGTCGATTTCAGGTCGATTGAACTAGGTAAACCTAACGGGGGGGAGGCTTCATTTCATCATTTTATAACCCACCCCATTCATCAAACTTGACATTTCAGTAGGTCAAACCGGTACCCGGGGCAGGATCACATCGAACTAACTCCACCAAACCGCCCTAAGCATCATTGGTTTCTCTATACAAATGACAGAGGGACAGAGCAAATACCCAGGTAAATCATTCAATCATCATGCAATCACAGACATCAGAAACGAATGGAGGAGTAGCCACCTTGTTCTCTCTCAATCTAGGTAGTAGCGGGCATCACAGGATTTATTGCTGAATCAGGAGGGAGTTTTTTCATACCCATCTCTATATACCATGCATGTTGCATCATGGAAATCACAGACAGATGTATCATATTTTGACTCTCATCATCACCAAGATCAATTACCAGGAATTCCCTCATTGATTATCAAGGTGTTTCGTATATAATGTGTGTTGTCATTTCTCCTTGTGAGAGTGAGACATACATTATGCGAAGAACGGCGTACTAAGGCTATACGTAAAAGTGGTGTCGTGCTTGCTAGTACCTAGTAGCTTGCTAGTTACTAGTAGGACTTCACCGACGATATACATTGACCAACCGAAGGGGGCAGAAAGGCCGGGACCGAGGAAACAACCAATTGGTAAGTTGAATGTTACGTTAGTGACTTAAAGACAATCAGATCTATTAGTGAAAGCAAGACCAATAAGTAGAGATGTTATACTGTCCTAATGATTTCTTCTTTAGACTGTATTAATAACCTATTTATTATACTTACCACCTAATGAGAGATTATTGATACTAGCTTATATATATTCATTATACTGTCTAACTCTTACTGTTGCTTACCTCTCACTAGCTAGATCTATTGATTTACTTATCAATACGACGCATCCTTACCAATAGCAACAAGTAAACCTTTGAGAGGCATGTCTTATATATCAATATTGGAGTTCCGTTTAGTGTCAAAAAGTGAATAAAAACTACTACTTTAGCCCCTGATTTCTGCCTTAGCTACTTCGGTTCGTTGCTAGTGAATATCTCGTAAGTAATGCTAGTGATCTTGTCAAGTGATCTTGTAAGTGAATAGTCACAATGTCTTTACGAAGGGTATGTCCGGGATCCAGTCCAATCTAATCTTAAAGGTAAGTCAGGAGTACTCACCAGCGACTTAGGTAAGCGTAGCGATAATCCAACAAGTCGTCTATCAAATAATGAATGGCAGTAAACACCAATTAATAGGTAGTCATTCCCATGGGCTTAGTCATATGCACGTGTAATGAAATAGTCTTCAATAGTCTTCGCATGCAGTAAGAATATATAGTGGCAGTAGGAAGACCTAGTGGCAGTAGGAAGACCTAGTGGCGGTGGGAATATCTAGTTTGAATTATTTTCTAGCTAAGTAAGAAGTATGAATTATTTCATAGCGGTAGTAATAAATACCTAATACTCGGTTAAGTCCAGAATAGTAATAGGTATCGCTCATCAGGACAGGTAATAGGTATCGCTCAGGACAGTCCATACATAATCTCTTTCTCCGGCGGGGGGCTGTCCAACATCAAAGAGTGAAAAGGCTGTCTCTTGATTGATCCAAGCTATAAAAGCTCCATCAAAGAGTGAAAAGGCTGTCTCTTGAAAGCTATAAAATCAAGAATCTGAGGTCTGTGGTCGTTGCAATTATCTGTGCAGTCCAATTAATAATCGGTATGTCCCACCTGCAGCACCGAGGAGAGAAAGCTTCCCTGGTCTGGTGTGAAGCCTCCGGTCAAATTGTCAATTTGTTGGTGAGTGGGGGCACTTTTGTTGTAGTGTTTGTTGTTGTTGAAGCCCGGACACCTAGGATAGACTGCATGGCATCCTTTATAGACTGGCTTGTGATGAGGAGCGTGGAGATCGATCCATTATAACCTCTGCCTGGCCTAGTTGTTCTATATACGAGATATTCCACTACCCTTTAAGAGAAGATATGGATATGATAACGGCTTGCTTGCTGCCCTCCCACCCTCCGCAAGCAAGAAGTCATAAGCCAATGAATATTCACCCATCAGACGGATGAAACACGCAACTGCATATGAAATTGAAAAACTGGCCCTTCAACTCACATCCGCATAACACACATTGAATGCAGGGAATAGACATGAACAACCAACCAATGCCTGATCCACAACTGGCCTTCACAACCAAGAGAGAGATAGATCGAGGTGCGTTTAGCTCTTGTCCGCATCGGGCAAGGAGTGTTTAGGGGTGGGTTCCTAATAGGGCAATGATTCGCGGTCAAACCCGGTGTAATGCTTTCCTTCCTAACCTAGCCCCCTTCTGACACAGCTAATAAGGTACCAACAGGGAGGGAGTGTAATCCTAATGCTAGCTAATAGGGCAGGGCTAGGTATTTGCAAGCTTAAGCCCTTGCTGGAAGGATGTGTATCTTGATGTCTGTCTAGGTGATGGATGGATGGTTAGGAGGTAGGGCTAACTGCAGGGGGGAGGGCTTAGGTGTTGCCCGGGTCAAGGAGGTGTTGCCCGCAGCCTTGAGCGATATTAGTTAGTAGGCTGTAGTTCCTCCCTCTTGTTTGGGGTAAAGCCCTAAGGTTTGGGGGCCGGGGAAGGTCTCTAGTCCCTCGTTCAATTTGGTCTCTTCTTCTCCTGCCTTTGCCCTTGGTGTCTCACCCACTTTTGCTCTTGGTGGTTCTAGGTCAATGAGGTCACCTGCCTTGACCTTTTTGGGTTATACATCTTAAACGCACTATGGATATCGATCTAGAATTGGATTTGAAACAACGAGATCTGCTACTCGAATTGCAACTGGAGAATCTATAACTGGATCGACTGCTTATGGTGCTGGATCGACTGAACCGCCTGAACCACCTGCTGCTAGGTCTACTAGTTCTAGGTATGGATCCACTACTGGTGCATCTGGTTATGGGTCTGGCTCTTTGGCTCGCTCTTAATAATCATAAGAATCTGGATCACGCTCTCGAGAAGCAAAAGTGAAAAAAGAGCATCTTGAATCGATACCGAATTGGTCATAAAGGTAGGTTGTCTTTACTGAAACATGGTCGTATAATCGCTTTTTGACAAACTCTGATATGGCTTTCTTTATTACTGGCTGGCTCTCTGGCTTCATGGGCAATGTGGTCTAGCTGTAGATCTGGCTTGCTACTGGCTTGATCTGTTGCTGGGCTGTAAGGACAGATGACCAACCTTTCTTATCCCGTCCCGCAGTAGAAATTGAATTACCGTCGTACTCTTCGGAGCTGAGCTCGATGTGGATGGCAGGGTGGTAGAAGGTACAGTCTCTTTACTTCTCAAGTTATACTCATTTGTTTCAATTTCCTTGCCCCCGGAGGGACAAGCGGCTTCGCACCTTAACATTAGCATCTCTTCCAGTTTGAGATTGAGTTCGAGCAGATTCAGTTCCTCGACCTCGTAACCTCGGCCGAGCCCCTCCGGGCCATATCTAGCTTATTTTGAACCAGCACCGAGAGCGAAGGCATAGACAGGTGTAGGAACAGGGAAAGAAGCATTCTCACCAGAAGAGCACACCGTACCACCCACAGGCAAATGATACAGTATAAGCATCTCCACACATACCGCCCGCTGCCGCCCTGCCTTCCCTAAACCTTCAGGTATATCTCCCACATTATTATTCTTTTATCTCCTTTCATATCCTCTCAGCAAGCCCGTATCTCATCTCCTTAAGGCTTGTTCCCATTCAATCATTACCCGACCATAGAGAGGGCGAGGGAGTCTTCTGTCACCCTGACTCCAAGGAAATAAGAAATCTAACGCTGGCTGGAAAGAATCACTCGTTATCCAGGACCAGGAACCAGGTCTCTTTTACTGGCCTAATGAGCAGGCCTAATTTGTGATTGAGTCAGTGTTTGCTAGGGGTACTGGGTCTTTAGCGGTAACGTCAGTCGCTAACTCAACCCTTCCTTAACTGTACATGCTCTGGGGAACAAACAAACTAAGGTAGCAGGAGTAGGACCAGGAACCAGCACCAGGAAAGAATCACTGAACGAACCATCACTTCACGAATCGCTAGCCCAACCAGGACATAGATTAGTCCTCATTAGTCCAGAAACACTCACAGGCTTTAGTCCAGACCTTATCGGCATGTCCGGAGGGTAGGCTCCTCATGACCAGAGAGAAAAACCAGGCAGAAATATCACTTAGTGCTGGCGTCCTTGGTCGCGCGCAAACGACTGGTAAATTGGAGAGATTGGAGAGTGCGAACTAACTGTCCTTCGATTAGTACCCTTGCCTTGGGCTTCTAACATGAGACTAGTAATCGTGATTTAAGATCAATAAGGTACGTTAGTGACTCGACCTATGGGAGAGGTACGTTAGTGACTCGACTGATAAGGATGCGAAAGCAGGCTCGACTGTTAAGGACCTTTAGGTGCTCGACCAAAAGGGAGAGGAGAGGACCCTTTAGGGGGCTCGACTGATAAGGTCCGGAGGCGCTCGACCATAGCTAAT
>Ga0115854_10269_pt1 | contig 12274 bp, 13 predicted proteins | sample InSIn2SAF170_FD_83868 | JGI IMG/M metagenome (GOLD analysis project Ga0115854, IMG submission 83868)
TAAGAAATTGGCTAAGTATTGACTTGAGTCACTCTGTGAGGCTGTGAGATAAACTATACTAGTACATGGGTTTCTCAGGCTTGAGCAAGCATTGCATTTCTTCTCTATTCTTCGATTAATGCAATATAGATAGTAAGGAGTCTTGAGTAGTTTCTTTCCATTAGATAAATCTTTGTGTATGTGTTTTGAATCTTGATGCATGTTAATGATTTGTGTTCTTGATCATGATATTATTTCCACAAATGAGTATAGTAGCTCCAAGTCTTGTGATCTAGTAAATTTCATGAGCAATTTTGAATCTTCACATTACATTTATAAATGGTATCAAAGTAGGAATCACAGTAGGGAAGAGAATTCAAAGTTGTCTTTACAGATGGATCAAATTTGCAAGATCAATTTTTCAGAGCTAGTAGGATGACTTTCTATGGAGTTAGACTCGAGTGTGCCCTTGAGGGTTTCTCGAATTATGATACTTGGAAGGACATGATGGAGGCAGTGTTAGAAGATAATCAACTAAAGGAACTCATAGATAATGATATCCCGAAGCCTCTAACATCAGATGCTCAAGATATAATAGAATGGAATAAGTGTGTAGCGAAGGTGAGGAGGATCTTATTGGAGGGAGTTTGAGACCATATTGTCTTGAATGTCAATGGGAAAGAGACTCCATATGCAATGTGGTAGGCCTTAACAAATTTGTTCTAGAACAATAGTACCCATAAGAAGCTAGCACTGAAGGACAAGCTTTAGAATATCAAGATGCAGAAGGGTGACACAATTCCATAGTACCTTAGCAAGTTCACACAAAGTTGTGATGAATTTGGTCAAGTTGATGTTACTATAGTAGAGGATGATCCAGTAAGCCTAGCACTTATAGGCATTCCCAACAGCTAGCACAACTACTAGGATTTGGTAAATGGGAGGGCGAAGCTACCAAATTGGGAACACCTTTGGTCTGATTTGGTACATGAGGAGAGAAGGTGGAAAACTAGAGATAAAACCTTATCAAAGGGTGATGATGAGGAGAACTATGCCTTGGATGGAAAGGAAAAGAAAGGGAAAGGGAAGAAATCCCAATCCAAAGTAGAATTAGGTCAAGGGGGAAAGAAGAAATACTTGTCCAAAATCAAGTGCTTTCACTATCATGAACTAGGACACTATGCCAGAAAATGTCCACACAAGAAATCATATAAGAAGATTGCAGGAGGAGAAGTTGGTGAAACCTTGAATTCATAGTTCGAACTTTGTTTTACCCTCATTTCATGCATGGAAAACATAGTGATGGGTAGTGTGTGGTATCTTGATAATGATGCCTCACTCCAAATGATGAGTAACAAATAATTTTTCACTAACTTGGAGGATAAGGATCTCCAGATGCACATTAATATGGGAGATGATGGTAGCTATAGTGCAACCAATATTGGTACCTTTACTTCTCAGAGGGAGTCTAGCTCCCCTCTTAGGCTCGAGGATGTGATGTATGTACCAGGTCTAAAGAAGAGCCTAGTTTTTGTTGTGGTGTTGGAAAACTATGGTTACGATGTAATATTTAGAGAAATAAAGCCTTTCTTGAGAAACATCACCATGGGACAAGTTAAGTAGATTGGGGCTTGAGTGAAGAATATCTACAAATTAGATGTGGAAGATCATGCAGCGTTGAGCACAAAAGTAGAGAATATGCAGAGCCAAGATGTCGGGGAATTATGACATAGAAGATTTTTCCATCTGCATCATGTCACTTTGAAGATCATGTAACAGATTTCTACAAGCCTTCCTAATGGAGCACTAGACCAGTAAGGATACATGCAAAGGGTGTACATTTAGCACATGGAAATCATTGAAAGGATCCACTCTAATGTATATGGACCTTTATCGATAGCCTCCATAAAAAATCACATGTATTATGTTATATTTTTGAATAATTTCTCACAGAAGTGATGGATCTACTTCATGCAAAAGAAAGACTAGACATTCTCCAAATTTGTTGAGTTTTAAAGCACTTGTTGAAAAAGACATTGGAAGGAAAGTGAAGGCTCTCAGGAGTGATGACGGTGGTGATTATGTGTCGAATGAGTTTAAAACAAATTGTGCAAAGGAAGGCATTAAAAAAGAGTTGAAAACACCTCATAAACCATAATAGAATGGGGTGGATGAGACAAAGAACAAAAGTATTGTGGGAGCATCATGGGCAATATTGCAAGACCAAAGCCTACCTATACACTTGTGGGTTGAAGCATGCAACACAATAGTCTATTTTCATAATAGGATTCCTCATAGGATTCTTGGCATGAGTACACTAGATGAATAATTTTCATGGAAGAAACCAAATTTGCACACTTCATGATCTTTGGATCATTAGTTTACAACCATGTTTCCAAGGAGGCAAAGAAAAAGCTAGAGTCGACAACAAAGTTGGGAATATTTGTGGGGTACACTGATACATCTCACAACTATCCCATGTACGTGCCATCCCTCAAGATGACATTGGTCATATGGGATGTGAAGTTTGATGAGGAGAAGGAAATGAGATGTTCTCTTGAGAGGGAGCTTCAGTTGCAGCTTGATCAAGAGCTTATGGATCTAAAGGAAGAACCTCAGGAAGTTGTGGAGAAACCATAAGTAGAGGATTAGAGAGTGGAGACATCCACTCAAGTAGAGACATCTAGAGAAGGAAGCAAGCAGATCATGGAAACTGGCATATTATTGCACGATGCTAAAGATAATGTGGGAGAACCCACATCATAGCATTGGCATAGGAGGTTACTAAATTGGTACACTAGGTACATGGATGAGTGAACAAGTTGAGATAGAACAATCCTCATTCGAGGAAGAAGTGTAGCAATGAGTATGGGTTGACGCTATGGTATAGCAATATGATTCCATTATAAGAAACAGTGTTTGGGAAGTGGTCGTAAGACCAATAGACAAATTAGTGGTTGGTTTGAGATGGCTTTACAAGGTAAATCATGGAGAAAATGGGATCATAGAGAAACACAAGGCCAAATTTATTTCCAAGGGATTCTCTCAGGTGGAGGGAATTGACTATGAGGAGACCTTTGCTCCAATACCAAGGTACTCATCCATCAGGTGAATCCTAGTACTGTCAGCATAGATGGGGTGGAAGATCCACTAGATGGATGTGAAGACAACATTCCTCAATGGATTTATTAAGGAGGAGGTCTATATTGAGCATCTTTATGGGTTTAAGACCTTTGATAGAGAGTTACATGTGTGAAAACTCAAGAAAGCATTGTATGGACTCAAGAAAGCACCCCGTGCTTGGTATACTAGGATTGATAGCTATCTCACTAGTTTTGGATTTACTAAAAGTGAAGTAGATGCAAAAATTTATCGCAATGTCGTAGAAGGGAAATTATTGATTATTGTTTTATATGCTGATGAATTGATCCTTACTGGTGACAAGAAGCTGATCAGATCTTGTAAGGAGAACCTTGCAAGATATTTTGAGATGAAGGTTATGGGACTCATGCATTATTTCCTTGGTTTTGAAGTATGGCAAGGAGATGGGGAACTGTTTGTCTCTCAGGGAGAGTATGCCAATAAGATACTGAAGAAGTTTTACATGGAGAGTTGCAAACCTATGGCCACTCCTCTAGTAGGAAATTGGAGGAAAGAGGATGCCACTTCAGGTGAGGAATTGGAGGCTACCATATACATGTAGCTTGTGGGTTCACTCATGTATTTGGTGAATACATGATCGAACATGTGTTATTTAGTAAACTAGCATAGTCAAGCCATTGTTAATCCAACCAAATTGTATTGGAAGGTAGCAAAGCATGTGTTGAGATACCTCATAGACACTACTTAGTTTGGTCTTTGGTATAGACAGATAAATGGAGTGAAGCTATAAGGCTTTAAATATGTAGATTGGGTGGGGAGTCCATCAGATAGGAAGAGCACTTCAGGAGGAATTTTCAGCAGTAGTTTCTTGGTACAACAGGAAGCAAAGATATGTGGCACTTAGCTTGGCAGAAGCAGATATGTGTGGCACTTAGCTTAGTAGAAGCAGATATATGTGGCACTTAGCTTAGCAGAAGTAGAATACATGGATGCAAGTCAAGCAATGTGTGAGGCTATCTGGACGAGACAAATTCTTGTTGTTGTTATTTGGTCAGAAGATGGATCTTACAGTGATTTACGTGACAATAATATTTGTATCAAACTCTTTGAGAATCTAGTAATTCATGATCGACCCAAGCATATCGACATCTAGTATCACCATCTACAAGATTGTGTGCAAAGGCAGATTATGTTGTTGCGCTACATTTCGACAGAGGAGAAAGATGCAGATATTTTGACAAAGGATTTGTTAAGAAGAAAATTTGAGTTCCATAGAAGTAGGATTGGGGTATATTATAATCCATTTCTTGTTGAGAGGGAGTGTTGAAAATGCATCAAGAAAATCCTAATTTAATTTTTCCTTGATTAAATTAAGAGAAAATTTGAATTTCAATAAAATAAAATACTTAGAGGTAGTTAACTGAGGTGACATGGGTCTTTTCACTTAGTTAACTTAGTAAATCCAAGTTTGAGACACTTGAGTTTAGCTCTACATGATTGATTGCTAATTTGTACCAATATATTATTAGTTAATTTAAGTTACTGCCAGTGTAACTAGTTCTCACTGTTAGTAGAACTAGTGGAGGCTTAGTCAAGGGTGTATAATGTTTTTTCACCTTAAGTGATCATCTAGTTAAACTTATCAATATACTTAAATTAACACATGCATGCATATAATTTGTGTTACCTAGTTGAGATTGGAGTTCAATGGCAACGTAATATCAATTGTAGAATTTTCCAAGTGGTATAGGTGGTGCGCGCAGTTAAAGAAAGGCCTAAAGGAATTGCACAATTCTCAATGAGTAATTTTCATGATTAATAGGGGGCTAATTCCCCATCAAAAAGAGAAAGGAAATAGGAGCTTGGTAGGCTGATAAATTGGCTAAGTATTGACTTGAGTCAGTATGTGAGGTAGTGAGGTAGATTATACTAGTGTATGGGTTTCTTAGGCTTGAGAAAGCATTGTATTTATTCTATATTCTGTGATTAACATAATAAAAATAGTAAGGGGTTTTGAGAAATTTATTTCACTTAGATAAATATTTGTGTATGTGTGTTGAATTTTTATGCATGTTAATGATTTTTCTTCTCGATCGTGATTTTCTTTCTGTGGATGGGTAGAGTAGTTTCAAGTGTTGTGATCTAGTAAATTTCATGGGTAGGTTTGAATCTACACATTAAATTTCTACAGTACCATGGGGATTCATCCATTTATTATACATATAATTTTTTGGGGGCTTCTTAAAATTTCCCCTTACTGTATCTAAAGAAAGAATAAAAAAATGCAATAGGTTTGTGTGCATGCACACACACACACACATATTTGTGTGAATGCATATATAATGAAATGTATACCTTGTATTTATATTTAATGTTACTTTCTTGATGGGGCACTAAGGAGTAGAGGAGGGTAAGGTTTAGGCACAATTCATCCTCTCAAGAGTGGGAAATTATATTCCTAATGGCCCTAATTCCTCTAGCTTGTGTGACACTTATAACCTCTTTATTTCTTTACCTTTTTCAACCCTTGGATCTATTTAGTCAAATTATTGAATAAATTTTGGAATTAACAAAAAAAATGTGTTTCCACCAAAAGGTCCTTAAAGCCCAGCTCAAAATCTAGGAGACTACATAAACTATGAATGTACTATTAAGCATCAGATGTTCCAAATCTCCACATTGAGTGATTAAATTTTATTGCTTCAAACACATTTAGGTCTAAAGTAGAATTTCTCCTATCCACCATTATTTCACAATGCACATGTTGAATGATATGTTATTATACTCATCATATTAAGGAACCTATGATCATATTCCTAGGCAAACATTTCAATCTATGCTTGATATCCTTTAGCTCAACTATGCTTTGTTTCTCAATTTTGGGTATTTGAAGATAGAGATGAAACATCTTTTTGCATTATCTAAAGTTCTCCAAATTTTGAGAATTGTTTTATCTGTAATTCAAGAACCACGTTTCCCTTAACATGGTATAAAATAACATTGTTTAATTGGTTAGATGAATAACATTTTCATTCTAACTAAGATCACACAGGAACCAATTTTTTTCCAACACTTTCATCACCTCTCCCTAAAATATCAAGTAGGTAAAATGAAAAACCCCTTTCTACACCTTCCATGATTCTAGGTAAACTATGTATAAACATAAATATTTTAAATCATGGCTAACTCTCTAATATTTTACTTCCTATCCTTACAAATAAATATCCATGTTTTCTAAACTATTCCCAAAACTTCCACTGTTATCAACATAATAACACTATTTCTTGGTAAACTATCAAACCTTATTTTTGTGATATTTTTTCCAAATAAAATACCCCCATTTTACTCCAATACAAGCTCAATTACTATCTTTTTTGTAATAGGACTCAATTCTTACTATTGTTATGGTTTTTTCTCAAAGGTATATATAATCATCAAATTGTCCCCTTATTTTATTTTGTAGTTAAAATATCAAGATGTATTAATATAGTGCTTATACTATTGAATGCTACATTTATGATTGCTTAAAACCATGTGTTGACAATGTGATCAACACCCTCCAAAGTTTTTATCACATTCAAATTTTGGAGCCTACTGAAAATATTATAGTTTGTTGTCCTATGGTTACTCCATGGTCATTTGATGTTTTTAAAAGGGTTTAAGTCTTCATCCTTGTTTTAAACTATCGAGTCTCTTCCTCACACACATGCTCAGTCTTAAATGAGTTCATGAGCACACTAACTTTATGCAATCTTGAACAGGCATGGCACCATCCATCAAGATAGTACCTATGATATTTTAAACTCATGTTGATAGTCAGTGCGCACTTTCATTGACAATCTCCCTCACTTTGGTTGCATTTTTATTTATATTTCGATGAGTGTTCTCAACTGTTTCTTTTGCACATCGTCACATTCACAAATATCATTTTTACATTCACAATTCTCACTTTTTCTCACTTTCACTTTAAGAAGTTTTTTTTTTTCATTTTATCTTCACTCTGGCATGTGTCGATTTCAAGGTCATTCACGTTTTTGAAGTGTCATCTTCATGTTTTTCGCCTGTTGTTGGTTTCACTATTGTTGTTTTCACTCCTGCATGTGTCACACTTTTGCACATCACTAAATTTAATTCTAGCACACTCTTCTACATTAGATGGTATTACATATCATTAGAATATGTCCTAGGCACATTCCCACAACTTAGCTTACCTTTTGGTCTTAGTCGACACTTTTGTTTTAACTCGTGTTCTAAGTGTTGTAATGTGTTGTTTCAACTATTCCACTTAGAAATAGGTGTCACTTTGTTGTTGTTTTAAGTTGTGGCTATTTTTCATGTGTCCTGTGCATTTTGTTGGCTTGTATTTATGGAGTTTATGTCTGTGTTCGATGTTTGATTCATTTTAGGATGCATTTCTTTCTCCTACTCTGATGGTCGCACACTTAACCATTTTGGGATCTCTTCTTAGTCCTTCTACTTAATGCACGTTGTAAATCCACTAACGCTTTTACTAGGTGATGAATGCATCTTATTCATCAGCCTCATTAATCCATATTTTCCTCCCATACTTGTGTAGTAAGTCTTTACCAAGGTCTTCTCCCTCTCATAGTGCATTAGTACTTCCTAGGATAAGTGACCTAGTCTTTTGTTGCCTCCCTCGGTGAAAAGTGTATTCCAAATGAACAAGAATAAATTGTACCCTCCCAGACCTGAGCACACTTCAAACACTCAGTGAAAAAGGTCACTTCAGAAGAACAAGGACAATTTGATTGTAATTCGGAAGGACAAGGATATTCTCTCCCTTCAAAAGTGCACTTCAAAACAACGATGCACACTTCAGAACAACAAAGCACACTTTAGAAAAATGAAGCACACTTTATAACAACTAAGTGAATTTTAAAACAATAAGGAGAACTTCAGTAAAGCAAGGACCTTATGTCTCTTAAAAAGTGCACAATGTAGTCTTGAAGCATGAGCACATGGCTTAATATTGAATCATTAAGCTTTAATCCTTCCCTATTCCTTTAAAATGCATGGTCCACTCTTGAATCAAGAGTGCATGGCACAATCATGAAGCCTGAATCCTTCATCCTTCCCTCTTCCCTTAGAGTGCATGGTGCAATCATGAAGCCTAAATCCTTCATCCTTCCCTCTTCCCTTAGAATGCATGACATAATCATGCATCCTGAAGTCATCATTTGAGCACACTCCTTCAACTCGAAGAAATATACCCTCCTAGAGTGAATGAGTGCACCCTAAAATAATGATAAATTTCTCCTTCGTGCTTTGATTGTGTGCCCTTCACCCTCATATTTCCCCTTGAGCACACTAGTGCACTGGGAAGGTCGAAGCTTGACCCCTTCATTCCTTCGTTGTGCACCCTTTCACCCTCCTTAGTCCCTTTGATTGCATAAGTGCACCCCAAACCCATGAATGACTTCCCTCGTGCTTCAAACCTATGCCCTATGCATTGGAGCTCTCTCCCTCTCTCTCTCTTGCTTAAGTACACAAGTGCACCTTGAAGCCTCAAGCTTGGACCAAGACAAAAAGAAAACATTACATGATGACTCAGAGGAATTCAAAGCTCGTCGAAGACCCTTTTAAGGGTGAATATAAGAAACAAAGTGGATCTTTCATGAAGATGAAGCATAGATTAGATCTACTACCAAGAATGAAATATGAACTAGAATGGAAGACAACTTAGCATTGCCACCTCATTGTGAAGTTCATGTCATCATTTTAAAGTTGTAACTTATACAAGTGTCATCATAATGGTCAACATGTGTCGATGTGTTATGCCACATCACATGTCAAATGTAATGATGTATTCTCAAGAAAAGTACAAAATGTAATGTGTGGAAGTCCAAGAGTCATGTGTGGAACATGAAGAGTTACATAGTCATATATAGACAAGAGAGTTGTATAGAAGTTCAAATTCATATATAGAAGTGCAGAGGTCATTTAGAAGTTCAAGAGTTATTTATAACTCCAAAGGACATATTAGAAGTCCAAGAGTCAAGAGGAGATGAAAGGTCACTCCTCTTGTTATAAAAGAAACCTCATAACTAAAGAAAAGTGCTTTTGGAGGATTCAGATTTGGAGAGCTAGTATTGGCTTGTTTACTTAAAATAGGAGAGAAAATTATTATTTGGAGAAGCAAGAAGTGATTTATTGTTCCACTACTCGAACTAGTGCCTCAACATTTGTTGTAGCAGCTACAACACCCTCCAAAATTCTAGTGTGCATCCAATTTTGGAGCCTCCTTTGGGTTTTCACTTGATGTTTACAAGCACTTGGGCTCACCCCATGAGCTAATGTTGAGTCTTTGCACCCTCCTTGCTTGACTGTTCAACAAAAATCTTTTTACATGTTGGTCACAATGTCATGATTGCAACCATGTTTTGGTCATGCACAAGGTCCCACTTCATGTGTACAAGTTGTATTCACTATGTAAACATTCGTTGCACTCACACATAAAGTTGTATGAACTGTCATGCAAGTGTCGCTGCGGTTGTTCAACGATCTATCACAAGTCTCACGCTTCTCGCTCACACTGTCAATCAGTCACATTGTGTATATGTTGTCTTGATGGTTTGAGGCATCTTGTCATTGATTCAAGTGAGTGTGTGTTCGAAATCTCACGTATGCACAAGTTCACTCACTCACACACTTAGGCACTTTGTTGAAGTTCTGACGGTCGAATCACCCTCCAACAACCAGATCCTAGCTGAGATGCATTGTGTAGTTTCAACCCTTAGTGAACATGTACTGCTGCCCATAATTGCAAAGAGTTTGATGCTGTCTCCCAAGTAGCTTGCACTGCGCAATCCTAAAATTGACCGAATTGACTGTCATCCAGAACAACATAGAAGTTTCTGAGTAAACCATTTCAATCTGCGCTACCCATAAGATAATCAACCAACCCTCCAGCTGGTCAACTAGAGAGTTTGATCAGGCAGTGACCCCGAGAATCACTCCCCCAAAAAATTGCACAAAATCTGCAAAGCATACCCACTCCACTGACTAAAGAAACTACGTAGACATTTCAGACAAGCACCCTATGTCTATCACTGTCTCCCTAAAAATTTTGCGTAGTTTTTCCATCCAGTGACCCAGTTAATCAACCTGTTACTCACCCAGAAAAATGTGTAGTTTTCATGAGAAGTCTCCCAGCTTCCCAGCATCCCAGTTAGCTCAGAAACTAGGATGGATGTCCAACATGATAGCATCCTAGAAATTGTAGAGTTTTTTCCAACAGCCTGCTGCTAGCTCCCTAAAGTAATTGTCTAGTTTTTTCCAGAAACACTCCTATAGCTCACTTCCAGATCCTTGAGAAAAATGTGCATTTTTTTTTTGGAAAGCCTCCTACATCCCACTACCAGGTCCTTGGAGGAATTGTATAGTCTTTTTTGCGAAGCCCCTCTACTTCCTGAACTGCTTCCCTTAAAAAATTGCACAAATATTCCCTCCATTCAAGCCAGATCTCGTAGATAGTCACTATCGATCCAGATTTCTCATCTTAGTCTCCCAGTGACTTTTGCACAATTTTCACTGATAGTGCTTGAAGCCCACATCCTGGCTTGAAATTCTCCTTGCGTAGTTTCAAGAGCCTCATCCTCTCTCCCAGTCACCTACATCTGAAGGCGAAAGATAATCCATCACAGTAGACTAGGAGATTTATGGATTTGATGTTGTATCATCATGAATGATTGTAGATACAAGTACATGGATGAGACATGATGTGATGATGAACATGATGAAGAGGGAGAGCACATGCAAGGAGATTTATTCATGAATAGATGAATGAAGAATGCATGTGAGGAGATCATTTTCACAAATGGACAATGCATGTGAGGATATTTTTTGCAAATGGAAAATGCATGCGAGGAGATTTGTTTGCAAATAGACAATGCATGTGAGGAGAGTTTTTCATGAATGGATGACTACGTGAAGCATGCCAAAGTAAAAATGAAGGAGTGGTGTGCACATGGACACCATTAGCAACATGAACATACTAGCATTGTCGTTTCGAGTTGTGTCATGAGTAATGTTGGCCACATCACTACTATGGCCATACAATTTTAAATAAATGTAATGTAACATGGATGTCCAAAAGACCCACATGTAATTTGAAGAGTCATGTAAAGTTGAAAAGTCAAGAGGGAAGTCGAATAGTCGCAAGGGCCAATTGTACCCTTGGTTATAATTACCCCTCATTTGTACATGCAAAGGGATTTTCACCTTGGCTCCGCCCACATAGCTTTGAGAGTTTGTAATATTTTCTTTAAGGAGCGAGAAGTGGCTCCAATTCCCCTCTTACAAGGTTAATGATGTATGGTGTACCAATGTGTCTTAGAACATTCGCTTAATTCAAAAGCCTGATAATAGGCCATAACATTTTCACACATGTATTCTAATTGTTTGTAACATTAATCTTGGAACACTTGTAATGCATGTTGCTTTAACCTGTGTTAAAATAGTTGAACTATTTCGGTTGTTCTAATACACGTGTTTATGAAAATGTGTTGTGCAAGTTGTTAACGCTTTCTTTTCTGTATGGGCTACCTCACCGGACACTAGACAAAACCTTTCCCATAAACTTGTTATAATGATCGTCGCACTCGCATGGACTGCTCTGCTAGGTGTTGTATGTGCTATTCCTTCATTGTGTGTTTGTGATTTCCGCATCCTTGTGGACTACTCCACCAGAAGCTGTGCATGCCTTGTTGTGTTTTGTGTCTCTGATGGAGTTCAGACTCTTCACTTTCAACTAGAGACTCACTTCCACCCTATCCCTCCACGATGAAAGAACCTTCACACAAGTAACACTAGCACTCACTAGGCACATGAACCTCATTGTTCAAAGACAAAGTAAACCACTCTCAAATGTTGACAAGAAAGAGCTAAGGCATATCTTTAAGATAATGAAAATCAGGACATCCTACCTAATGGGACTCTTACACCAAATGGTGTGAGGTCTAGTTGGGACTTCATACCAGGGAGATTCATTGAACGTTGGTGGGTCCGACACCATCAACACCATTGTAACTATGTAATTGGATATTTCACCTAATATTGAAGCTCAATAATCCAACACAACAACAGGCGAAAAACATGAAGATGACACTTCAAAAACGTGAATGACCTTGAAATCGACACATGCCAGAGTGAAGATAAAATGAAAAAAAAAAAA
>Ga0115854_10271_pt1 | contig 12246 bp, 10 predicted proteins | sample InSIn2SAF170_FD_83868 | JGI IMG/M metagenome (GOLD analysis project Ga0115854, IMG submission 83868)
CGTCGGGTCCTACTCCTCTGCCCTGATTGGCAAAGTATATTTCTGTTTGCTACAAGAGGTTGTTGTCTAGAGTCAGGTTGCTGAAATGAGGCCCATTACCTCACGATGCTGGCGAGAGACCCATCGATCAGAGCGGAGATGAAGGTAGGGATCCCGCTAGCCGCGGCCCGTCTAATAATCCGAATGTGCCAAAATCTTGGCACACACTTCGATTGCGCATATCGCCGACAAAAAATAAGTCAACCTCTAGACACCAAAACACATCATGGCACCTGCATCCCTCCTAGATCTTGTCTCCGCACTACCCAGCAGCGATGGCTGGGGTCCACCGGTCGCGACCGAGACGATGCTCGAAGGCGTTCCGTACGCTCCTTACTCGAAAGCAGACAAACTAGGGCGCATGGCAGACTGGACAGAGGGTAAAGACCGAGAGCGAGGAGGGCGACAGCAGTATGGTAATCGAAACTACAGAGGTAAAAGGCTCCAAGTTTACTTCGCGCTGGTAAAAGTTCCCTGTCATGAAAAACATCTCTAACCATTACACCGCAGATCAACAAGTGTATGGTGCGAACCAGCAGACCAACCCGTTCGCTATCCAGGCGGCTGAGGAGGAAGCCACATTTTCCGTTGTAGACAATAGCCGAACATCAGCCAGAGGCCGCGGTTTTGGGAGAGGAGGCGGCACCGTCTTCCGCGGGAGAGGTCAGCGGGGTGGACAGACGCAGCGCGGCGGACGAGGCACCTTCCAGCGCGTTGGTGGTCGCGGAGGGCAGCAGTACGATAGTCGCGGTGGCCGTGGCGGCCGGGGAGGACGACGTTTCGGTTGGAGAGACGACAAGCCGCAGCGCAACCGTGATGCGTCCGTCCAGGTTAAGCCAGACTGGACCGTTTTGGAGGAGATTGACTTTGCTCGTCTAAGCAAATTGAATCTTGACACCGGCGATGGCGAGGATCTCGACAGTTATGGCTTCCTATACTACTACGACCGAAATTACGATAAGCAGCCTGGCGCCAAAACCTCGGAGCGCAAGCTTAACGTTCTCGAGCGCGCAGCCTACAACGTCACCACTTCGAGCGATCCGGTCATACAGGAGCTTGCTGAGAAGGATGAAGCCACTATCTTTGCTACAGACAACATCTTGTCTATGTTGATGTGCGCCACCAAGTCAGTTTACTCCTGGGATCTAGTCATCTCTCGGAGGGGTAACAAGGTCTTCATTGACAAGCGAGATGGCTCGAACCTGGACATGGTCACGGTCAACGAGAATGCTACAGACGCACCTCTAGAGATCTCAGAAGGTAACAAGGATTCAATGAACAGCCCCGGAGCCCTCATGTTGGAGGCGACACACATCAACAACGTTTTCCCACTCCAGGTAGTTTCCGAGTCCCAAACATCGAAGGTCAACATGACGCATGAGCATCCGTTTTACAACGAGGAAGTCGAGACCGACCCTCCCGCCTCAAAGGCATACAGATATCGCCGTTTCGATCTCTCTCTAGAGAAGGACGAGGAGCCGCTCCACTTGGTTGTGCGTACTGAACTCGATGCTGTCGTCAAGAATAACATCAACGGCGAGGACCAATACTTGACCATCAAGGCCTTGAACGAATTCGACAACAAGGCACAAGGTAGCGGCGGTGCATTAGACTGGCGAACAAAGTTGGCTAGCCAACGGGGTGCTGTCCTCGCCACTGAGATGAAGAACAATAGCTGCAAATTGGCGAGGTGGGCAACGCAGAGTATCCTGGCGAAGGCCGATACTATGAAGCTTGGGTAAGTTACTCTGTTCTCTCATTTCTTCATAGGTCACGTTACTGACACCACTTAGTTTCGTTTCCCGAACAAACCCAAAGAACAACAACGATCACGTTATCCTCGGTGTCCTCACGAACAAGCCCCGTGATTTCGCTAACCAAATGGCGCTAAATCTAAATAATGGATGGGCCATCGTCCGCACCATTGTCGACATGTGTCTTAAGATGGAAGAGGGTAAGTACGTGCTAGTCAAGGACCCAAACAAGTCAGTCCTCCGGCTATACTCCGTGCCAGAAAATACTTTCGAGGAGGAGGCCGAGGAGAGCCAGATTGCCGAGGAAGATGGCGAGGAGTGAAATGTTCATGAGATATGGGTTATGGCATAGGAATGACGAGGGAGACGGGGGACATGATAAGCATGACTGCTTTGGCTGCTTGCCGTGTCTAATAATCAAGGGCTAGAGAAGACGTTCCATGACTCACTTTTTTTCAAATACAACCCGTTCGTGACACTCAACATTTACAACGGTAGACATGAGGCGAGTTAGACGCTTTAATAGTCTGAAAGACGCCTCAATGAGAATTGCAAAGCACGCGGTGGCCTTCACGCATGTCAAATAGTCGAGGCCCCTTGGAGGAGACAATGTGTCGCACGCTGATCTTTCTGAACGAAAACGTGACGAAGGCTGAACTTATTCCTTTCATTACTTACTTGATCTCTGTTATGCATTTAGCAGTCCAACTCCCGTTCGAAGCTTCAACGTGCTGTAGAATGGAAATCAAGGAACCCTATCACGCGAACAGGCGAGCATGAAGAAACCCTACTGCACAAGGAAGAATCTTGTCATCAACTCTAAGCTATCTCACCACCTTCTTTCCCTTCCCCGGTCAATCAACACTAGTAGTCCTCCAAACCTGTTGAACTAAGCATCCCAGGGATATATACAAAGATGTGACTCGCAACACAACCTCAAACCTCCAAGCTCACGGGGTTAACATCATGCGAGGAGTTTGAGACGGAGTCAGCCCAAAAGCACAATTTCAGGAACGCCATGCTAGTTCAAGATATAACGCTGAACGCTGAACGCTAGAAGGATGTGGTGAAACGGGAATAGAGCAAAAGCAGCACCAGAGAAAGCCTCGGTCCAAGTACGCCGTCGTAGTCATTAAAATAGGGTTATCGCGTGTGAAGAAAAGAAGCTTCATAGGGACACAGTAGAGTCGAGTGGAGTCAGACACGAGGGAGGAAAGCGCGTGTTGATAATCATCCACTTTCCATGAGTTGCCTAATTTTCTCGTAAAAGCTCGCGGGATACTGTCTGATCTCCTCATCAGTTGGGGAACTTTTACTAGGATCGCGGAACCGGTCCGCTACTCTTTGGATGATTTGCCCGAGTAGATCCTGTGGAATTCTAAGGTCATCGCCACCATCAGGGTAGATAAAAGGGTCGCGCTCATCCAGCAATTGTAGAATCGTTGGTCTAAGGTGTGCCTCTCGTTGAAGGCAGCGTTTGAGTGTGACTTTGCAGCCTGGCGGAACGCGCACGCCTCCAACACCATAAGTAGGATACTCGATCGCATGGTCCCGATTGATAATGGCGTTCACGCGAGCATATTGGTTTTTGATGTGGTCGAATGGCGGGCGTCCGTACACCATCTGGTACAGTATACATCCCAGACTCCATACATCGCTCGACTTCCCCAGCTTCATGTCCTTAGTTCCATTCCCATTTGAAAGTAAACCTTTTGCTCCTCCAGCGCTGTCTTCGAGACTTTCGGGTGACATGTAGTTTGGTGTGCCGATGTGGGAGTCTCGATGGACGTTGACTGTAAGATCCGTTTCGATGGCGTTAGCGATGCCGAAGTCGATGAGTTTTAGACGGCCTTGAACGAGGACAAAGTTGGCAGGCTTAAGATCAGAATGTACGATGTCGTAGTCGTGGACCGCGCCTACACATTCTAGCATCTCTTTCCAGTAGTACCGAGTGAAGCTTAGGTCGAGTTGCGCGTCTGCTGCGTCAAGCTTCATACGCATTATACGTGCAAGATCGGATTCGCCAAGCTCCATAAGCTATGTGAAATTAGCATCTAACTGTCATCATTGAAGCTGATGATGCACTCACTACACTTAAGATCTGTCGTTGTTCATCCACCTCCCAGTCATACAACCCCACCACTCTTTCCACCTTTTCAAGCTTCTGCAGCAGGTCAATTTCTCCCTTATAACCGCGTACCGCAGCCTCATCAGCATCCTCGAGCTTGACCCTCTTCAATGCAAGCAATCGGAAGTTCTCAGCCATTACTCGATACACCGCAGAACTTCCCCCTCTTCCGATCCTATCCATTTGCATATAATGCTTCCCATTAACAGCAATCTGACTTCGCTTTCTTCTTTCTCTTGTTTTCGTAGTAGCTGCCCCAGCTGCGGAAGTGGCAGTCTCCAATACTGACATCTTTGGCGGAGGCGGCGGTGCGGGCCTTCGTGGTGTGTTCGCGCTTCTCTGCTGGAGCGGCATTGGTTTTTCCTGTCTTTGAATTGGGGACCGTGGCTGCAGTGGGGCCCTCATCTCGCTGTCTGCGACCTTCATGACCGATTCCGACACCTTCATTACCGAGTCCGTGCCCTTCGAGTCCACCCTCATAACAGACATGGGCAGATTCTCCTGGTCCTGTGATGGCGGATGGTCCTCCTCACTCTGGGGCGTCCTTCTTAGTCTTCTCATAGGTGCGCCTCGGACTGCTGCTCGTTTTATGCGAAGACTTGGAGCGGGAGTAACGGTATCTTGCACCGGTGTGTTGGAGCCCGATGCATTGCGCGATATCCGCAATTTAGGTTTCCTTCCCGCGGCTTTCTCTGGCGATTTGACTTCGTTTTGCGCCAGGAGCGCAGTCGTCAGGGGGTTGAGCATCATGGGCGGCTGAATATCGTCGTCGGAGCTGTCGCCAATGTCTATGTTTTGCATCATGGGCGCGTCAGCCGAGAAGCCGTGGGACTGGCCAAGTACAGACAGTGGCGAGTCTCGTCGTTGCATCGGCCGGATGGAGGATTGCGAGCGCATGCGCCCAAGGCCATTGTAGGAGCCCATGGGCGTTGGGGATGCGGTCGCCATTGTGGTGGAAACTACGCGGTATTCGGGCGCGTGCTACCTGTGGTCCAGAAGATGAGTCGTGATAACGAATGTCGACTGTTGTGTTAGCTTTCCATACATAAGGCGCGGTAATTACAGCGGCTGTCGTTGTAGCGATGCGATGCTGAGGACGTTGAACGTCGGTGGAGCGCGCGTGCGGCAGCCCCAAGACTAAGGTTCGCGCGGTGTCGTTACCCGGCAACGCTGATAAACAAACAAGCGAAAAGTTAGTGGTAGCCCTCTCCACCAGGGTTGCTAGCATGACTTTATTCGAACGCCGCCATTCTCTTTTGCCCTGCACTTGAACAAGCTACTGAACAAGCTGCCATCGGGGCACTGGCAGAAAGGTTGGTTGGCCCTACACTCGCGTACGGGGCACTTCAGTCCAAAAACATTCACTTGTCGTTCGCATCCAGTCTGTACGGTACATAGCACATGTTAAGACGCTCAAGCGAAAAGAGCACTCAAGTCAGGCTAGCATTGATCAGTGCCTATATGCATCATGGCCCGCATTCCAGCATCGCAGTCTATAACATGTTCCGAAAATATCCAACACAGTCGACGTAGTTCCGCCCAATTTTCTTCTATACGCACCAAAATATCCAAATCTCACTCCCGCGCCAACGCCTTTCTATGCAGCCCAGCCCCCATGATAGAGGTACAAATTACAATGAGGTGTGACTTTATAAAACGGAATCTTCGATAACGACAGCAACCACCACAGCGATGTCGTCCGGCTTCCCGCCATGCCAGTTATCCCCAGGGTACCGCTTCTGCACTGCTTTCGCGAAAGGACCATCTCGGCGGGTATTGAGACTCGTCTCCTTTGCTTCTTTCGCAATCGCAATGGCTAATTTAGCTTGGAGCGAAGTGCTGTTTGCTTTGAGACCTGTCTCGGCTTGCGCTAGCTTGGACAGCCCGTGACCAACATCTAGTGTACCATCTTTCTCTACCCACGCACGGCTGTCAATCATGCTTCGGCTCACAATGCTCAGAGCATCTTGTTGACTTAGATTGTCCCATACGCCATCCGTGGCAAAGACTAGAACATCGCCATGGCGCACACGGTGGTGTGTTACACTAGACTCCTTCGGAAGGTCGGATAGAGGTGTTGATTCCCCGAACACCTTCATCTGGACCAGCATGCGTTGAGGGGTCTTAGAGAGCTGAAATGGGGTGTTGAATCCGTGCGTCTGTGGATCGGTGAAGTGGCGTACGGCGTTCAACCCCAGATGCATGAAGCCAGAATCACCGAGATTGGCCACCTCAACACTACCATCTGGTTCTGTGACGGCTAAGCATGCAGTGCTGCCCCCACCGGCGATATTCTCGTCTTTCATGACCTCGTCATACCCCGCCTGAAGCAGGTCTTTCGGATGTAACACGCTGGTTCGGGCTCCCTGCGGCCATGAGCGGGCAGAGCACGCCATGTACTCGCACAGTCCGTGTGAGAAGTCGGCGGGGTCAATCCCAGACTCAACCCAGCCTCCGACACCGTCCGCTACTCCGAATGTTGTGGTCTGAGTGGTTCCGACCTGGCTAAAGAAGAAGGCATCTTGCCCGCTCCTTGGCCGTTTATCCCTGTTCATGGCGTTTTTGCACTCCCTCAGCGTAACGCTGCTCTTGACGGGGTTGAATAGGTCCCTGGTGAACAGATTGGAACCTGCATTGAACCTTTCCTCCTTCGCCGAGTACGATGCGGCGACATGATAGGAGAACCGCGCGGTGCTACTCCAGTTGTGCACAGACGAGTGGAAAGATCGGAGGCCCGATATCGCGGGGCTTGTGTCTCTATTCGTTGGACATGTTGATGGAACGTAAAGCGTTCGGTACGAATGGAAAGCGGCGCTTCGTATTGAAGATGCAGGCGCAAAGAGTGACGATGTGGAGAGGCAGAGGAGTAGGACCCGACGCGAGCCAGCGCGAGAGGTGAGTGCGCCGGCAATGGCGAATGACATGGCCGCAGCCCAAGCCTAGAGTTCGGATTCAAGCGTCAGGGGGGAAATGATGGGCATAGTGATGTTGGACTAAATAGTACCTGGGCGAGGAGGAGGAAACTTTTCCAGAGAGGATGCACTGGCGTCATTGGATCTGGCTAGCTTGTCAAACGAATGTACACCTCTTGAGACTTGTCATTCCTCCGGCTTCAGTCTGCACGCAAAGTTGTGCACGGCAAAACAACACAGAGTTGGATCGGTGCTGCGATATATTTTGCTAAGATATCCTACCAGAGAAAGAGACATCTTGAAGGATAGCAACAGAACAGAACATCTTCACGTTTCAGCCTTGTCGGCTAAACCTCGGTCCGCATCTGTCGGGCTACCCTAGCTTCTGTCGCTACTTCTTTCTGCGACCGACCTTGCGACTTCTCTCCTTCATTATTTCGCCGCGCGCTGCGGGAGACCGCCACCATGAGCATGCATCCGTCGCGACAGGCTTACGTGGAGGAAGGTGAGGACGAGAAGGCCGAGGCCATGGAGGGCATTGATCTCGCAAACGTCCGTAAGTACATGCTCCCAAAGCCACTGCACTCTTCACACTGGCTAAGATACTGCGCAGCGCTTGACCGCGACCATTTGATTTCTACTGGAACCCCGGGCATGGCGCAGGAGACAGCTTCAGAGCTCATTTCGCAGTTCGACCGTAAACGGCGAGCAGCGAAGCTCCTCGTACCCACAGCCGATCGCGATATTAAAACCTGTCTCCGCTCGTTAGGCGAACCCATCACTCTTTTTGGCGAAGGGCCCTCAGAACGGCGTGATCGGTTGCGGGAACTGCTCATGAAACAAGCTGAAGTTACAGGCGAACATGGAGACATACAAATGCAAGATGCGGACGACGCTGGCGCAGACGAGCAGGAGGAGTTCTACACCCAGGGCTCCCAGCTGCTATTGCAAGCACGGAGGGAGTTGGCCAAGTATTCTCTACCACGAGCGAAAGAGCGAGTCGCATTCCAGCGGCGCGAGTCGACTATTCCACTGAAGACTCACATTGAGTTCCGCAACAAGATTAAGGAGCGGATGCATGGCTTCGATTTATACGGTTCCCAAACCTCTGACAGGCCTGTTGGAATCGTCCGATTCTCCCCGAATGGCAAATATATAGCTAGCGGAAATTGGGCTGGGCAGATCAGGCTATTGGAGGTTCCAAATCTAGACGTGAAGAAGGCATATCGTGGCGGCCATTCGGACCGTACGACTGGCATTGACTGGATACCGGGAGCGACTCTCTCAAACAGTAATGTTTCATCTGCGAACGTTAACTTCGCGTCGGGTGGGGGAGGTGGGAAAATCCAACTATGGTCATTGGACGACGACAAACCACTCAGTACTCTAGAAGGGCACAGTGACCGTGTATGTCGAATAGCGTTTCACCCATCCGGCCGTTATCTTGCTTCTGCATCGGACGACACGACTTGGCGCCTTTGGGACGTTAACACCGCTCAAGATGTCCTAGTTCAGGAGGGCCATTCCAAGGAAGTATACGCTGTCAGCTTCAATGGGGATGGCTCGTTGATAGCTAGCGCTGGCTTAGACAGCATAGGCCGAGTTTGGGACATCCGTACCGGACGCGTTATCTTCATGATGGAGAGCCACATCAAGCCGATTTACGGTCTAGACTGGAGTACGGACGGCTATCGCCTGCTGTCAGGATCCGCGGACGGCTTCATGAAATGCTGGGATGTCCGGGCAATGCGAGAATCGAATTCCATCGGTGCGAATTCTGGAGGCGTCACTGACTTACGATGGTACAGAGGAACTGATGGACCAGCTAGTGGCGTGCCGTTGCAAGAAAATGCCACGGGAGAACTGATTCCAAAGAAGGCTTCAACTTTGATCGTCTCCTCAGGCTTTGACAAGAACATACAAGTTTTTTCCGCAGATGACTGGTCCCTTTGCAAAACGCTGAAGGGGCATGCACAGGCAGTTCTTAGCACTGATATCTCTAGCGATGCTGCTTGGATTTGCAGCGGAGGTAAGGACCGGACCGTAAAATTGTGGGCGAGGGACGACCCAGAAGAAGAACTTAGTTGAAAAAGGCAGAGGATGAAGATGACGGCAGACAACTCGACTCGTAGAAATATACCCCGGGGAGCAGACCAGAAACTCCCGATTTTCTTTTCACTTTTTCGTCGATGTCTCAACCACCCAAGTCCAATGCAGCATATCTTTTCCGCAGTGGTGATCATACCGCATGGTTTAAACACCAGTGGGACACGCGGACAATGTCGGTAGGAAGCACACAGCGTCAATCCAGATTTACAAAAAAACCGTAGTATCTGCTAGGAAGGGCTGTACGACAGCTTGCGCATCCCCTGACCTACCACAATAAATCCAACCATGCAGTATCGACTTGAGGGGTTCATTTCCAGTCTCCTTACTACTCATTCAATTAGCCGAAGCATGTCTGTCTTCCGCTTCGCTTGATGTGAGCACCCGCGGGCGAGGATCAAGTTGCACCTTCTCTTGCCATGAGGTTACTCCAGTACTCGGTCACACAAGACAAAGCACGCTGTTACCCTCCCGCAACACGGAAACGGGTTCTGTCTTACCCCTGTTTCTGGCAGCACTCCAGTAAGGGACGAATCTCTCTTTCTCTTTTGCCTTTACAAGTCTGTCTAGAACATACCATTTCCATTTTCTTCACCGCAAATATGATCAACAGAGTGGAGGGAGTTGTGTCACGTTCTACTTGGTCTCTGTGGATATCGTCGACCGCCTGAACTTGCAAAATTGCATATCAGTGGTCAACCGAACCTCTCACCGCTTCCACCCTGAAACTTGAGATCCACTTTAATCTTTGCGACGGGAGTAGGGAAGGGGGAGTAAGGTGAACGGCCGCAAGCAAATTTGTGCCGCAGGCGCTTGCCGTCATCGATCACCACTCGAGGGCTCTTGCCATTTCCTAAAGTATGTTGACTCATCGCAGAGAAGACGTGTCCAAGTATGGTCTGCCAAGACATTCGACTTCAAATCAACAACGGACATTCAAGGAAAAGCGCAACTAGCCGAATCTACTTGCATGTACGCAGACTTGCAGGTTTGATGAGTGGAGTACTGTGCGGAAAGCGGAACTCTAAGCGGTCCATTCACCGCAACAGCCTCAAATTTTGGGCACCGCAGCTACGATTGCCAATGTTGGAAACAACGAGCCTTCGCCTCGCCATTAGGCTTCAATAATCATAGAGCATGAGAATATTGCTCTTCCATAGGTGAAGCGACTGGTCAATACTTACTGCATATCGCTAGATCCAGTGGCAAGCACGAGGTATTGTGGCGAGGGCCGTAAAAGGATGGCTCTGGCCCTACAAAGCCTTACTGTATCTGCTGGGCCAGGCTGTACGCTATAGTATTAGACAGGGGCCAGGAATACATCTGCCAGAAGGGATTGAACGCTGGAAGACACATACCATTGACCTCCTGCTCGAATATCCCACTAGAGTCTGAAGAAGAAGTATGCCATTGTCTCGACGAGGACATCTAAAAGCCAATTGAGCAAACTGAGTGGATCCGTTGATTTCTGCTCTGGGTATGATCAACTGTAAAGGTCGATGCAGAACCAGAGCAAACAGCTTCTGCGTGGAGCACTTGCCTCCGACTTTCCGCCCTGGGCTCAGAAGGCAACGATGGCGTTGTTGCCGCCCTCAAATGATCGCGTCCCTTGTGTTACGCGACGAAAAGCCTTTCGTAAGGATACATGGTTCTATTGGTTACGAGATGTGTTACAGGATTGTGGGAAACATCCACAAACGGATAGTAGAACCCTATCACGGCGGTGAGGACCGCGATTAGAGGCCAACAAAAGGCTCTCTGCTTGTCTTCTTTCTGACTACGGCTGTCACGCGAGACTTGACACAAACCGGTTCCGTTCACCCAGGGCTAAGAAGAAAAACGAGTGAGGAAAATGGGACGATCTAGCGAATGGCTTGAGAGCGAATATGCTAATAAGATGGCCCAGCAGTGCGGTACCAGAGGATTCCGTATATCGACTGTGGGACAAAACGGCAGCACTGTGGCTGCAGTGTTTGCCTCGGATCCCTTCAAGGCGCACCAGCCAGATGGAGATTCGGCCGCTTGGTACCTTACACCAGGCACTACTCACGATAATGAAAAATGGCACAGAAGGGATGTCGATGAGTAGGGAGAGACAGGTAAGCGCGTCCGCAGAGAGAGCGGTGAGATGACTCGCGCTCGTAAAGGGCTGGAGCAAGTTGGACAGATGACACAATCATGGAGGACGAAAAGCGCGGAGAGAGGGTTCACCTTGCAAAGCCACAAAACAGGGCGGGCGGGAGTGGGAAGTGGGAACAAAGTCGGCTGACGCTCGGTATGAAACCGTCATGGCTATGGAATTGGCGGGCTACGAATGGTGTTGAGGCAGCGGAGGGAGGTTTGAGGTTGGGCTCGGAAGATGACGGGCCGCCGCATCCAGCAGTACTCATCATCACACCAGCCTTGGGAGACGTCGAGATGCACTCCCTCACCTGGTGCTGCACGATTCGCGCTCCGCCGCCATGCTTCCCAGCGCGCAGGGCGAGGTTATCGATACCGCAGCGGATCTGGCACTCGAAGAGTTTTCACTGCGGGCCAGCCAAGGATGGCACGGCCGAATCACATGGGGACAATGTCGTTGGAAGCCAGCAAGCGCGGGCCGTCCCAGCACGCTTCCTCCATCGACCACTGCGGGCACGGGTTGCACCGGCCGGGCAGCTGTCGTACCAGAGTTGCTCCCCAGACGACGTGAATGTCGATGGCACTGGACTGCGTGGAGAGGACGCCTACGCACATACATACACCCACACTCACCCACACGGCGACAAACGACTGCTACTACCAGGCCGGCGTCTCATTGCGTGCGGCGCCGCGCAGGCTGTGATGGATGCAGAGCTCTGAGGGCACGCGTTGGGGCAGAGCGCACCAGACGGGGGCATGGGCAAACAGAGGTCTGGGTGTGCTGGGCGGGAGCTGTGAATGCCACTCAATGGCCGTGGCTCGCAAGCAGCCAGCCATTCGCTCTCTGGCTGCATGGACAGCAGCCGGCAGCCAGTCGTCTCCGTCGACGATGCTGTGGTGATGCAGGCCTACCCGACGCTCCTGGGGCGCCGAATGGCACGAATGGCAGGGCTTGCTGGCTTGTTTCGCGTGCATCCCACGGATTTTCTACCCCCCAGCACTCCCAAGCCCGCCCCCGGCACGCTGCACACTGCACACTGCACACACCCCACCGCGCCTTCACTTATCAGCAGCCCAGCCCGCCAGCACTAGCCGTCCTCCTGCTCCTCCCCACCTCATACTCATCACCACCCTGCCTTGCTGCTCCGCCGTCAAAACGACGCGGGCTCCCAAGCAGACTTGCCAT
>Ga0115854_10272_pt1 | contig 12220 bp, 10 predicted proteins | sample InSIn2SAF170_FD_83868 | JGI IMG/M metagenome (GOLD analysis project Ga0115854, IMG submission 83868)
AGTCATGGTGGACATGCTCATATCGTGCACGCTGCTCCGCCCGAAGTGCCTGGCTTTTTGCAGTGTAGCGAAAGACCGTCTCGTCAGTATGCGTACGCACGAGAAGAGTTGGCTCGCGGAAACTTCGTCTGATTTCGTCCATGTTTGGGGGTACGACATTGCCTATGCGTTTCCCTTGTTGCGCAGCACCAAGGTCCCCGTATTCGTAATGGTTGACCAAGGCAATTCGGAATAGAGATATTGCGCTGTCATAAATATTTTGGTCGTGTTCGAGATAAGCTTTCTGGAAGAGAAGCACACCATGCAGGTCTGACCTGTAGGATGCTGAAGTTTCATGTGGCTTTTCAATGAACTTACATTGGCAAGAACTTTCCCACAAACATCACATTCTACCTTTCCATCCACATGTATCGCTTGATAATGAGTCTTGACCGTTTCCGGTGTCTTGAACCACTTCAGACACTTCACGCATTGATAAGGATCAGTCGAATTCTGTGTCGGCTGATGAATCCACATGTCCTGACTCTCTCCAGAGGCAGTTTTGTGACGCTTCGCATGCACGTCAAGCTCCTGTTGAGTCTTAAAAAGTGAATAGCAGTGTGCACACATGTGTGGTCGAGCTTCATGATCTCGTTTGTGTGCATGTAGCGCTGCTTGGTCTCCAAAGGGTTTGGGACACTTGTCACATTGCAGATCTCTTGGCTTGTGTTCGAACGTTATGTGCCTAGCCAGTCCTTTCGGAGTTGGGAAATGGTCGTGTGCACAGAGGTGACTGATCAGCAGGTTAGAGCCATTTCCAAGCAGATCGGATAGTACTTGCCATTGATGAATGTGTGCTGTGTGCTTTTTCAAGATATGAAGTTTAAGCACTTTTTCAGTTGTGTAGCTTGCGGAGCACTTCCCGCACTTGAATGGTCGCACACCGGCAGACGGAGCCATGGTGCCCTCCCAGAGGAGGTGCTGAACAGTATTATAGTGATAGTAAGATGAGACAATTTGTCAACTTTTGATTTGACAGGGTTTCCAACATCAGAGGTTGGCAAGGCTTAAATCAGATAGGCACTGCATTGGAAGTGTTAGGGTAGATGGAACACAAGACAGGATTTGTAGCAGTGTGGAAAACAGTTGTTTGCTTGTGCTGTTGTGACGGTTGCAAGATTCACTCCAAGTGAAGTACTAGCTTCTGGAGCACACTACCAGCCCTGAGACGGATCGCCACATGAGCAAACGCGTTTCTTTGTTTATATACCTTGTCACAGTAGTTGCCCAAAGCAGACCTTCTCCCATCTTCCATTTCAAAAAATTCGTCTTGCAACAGCCTGCCTCAGATCAATAGGCCTGAAGCATGGATAACTTACAGAAGCATTACCTGGTAATGCTATCAAGTGCAACGAGGACGCTGCTTGATGGCGATATTGAAGGGTGCCTCAACATCTGTTTCGAACTCCGCTTGAAGCCTGATATTGCGTTGTATACGCGAGCATTGGTCAACCTGACCATCTGCGACGCTGTACATTTTGAAGAATGTTCTGAGAAACTCGAGATTGCCGTCGACGCAATGCGCATCGCAAAGAACCTCCAGGTACGAATCCGAGCTCATGCAATAATTTGCCTTCACGTTTGACAATCATTACCTCCCTGTTTAACAAATCTCACCTTCCCGTCTAAAGAACCTCATTTCACCGTTTAACAAAACTCATCTCCCCGTTTAACAACCATCAGATCGGGGACTTCTTTTGTTAAACGGCGAAATGAGGTTCTTTTGATTTCGCAACAGGCAAAATTCATGACCTTGTTACTAACATTCTTCAGGAAGAAGAACACCCTCAAAAAGATGCCTTCTGGACCTCTGAGTACAACCGACTGGTGACCGACGCCAGCAATGCCGTTGAACAAGCCAGAAAAGAGGAACAGAAATACCTTTATGCACTCGTTGTTCAAGAAGCTCGACTGGCTAATGATTCAGTGATGGAAGATCTGGCAGGGCTGACAATCGGTGAGGAAACGGGCAGCGAACACAAAGACGAAGAGAAGTCTTCTGATGAATGGGACTCAGATGATGAGGCACTTGGGATCCACGAATGGACGGTAGAAGGAGCTTTCACGCTTGATCTTGCCGCCATGACGAGTGGGAGCAGTGGAGAACCGGAAGATGAAGATGATCCAGGTGCAGAATCGGACAGCGCAGAAACTGTTATTGTGGAAGTCAAGACAACTGGAGGTTTGGTAACGCCGCCTTCCTCCCAACCAGTTCCCGAAGGTGATGAGAATGATGAGTCGATGTGAAGCGAACGCCAGTCGCGTTCTGCTTTCATCCAGACCCTTGTTTTCTTCGGTCCGAGGTTCTTCCGGCCACAGAGCCCGACGATCTCCAGGCTCACGGTAACTCGATCTGGAAGACCGTATCACATCTCGGTACCGACATATCATACCGTACAACATCAAATATCATGAGGGAACACAGGAACTATTCGAAATTGCTACGGAGTGATAGTGGAGTAAACACCTTCAGTGTACGGACTTCTCGTACGCGGCTTAAGGCCTTGAACATCCATCACCTTTCCGTTCAATATCCATCACCTTTCCGTTCAATATCCATCACCTTCCCGTTTAACATCCGTCACCTTCTCCTTCAACATCCGTCACCTTCCCGTTTAACATCCGTTACCCTACCGTTTAATATCCATCGCCTTCTGGTTTAATGTCCGTGACCTTCTCGTTTAATGTCTGTTACCTTATTTGACATGCATTACCTCCACTTCTAGGTATGAATATGTTGAGCATAATAACACAGAGTAAAGCCGGTGAGCAGAAAGGAAATGGGGAAGGAAAAAGAGGAGCTAAAGAGGACAGGATCTGTTGGTGGTTTATCTACTGATTCAAGCTGGTTCGGACAGGTCCTGATGATGTAGCTGCTATTTACGACTTTCAGGAGGACTCCCTAGAGTCATTGGCTTCCATGCCGGATCCATTCACAAGCAAATAGACATCTTAGATACCGGACATACGATCCTCTCGCGTATCCATGAGCTGACCTAAATACTCCCCTTCAATTCCCCCGCTCTCTTCTTAATCCCCTCCGCCGCCTCCTTCTCATACTCCCCATCCCACCTACTCAGCGCAGATCTCCCAAACACCGCATCACCAATCGCCCACTCCATCCTCGCCTTGTCCAACCCCTCATCAACATCATTATCCGGACAAACAATATAAAACCTGCCCTCCTTAATCTTCTTCTCCGCATACTCAGCAACCTGCTCCGGCAGCCACGCTCCCTTATTCTTCTTCTCCAGCACCTCCTTACTCGGCGTCGGTCCACTATTGCCGGATAAACCAGTGTACGTCCATCCCGGAATCAGTAGATGCACTGAAATATCCGGACAATATGACGGATTCTTCGCCGTGCGCAGATCATGCGCGAGATGCTCTGCCAGCGTCTTGAGCGCGGATTTGGACATGTTGTACGCTGGATTATACGCGCCAGGGGGATTCGTTATGCCCTGCTTACTACCTGTAATGATCACGCCGTGTGATCCTTTACCTTGCTGAGCCTTTTTGGCACTGGCTTGCAGTACAGGCAGGAACACGGATAGACCGTTGATAACGCCATACATGTTCGTGTTGAGTGTCTTCTGGAAGTACTCCACATCCTCGTAGGGTTGAGACGTGCTGGGTTTGACGGATGTGCCGGCGTTCAGCATGAGGAGGTCGAGAGAAGAGAAGCTAGATTGGAATTTGGGCAGGATGGATTTCCAGGCTTGGAGGTCGCCTACGTCGAGCTGATAGGTTTCGACTGTGGCTTTATTGTTGCTGGTTTCGGAGGAGTTGGAGAGGGCTTGTTGGGCCGCTTGGAGGTTGGATGTGTTGTAGTCTACTAGGGCGATGTGCATGCCGTGGGAGCGGCAGAGTTTGGCCATGGCGAAACCGACGCCGGAGGCACCGCCTGATATTAGGGCTGTTGCGCCGGAGCGGAAGAAGGATGACATTCTTTCGATGGCTTATGTTCTTGGTGGTGTTGGCTGGATGAGTACTGGTTGAGCTGGGTGTGAAGTTACGAGGTTAAGAGACTGTATGTAACCGGACGCTTGTATGGAGTGATAATTGAAGCGGGGACCTACTATCCGCGACCGCTTGGCGAGATTCACCACCTCGCGAGAACCACTAATTTGGGTGACTAATCACAACTACAGTAACTTATATTTCTCCCAAGCACAGCATGATCTAAAGATAATAAAGCACTAGCAACGTCACAGCACGTATGTATATAGGCCATTCAAATTGGGTCGAATTCCATCAAGGTTGATTAGTGGAAGCACAAACCAAAGTCAGTTTTGTATGGGAATAATCTCGCTAAGTGGTGAATCTCGCCAAGTGGTTGCGGATAGTTGCCTCTTTGGCTGGTCTGTCTACTGCCACATCCAACTCTTGACCTCTATACTCCAGTAACGGCCACACAAAACTTCGCCCTGATCGCAAAGATGATGTTCCAAGCTACGTACGTTCCAGCATCTTGACGGGACCTGATTCACATTAGCCTGTTCGTTCTTGTCTGTCGTGGCGAGTGCTAGCAATGCCTAGGTAATCGACAGCCATCTAATGGGGATGGTCGGCCCGTGCAGATGCTCCGAGACATTGAGGTCCGCTGGTCCAATCACCTCGATATTTCTTGTTGCGCTTCCCAGAGTACGAAGTACGATGATGTTCGCTGATGTGTACCAAAGGGTTTCAATTCGCGCCCCATGGTCTTCATCCGTTATAAGCAAAGGTCCTAGGAACATTGCCGACTGTGATTCTGGTAGTTCGGACCATACCGACGTCTAGCCAACACGACATACTACCCTCCATATCTCCGCTGTTTCCAAACTCTCCATTGTCGGGTTCGCTTCTGGGCTGACCGTGGCAGTCCGATAGCACGCTCCATATTGTTTGCTTTTATGGGGTTTCTAAAGTCGTATCAAGTATTTTGAAATGGTTCTAGTTGAACAAATGAGAGAATCAAAAGGAAGATCTGGTCCTCGATTCTGTGCAAAAGACCATCTTTTTTCACCCCAACTTTTCCGCAGCGGGTCTCAATCTTCAATATGACTGATCGAAAATCCATAGAAAAGGTCCATACCGGCGAGACTATAGGTCACTTCGAGAGGAAACATGACGGCAGCCCAGTCACGCTGTATCGAACATATTCTGAGGACAAAGCCAGAGCCATTGAAAGAGCTTTGCTCCGTAAGATTGATACCCGAATTCTACCCGTCGTTGTTCTCATCTACATCCTGAACTATGTGAGTCTACTTGGTGACCTTGTCTCTTCTCCGCTAATTCCTCCATAGCTCGATCGCAACTCGATAACACAAGCACGTCTTTATGGTCTACAAACGATGCTCATGTTACAGGAGCTCTTTGGCAAACAGCTATTTCAATACTCAGCGTGGGCTATGTTGGTGAGTGGTACACATTGCTTGTGGCAGTACACAGCCTAATGAGACAATAGCCCTGCAGATACCCTCAACACTTTACATGTCCAAAACGAAACGTCCATCTCTCTTCTTGGTGAGTACGTTCCTGACCGTGATCATGCAATACTGACGATAGTGCAGCCCGTTTGTATGATCGTATGGGCCGTCGTGTCTGGGTGCACTGCCTTTATCAAATCCACTGCTGGCTTGCTCACAGTACGGTTCTTCCTTGGTGTAGTCGAGGCACCCTTCTTTCCATGCGCCATCTACTACCTCTCCTGCTGGTACAAGAAGCGCGAACTTGGTTTGCGCATGGCCTTTCTGGTTTCTGGCCTCATCCTATGCAACGCCTTTGCTGGTCTCCTCGCAACTGCAATCTTGAATGGCATGCAAGGAGTCGGAAGCCTCAAGACATGGCAATGGCTTTTTATCATCGAGGCTCTTGTCACGATTGTTGTTGCTTTCTGTGCCATCTTCATCCTTCCTGACTACCCAGACACAACCAAATGGCTTGCAGAAGAAGAGCGAACTGTAGCACAAGCTCGTCTGGCAATTGACGTCGGCACGGAGAAAGCTTTGACAGACGACACTCCTGGCGCTCTTCGAAGTCTACTTCTGGCCATGAAAGACCCTGCTCTTGACCTCACCGCCACACTGTGCAGCATTTATCTGGGCATTATCCATAGCATTCATTGCCGACAAGAGACAGGTGCGGTCAATCTACGCCGGGATATCCGCAGCGATTGCACTTATCGGCGGTATCGCCATTGTTGCTCTACCCGCCGATTCCAAATGGGCAAACTATGCAATGATGTTCCTCCTCGTCGTCGGTACATATGGCATCTACGGCACCACCTACACATGGCTCTCGTCGACGATTCCAACACCGCCCGCGAAGCGTGCAGCATTGATCGGCATCGCCAACAGTCTCGCCAATCTCGCCAGCTTCTACGGCAACTACTTCTGGCTAGACGAGTATGCGCCCGCGTACAAGCAGTCCTGGGGAGTTGTCTTGGCCTTCATAACGCTTTGTCTGATGTGTATCGTGTCCATCCGGTTCTTTCTAAGCCGCAAGAACAAACATTTTGAGCAGCTTGCCGTCCAAAGGTCTGAAGGACATCTGGAATTGCACAGGTTGAATGAAGAGGAGACAAGGGCAGTCAACAACGGCTTCCGATATGTGATTTGAGGACAGACCATGTCATACCATCATTAAAAGAGGCCGAAGTGGTCGTGTCTATTGCCTTGTGTGGGCTGGGTTAATTTTATCGAACACCTGCGTGCGTACGGTTGAAATAGCTACGGATCTCATTAACTTATTATTATTTTTTTTCTTTTCATAATCCTAAGCCTCCGCCTCTCTTTTCGAACATTTTATTGTGCATTGCTCTTTACACCTGCTCGTTGCCTGGTACGTAGATCCGACTACAGAGCTAAACGCCACAATCAACGAAAGGTTCAGCCCTCAGACAGCTCAACACTCTGAGTACGATATGACACGGTACGATGCATCTCTCGCACCCACACATATATGGAATGTAGCAATTGATTCTCACGTTTCCAGACAAGAAGCCATCAGTTGCCGAAGATGATTCGGTATCGGAACCTCGTAACCATCGAACTCGCGATCTGAGTGGCCCGAACGCGTGGCGTCGCCAGAGTCCTGAGCTATATTTCCTCCACTATCCTGTCCCTGCGCATTGATATTGGCGACGCCGCTTCTGGCTTCGAGCGCCATGAGGAAATCCCAGATGACATCTCTGAAAATCCGGAGAGATTTGAACGTCTGGCCAATGTGTTGGATGATGTCGATTGAGGATGTGATTGTTCTCATCTGCGCCATGCCTAGTCGGAAGGTGTGAGTGGTTTGCTGTGTCGTGTATAAGCAGTACGCGTATACAATCGCGCAGGCGAATACGTCGTAGCCGTCTAGAAACGTGAGTGTGATGTTGTGGGAGTCGATGCAGGACTGGATACTCTGAACGAAGCGCGGAATCTCGGAGATTGCGGATTGCTTGAGTTCGATGAAGGCAGCGTTGTACGTGTTTGCTGTGTCGTGGGCGGCTGCTGAACAAATTAGTTGTGTGAGGGCCTGGGATGAGATTTGCAGTTCGTCTTTGTCAGCGAGTGCTTTGGCGGCCGTATTTGTGTTGTTACTAGGGGATGTGTTTGATGTCCACCTGCTTATGCGGGTGTTGAGTCCTCGATAGGTCTCCCGCCAGTATTTGTGGCCTGCAATGCTCGTCGCAAGATCGAGATTGGGCTCACGGCGCCAACTTGATAGCAGTCGTGCGTGATGTAGTCTCCATATGAATAGTGCCTGAGATGCTGCAGGATCACCGTCGAGAGTATGCAGCACAGGAAGATCTGGTAGCTCAAGTGTGATGTCTTCATCTTCCATACCAAACGGTCGGCCCATTGCAGTTGCCAGTGCATGGTCTAGAGAGTACACCGTCCAGAACAAAAGCGAATTATGTTCACGAATCTCGTCTGGTGGAGTTTCCGATGGCGACGGACGATGCAGCCCGGATGAGATAGCTTTAGTGACACTCAGACCTAGCAAATGCCAGGAAGATCCAGCTGACGGATGATAGAAGGACAGCAATGACTGAAGGGTAAGACATTGTATTGCTGTTGTATCTGCAGCTCTGGTTACGGTTTCTGGGAGTATGGTGCAAATTAAAGAAATCAGCTTACACACCAGTGGTTCCAGAGAATCCCGAAAAGGGGAGCAGATTATGCCGATACTGAGGACTATGCCTGTCAATACAAGCTGCGCAATCTGAGGCTGTGGTGCGTGCATCGAGCTAGAATTCCCTTCCGCGTCCTTGAACGAGTTGATGGCCTTCAGACATGCCGTTTTCGAGACACAAGATTGGAACGAGGAAGTCATTTCAATGCAAATCGAGACGAAACGCTCGAGACTTGTGCCCGTGCGCCTCAGGCTTTCTTCTTGGAGCTCACGAAGAAGAGAGTACAGACTGGTTTGTGCTGACGTGGTCGAAATCTCTCTTTGTAAGGCTACCGCGGGATTGGTGCCATACAGACTCATGATACTCTCAACGAACTTGGTAAATGTAGAGCTTTGCCAGAGACCTTGATTTTGCTTCTCACCTCCACTCATTGCGGTTAGAGATAGATACTCAACATCGTTGACAGCATTACTGACGGGGGGTCCGTTTGAATCGACGCTGGCCGCCAGTGAAGTCTGCACTTGATTTAGCGTATCATTTCGACCTCTCAACGTTGACTGCCCGGGTGAGGCAACACGTCCCTCGACACCACGCGAAGGCTCGGCGTCTAGAGATGCTATGCGTTGTTTTATGTATTCAATATAACTCCTGCCGGTAGTCTGGTCAGCATTAAGGTGGTACAGAGGGGGGTTGTACTTGCACTGCAAGGCTTTGTTCGCCTGGGTCAATGACTGTGGATTCTAGGACACGTCCCCAAGCGCGTGACACACAACGAACGCCAACCGATACACATGCAGCACACTGTGGGCTCTGTCGGTCACATTTTTGCTTTCTGTGCCAGCAACGCTGACAGGCTTGAGTGAGCATCAATACGCTCTTTTCGAATCACCTCAGTCATGCTGTGTTAAGGGATTGCCGACTAGTCTAATGAAGCAGAAATAATATAGTCAAATTCGAGAGCTTTAGGCTAGAGGGCACCTAGGTTCGTGAAAGGTGGAGGACTAAACCTAAACAGCTTTGGCCTCAAGGAGCTTAACCTACTTGGTGAGTTATCAAAGTAAGGGGACTCTCCACCGCTCTGTATTAACTTGGGCTAATAGGGCATGGAAACAGTTTTCTATAACATCTTTATAGTGGGTTGTTGGCTACGCCTTTCCAACACCCTCACAAGGCGAACCAATTCCTCCCAACAGTCGGTCACAGTCGGTCGCATGCGGAGGGACGACTAGTGGCAGAGATACCGCGATTAAAGGTCATGAATGTAGAGGATCAGGATGGTTCAGACGAACAGCATTTGATTTAAGCGCACTGCTCCAGCATGTGACTAGGACGACGTTGATCACCAGGCTGATGTGAGGCAGAATTTGTTGTGCCTCTACTACCAAAGGCGTGAGCAACGTCATCTTCGCAGTACTTACAGAATTTTTTAGTGTGATCATCGAATATATACGTATGTACGTGCGTACATTTGCCGACGCCGTCAAAACCCTCTATATACCATTACGCATAGCGAGCACACATCACAATCAATATCGAAGTCAATAACAGAAGGCAGCACGACCTCAGAGCTCGTTCACTGCACACCCGCTTCCGTTGTGCCCCTATCCACACCATTGACCGCCTTCCTCGATATCGGTCTCTGCTGCTGAACACGATCGTTGATCTCTGTATATACTTTGCCCAACTTTTGCATTCCAGCTTGTATCATGCTTCCATCAGCCCCACTCAAGGACCAGGTCGCGCCCATCGCAAACCATTTCTCCAGTAGGTCCAGTCGTCCGCCAATCCCGCCGATTCCAATTGGCTTTCCAGCTTTGACACCGGCCTGGACGATCTTGGTAACAGCGTCTTGGTACAGAGCATTATCATATTGACCAGGAACACCCAAATCCGTGCAAAGGTCGTTTGAGCCAATCAAGATCCCATCCACGCCATCTATGGCGAGGAACTCATCCGCAAGTTCAACTGCTCCAGGCGTTTCGATCATTGGTATCACCATCGTTTCTCGGTTCAAGAGGTCGTTTTGAACCAAGGTGGGCACAGATTGGAAGCCGAGAATTCCTATGTTGTTGGTAGTCCCACGACGGCCAAGAGGGGCATACTTTGCATCCAGCACTATTTCCTTCACTTGTGCTATTGTTTCACAATGAGGAATGACAACCGCAGCCGCTCCTGCGTCGAGTATTCGGCTGAGATGCCAATGTGCCTTGGAGGGTATGCGTACGATAGGGCTTACACCGACATAGTTGCAAGCCGTCACCAATTGAGATACCTCGCGGGTTGTGAACATGCTATGCTCCATGTCAATGAACATTCCCTCGATTCCGGCCATTTTGGTCATCATTGCTATTTCATTACCGAAAGCAAATTTGACGCTCATGACTGCGCACACCTGGCCTGCAAGTATGCGGTCTCGCCATGGGTTAGAGACATTGTATGTGGTTTCAGGCTTCATCATGGTCTTCTGCTACTTGAATGTCGTTCTGGTCGGTTTTCCTGTGCTTCGCGAGCTCTGAACGGTAAGATGGACATAAAAGGGACCTTATATATTCGATCAGGTTGATCTGGTACTTCGGGTCTTGCGCATTATCTCTGTCCAGGCTGCTGCAGGGCCTTCGTTGATCAGCCGAACCGTTGGCGCCGTTTCTTCGCTTCCAGGCTCGAAAGAGTCAATGAAGTAAGTGTATTCGGGACCCTCCGATACTTCCGAACAACATTTCGGAGGTGGGTCTTCGGACGTTTCCTAGAGCAGATCAAACTTCAACCTTACGCATGATCCACTTGCAGTTAAGGCCAGCTTCTACTGTACAGTAGTTCCTTTGATTCTGGATCTGATAGCGAAGGGGTCAGCATTCGGTAAAAGTTGACGCCACTTTCAAGCCTGATTCGGTATGGTACATGTTACTGTACAGGATCTTGATCTTGGACATTCAAAACTGCGAGTCGCAGCTAATCAGTCAAAACACACCTTCTGGTAGTCGTAAAATCTGTGTTCCCGGTTAGCAAAGCAAGTGGACAGCATAGGACTGATAGTGTGCTATATCTACATACGCAGTAAAAACGCATCGTAAGCCGAAGAAGTGGAGAGGAGCACTTCACTTAGCTGTCCTATACAAAGCATTCCTTTCAATTTCCGATCGTTGTAGGAAATTGCTTTCAAATGTTGTTGATGTCATACTAAGATGATATCGGGACAATGTTACAGCGCTACAAACTGATGCTGATATATCACGGATCGTGACCAAGTATCCAAGGCGGACAGCAGCACATTAAGGTACGTACTTCAAAAAGCATACTGGCATCCTACTAAAGCGCTGCAGCATCATCTCATTACGTTGTCCACAGCGTTGTCAACAGCATCTTCGAGTGCTTCGAAGTGTTGTTGACATCAATTTAAAGTGCTTTCTACAGATCTTTGGTGGCCCACATATTAGGTAGTCATAGAGATTCTGAGGGATCATCACTATGACTGGGACATTCAGTGCTTCGTTGAAGTGGGTGAGGAAGATGCAAATGCTGTGCTAGCGCTTGAGTACGCAGCTAGTTGTGATGTGGTGGTTATTGCCTACTTGCCCCGCTGACTGGCTTGTCAGTCTACATACCTCTACGAAGCAATGACTCAGCCTTGAAAGCTTGGTTCACTACTCGAGATTGCCAACGAGAGATTGACCAAAGGATAGGTCAGGCACCAGGAACGAGGCCAAGGCACACCCAAGCTTCTACGTAACCATTTGTAGGGATGAACGCTGGATAATGAAATAAATGGAGCTCGAATAGATAGGGTAATGTTCGCTCAGCAATAGATGATTAATTGCACAAGGATAAATGAATTGTCTACATATCAAAAAACCATATCTCTAAACAACACAGGGCGTAGATACGTATCTACACCGTCTATTCCACAACCTTTGCATATTCGTACAAGCGTTCGACCGCTGCAACCGCAGTCTCCATCTGTGTCGTCGCAGTCGCAGCCCCAACATGTGGCAAGCTGACAACGTTTGGATGGGTCCACAGCTGTTCATACTTCTCCATGGTGGGTGGCTCATGCTCGTGGCAGTCCAAACCGGCATT
>Ga0115854_10273_pt1 | contig 12211 bp, 18 predicted proteins | sample InSIn2SAF170_FD_83868 | JGI IMG/M metagenome (GOLD analysis project Ga0115854, IMG submission 83868)
TGACCAACAGCATGTGTGGACCCACCTGAGCATAGTCCCCAGGATCCTCAAGTGCTTGGTGATGGCACTGCAGGTACCATCGTGGAAATCGGACCTGATGTGAAGAGATTGAGCGTGGGTGACAAGGTGTTTGGATTTACGTGGCGAAGTCAAGCGGAGAAGAGCCAGCAAGAGTTTGTCACAGTCGAAGAGTGGTTGCTTGCTAAGGTACAACGACCCCTATTCTCTTCTCTTCATCAGCTGACCTTGAAATAGCTTCCAGAGGGCTTCACGCTTGCACAGGCTGTGACGCTTCCAAACAACTTTGTCACGGTATTCCATGCCCTGACGACCGACCTGGGTATTGAGCTGCCATGGCCAAAGCCTGACAGCTACGTCCCTGGAGATTCTGATTGCCCAGTTCTGGTCTGGGGTGGTTCATCGTCGGTTGGCCAGTTCGCGATACAAATCTTGCGATACTACGGCTTTACTAATATCTTAGCTACTGCCTCGCGCAAGCAGCATGGGAAATTGTATGGACTTGGTGCCAAGGTTTTGTTCGACTATAACGATGAGGATGTCGTGGATTCATTGCTACGAGAAGGTGGAGATGCTGGCATTCCAATGATCCTGGACTGCATTGGTAGTAAATATGGAAGTATTGCGCCTATTTCGAAAGTTGCCAAGACTGCTGCGACGGTGGCCATCCTGCTTCCAGTCATTGTGCGAGACTCGACCGAAACGGAAGCTCCGGAATACGAGATGGACGTCGAAAGGGCCGCAAACTGGGACGCAGGTGTCGTCGCTCGAGGTGTCCGGACACATTTCTACTTGAATGTGAGATACCGAGATTCTCTGACAAACAGTGCTGACTCTCATAGAACGAGTTCTTCAAGTATCATCTTCAGCCCGACATAATGCCTACGATGCTGAAAGAACGCATTGTCGCACCACAAAGGCAGAAGATCGTCGAAGGTGCGACCTTGTTGGTAAGAGCGCAAAAGGCGATGGACATGTTGAGACGAAAAGAAGCCAGCATGGAGAGGTTGGTCTGGCGTGTTAGCGATACAGAGGCTTGAGGGCGGTGAGGTCATCGATCTTGTTTATTTTGCCCTGGTACGACAGTACTTCATTGAAATGTTTCGGATAGCGCTCGTAGCGGGGAACATTGAAGAGATGGAAGGAATGGAACAGGGGCAGCCCCGCTCCTACAAGCCATTTCCGTGCCGAGACTTTGTCGTGTCCACGAGCGCCAACAACACCAAGCGAGATTCGATGGCCCCCAGACAGTACTGGTTCCACGTTCCATACGGTGTACACAGAAAATCAGAATCTGCCTCATAATACCTCGAATGTGCTTGTGCAAAATTGCGCCTTCGAATACATAAAGAGAAGGCGATTTCTATGCTTGAACTTCGACAACTTCCAAGACTTCACTACCAGTTCCAGATTATATGATCAGCTTTTATGCGGCGGAGTGGTTCTCGATCCCGGATACCCAGAAGGATTTGACCCTCGTGTTCTCTTGCACACCGTGTACCTGACTAAGCCCGATCAAGCCTAAGATTTGTTAGCTCCCGATCCTGACAGGAGACGGCTCAACGCCTCTGCATCGTTCTCCATCTGTTCTATGAACAAAGAACAAGAACAGCATCGTCTCGCTTCTAAGACAGGCAAGGGCAAAGTGCGCAGCGTGACGCATGTTGAGCGCTTGCGATAAGGACAACCTTGTTGCTGCAAACATTAATTTAATGCCGAAACTGCCGTCATTCGCTTCTCGCATTGACCCCATCAGAGATGAAACCATCCACACGCTCGCGACCGTTTCAACCCAGGTCTTTGGCGCTTCGACCAGATGAAACTATTCGCTTGCATATCGCTTACAAGTTAGACATCTGCCACAGTGCATGGTTGCCGTTGTCGCGGGAGCGCCCCTCCTTGGCCCTCCGCTTTAATCTTCATCCTTCGACCATAGTCATTCCACAGCTGGCTTCTCACTGGTGGAGGAACCCAGCCAAGTCTCCGATGAGGCTCCACGTCATGTCTGGTATCCCGGAAGTGGGCAAAGGTCCTGGTCCTCTGGTCGAGAACGCGGCCAAGCATTGTTCATGAGGCTGCACCTCATCGGGACTCAGTTTCGAATGTTTAATGAACGACCCACAATGGGGCGTGAGGGGAATGGTTTGTTTCTAGAGAGATCGTATATAGGCATCCTTTGCTGGCTTCTCTGCTTTTCTATCCAAACATCAGTTTCCTCTTCCAATTCATCACCTTCTTTACTTCCCAGGTCTGTGACCTTGACACTCGTTGTTCCACACTCATTCTTTACACTCTTTCCAAGAAGCTAGCTTCTCATCACTCTCCCTATCAACAACCTTGCAAACCAACAACCAACCAACAATCAAGATGAAGTCCTACTCCGCCGCCGTTGCCCTCGCTGGCTTCGCTTCCTCCGTCGCCGCTCACGGCTTCATCAGCTCTCCCTCTCCCCGTCTCCCCGGTGACGGCCTCAAGGCTGCCTGCGGTGACCAGGTCTACAACCAGCAGAGCTCCGACCACTACGGCAATGTCCAGGGTGCTCTCCAGAACCTTCAGGGTGACCACCCCGACTGCCGCATGTGGCAGTGCAAGGGTGTCCCATTCGCCGATGCTGGTGAGATCTTCACCTACTCTGCTGGTGAGGTCGTCCCTATGAAGATCGAGATCCGCGCTCCTCACGATGGTGTCGCCAACGTCTCCATTGTCAACGTCAAAACCGACACTGTCATTGGCGAGCCCCTCATCAGCTGGGACCAGTACGCTCTTACGAGCTCTCCCATGTCCGCCCACCCTGACTGGACCTCGTTCGACATCACCATGCCCGATGTCAGCAGCGAGTGCGCCCAGGCTGGTGACTGCGTCATCCAGTGGTACTGGGATGCCGCAGCCATCGACCAGACCTACGAGTCCTGCATCGACTTCAAGATGGGAGGCGGCTCCGACTCTGGCAACACCGAGCCTACACCCAGCGCTCCTGTTCCCTCCACCTCTGCTTCTTCCTCTGCTGCTGCTTCTTCCCCCGCTACTTCCGGTGCGGTTGTTGAGCCCGCTGCTACTCCCACTGGACCTGCTGCCACCCCCACTTCCGGCTCAGCTGCTCCTCCTGCCCCCACCGGCGGATCGTCCGACGGTTCTTCCTCCACTCTCCCTGAGCAGTTCACCATTGAGGCGTTCATCTCTTGGCTCGAGGCCAACGCTGGCTCCAGCGCCGTCCAGAAGCTTCGCCGTGCCATCGAGGCCCGCACTGCCCGCACTCACGCCCGCGCATTCCGCGTTTAAGGGTGGTCTAGACTTGAATGGTTGGGTCTTGTAAAGTTATAGTGATGCTTCTATTCTCTTGTAGATATAAACTTCAGTCATGAATGTATCTTCCCACTCATGTGGATCTTTAACATACAACACCATGCTCGATAATTTGTCAAGTGGACTTATCAGAACTTCTTGTGATTAGGTTTATTTTGAGCAGAGCTTATTACAGTCCAAACGCCCAAATTTGCTACAGTTCGATATCGAAAGGGTCGCAAACTAGTCGGTCCTCAACAACGCGGGGGGCCTATAGCCTACTTCAACATATCAAACACAATACCATGAGGACCTCCCTCTGCCGCCGGGTAATCTAGCTCGAACCACGTGAGCCCAAAGTCTCTGTCGTCACTTGCCGGGTGCAACAAGAATTGCGAAACCTGGCCCTTAGGGCAAGGGTAAACAGCCCCTCCACTAATAGTCGCATTTCCGGAATGACTGAGTGTGACCGTGGCAACTGTCTTGATGGGCTGAGGTCTGCTGTTCCAGGTATCCGTGTCCTTGTTGATTGTGGGTGGGAGAGAAGAGACGTTGAACTGGTAGGGTGCCTGGCCATACAATGTCCATGGTGCGCCTTTAGTGGTATTTGTGTTAATGAAAAACTGGAGCTGGCAATATTCGGCGTCGTTGGAGGGAACGTCGAAAGAGATCTCGGTGTATTGCTGGTGCGTGTTAGTGACAGATTGGCCACTGAGCAGTAAAGCTGTTTACCTGCTGCGTGATTTTGCCGCTGAGCTGGGTTCCAAATGCCTGATCGGGTGCATCCGCGTCGACGGGGACGATGAGATGGGGGAACTGCCTGCTGACAAGCACGCCCAAGCAGGGTACGCTGAATAGAATAGGGAGGAGAGCTAGCGCGTGCATATTGATAGCGTGATATTATCAACAGTATACAAATTTCCTTTGGAGAGTTTTGCGGAGCTGTTGCTGGAGGTTCAACCTTGTCTGGAGTTCGGTGATGCGATATTTATACGTAGCAACGAATATAGGAAGCTGCACTGTGCAACAATGGAAAGCGGTCCGCAGATAGCCATGACGATGTGATTCCCTTACATCGTCTACGGTACGACGTGATGGGAACTCGCGTTGGCGTGGACAGTCAAGCACGCTCACAATCAGTTCCGGTGCCGTATCCGGTTTGAACCAGTGGTAAAGTGCTAGTTATTGAGTTAGTCGGTTCTCACTGATCAATCCATTGAGTGCGAGTGAATCCATAGCACAGGCCTTTTGTAGACGACTGTGCTACACTGCCTTTATCCGAATGAGTAAAGCAATAGTTGCAGTGGTACTTCGTGCGTGACCAACCGCGATGCTGTCAATCACGTGTTGTGTATGCCGGAACTGGCGGGTGTGCCTACGGTGGGTGTTACATGACGGGTAAGTACAGCGAAAAGATGTTGTACCCGTTCTCCTTGGGAAGATGACAGTATTGATAGAATATATTGAGTGAAGAAAGTATTCGGTCCTCTACCAGCGGCCAAACGCTAAAGAGCGTGTCATCTTGTTAGGACCATGGTCGAGCAATGGACGGTAACACCACTCGCGAGAATCTGAAGAATGGAATCACGTAATGGAGATTTGCCCTTCTGTGCTCGTCATACGAAGACCCTGACTTACTTCGTTGAACGTTGTGCAAAAACGCTCGGTCGTACTACGAAAATGCAGGGTCAATGTGGGTAGAAGTCCACAGAATCTGGGCCTTCGAAAATTTACTCTCATCCGAAATGCTGCAATTGGTAGAGCGCGACTTTGGAGGTATTTTGGCTCATTACACAGTCGCGGCCATAAGCCTAGGTCAGAATAATGCCGGTATGGACGTTACATTTGCCAGTCGACTTGCCCAGGAAATTGATGCGTCCATTGACCTCTTTGATTCTTATCGATTCTGATGTACTGTGTAGGGCCAGCATGAGGTGATTTGGTGAGAAGAACACCGTGGTTGTGTCGCATTGTGAGGGACACGCTACATCCTCGGTAAACATGCGTCATGATGCATGGAGCTTGATCCCACCTCTATCAACGCCAGAATTGTTACCAGCCATCATCATGACCCCACATTGCTGTGCAACATGGTCTTGTTACCACCACTGCGACCCACATTGAACGTGACCCTTGCAGCATTTCGTCTCCGCCCTGTGCATCGAACCCTCCACCTTGCCCCGCCATGGCTTCTTGACGATTACATCCCGCGCTATCACCTCATCAGCTCTATTGATGCATCCAAGAAACGATCCCTGGCATATGCGCACTTGAGTAATTGCAATCTTTGTCCGAGGTTATGTGGAGTGAACCGGTATGAGAAGACAGGTGTGTGCTTGATAGGTGCAGAGAAGGTCAAGGTCAACACCGTCGCACCGCATTTTGGAGAAGGTATGATCATGGACACGCGAAAGCCATCAAACAAGAGATGAGTCATGATCATTAACAATCGGTAGAGCCGTGTCTTCAAGGCCATAATGGATCTGGGAGCGTGTTCTTCTCTGGCTGCAATCTTCGATGTGTATGTGGCTCTCTTTGCTGTGAAGGGTCAAGACACAAGACTCATCTCAGTTCTAACACGCCCAGGTGTTTTGTCAGAATCATGACATCGCCCACCAACGTAATGGCTTCGATCTCACGCCTGAGGAGCTCGCCGAGTGGTATATGAAACTCCAGGAAGTGGGCAAATGCCACAATATCAATCTCGTCACTCCGGAACACGTCGTGCCGCAAGTCGCCCTCTCCATCCTCCACGCCCGCGAACTTGGTCTTCATATCCCCATAGTATATAACACGTCCTCGTTCGATTCATTGGAAAGCTTGGAGCTGCTAGATGGTTTGGTAGACATCTACCTGCCCGACTTCAAGGTGTGGAGAGACAGTACGAGTAAGAGACTGCTGAAAGCAGACAACTACACTGCAACTGCCATGGAGAGTATCAAGGCAATGCACAAACAAGTCGGAGATCTTTGCTTCACAGCTGATGGCATCGCAAAGAAGGGTGTCTTGGTACGGCACCTTGTAATGCCAGGAATGGAAGATGAGGGGAAGGAGATCATGAAATGGCTTGCAGAGAACGTCTCCAGAGACATAATGGTGGGCTAACACTGGGGTGTTCTCAAGCTACATTCTGCTGACACGTTTCGCAAGGTGCACATCATGGAACAATACTTCCCACGCGCACATGTAGGCAAGGAGCGTCGCAACAGTAGCAGACAGAACACTGCCATCGAAACAGACGGGGCACAAGCCGCAGCGAGTACGAAGAAAGAGGTGAGGTACGCAGATATCAATCGGCCCGTTGATCTAAAAGAAGTAGCTTCTGTGAAGAGAGCAGCTGAAGAAGCAGGATTGTGGCGTTTCGTGGAAGTGGCAAAGCATGGAGGCTTCAACATCTGAGCATAAAGCTGACACAATATCTGATTTCGTTTCGAAGCTCTTTATGGCTGCAAGCTGCGCTTGCCCGACATGCAGGTGTGGACGAGCTCCTGCCTCAGCTCTGGCTCGTCTCACCTCACCACACTCGACTTCGTCCCTTGTTCACTGATAACACCTTTCCAGCTTTCTGACGTCTATTAATATGATATTTGCAGCTTCAATGGAAAACACTGCTCATTTGATCGAGGCCGTGCACCAGCTCAAGGTCGACCGAGACACCTGGCAAGCTGTCGCTTCCCAGTACAAAGCGGCGTTCGAATTGCAGACGGCTCGTCTGCAAGAACTGCAAGACATATGCTTTGCCACTCAAGCCGAGCTGGAGAATGATCGCACTCAGTATCGTCGCTTGCATCTCAGTCTTGATGGAGTACCTCATCATCGGTCACCTACCGTGAGCAGCACCGCAGATCACCAGGACGACCCATACTTTGGCACCGCAGTCGTTTACTCGCCAAGCCGGATCGACATAAGTTGGCGATACATGCCCTCTGAAGATTGTGGCAATCCAATATTCAAGCGTGTACAGCAATTCGCATCGCAGCGGAACTATGGTACAGCTCTGGTCGAGATCGAAAGGCTGTTACGGGGCCCACTCAGCCCTAAAGCTCGCGCGGAGGGATTACTGCTGAAAAGCAGTATCTTGCAAGCGACTGGCCACGAATCGCTCTTTGACGCTCTCGCGGCCTGCAGTGAGGCGCTCGAACTTTGTGATCGAGTTTCGGAGCTAGAGTCCTTGTTGCCAAAGATACAGTATCAGCGGGGGCTCTGTTACTATCAGCTTCGCATGCTTCACCAAGCGCGAGATGCTTTCCGGGCAATCAGTGAGGATAGCGTACTATTCGAGAGGGCCAACGAGTACCGTCAATCTTGCGACGATGAGCTTGAATTGCCTCATCATCCTGATCACCGTTCTGCATTCGATGAGGATCGTCCGATGACCGACAGTTTCCTCGCACAACTGGACGTCGAATCATCACACGTAGGTTAATAATTCAACAGTGCAAGCAAGGTCTGACGAATACTGTAGGGCAAGCTGCGCCGTACGAGTGCGCAGCTCAGAATACGTGCCTCCGCCAAAGCAAAGCGAATGTCCCTCCCGCACCGATGGGTATCTTCGAAGACCAGCGAGACGTAACTCGGCTGAAAGACTACCTCAAAATATATCAGGTGGTGTTTTTAAATCTTGTTGCCGAACGAAGGAGTCTCAATGCAGCTGACAGGGCAAACAAAGTGCACAATGTCTACTATCTTCACTGTGCAGATATAATATTTAGTTCTCTCTTCGACCGTCTCGAATCTGGTGTTGCAGTCTGTTAATAAACATTGTGCATACTTAATTTCGAAACAACAGCATTGTAGGTCAGCTGCTGCAAGTCACTGGGTACAAAGTGCTATGAGAATGGCCATTTCAAAGAGGCATTCTTCTCTAGTAAGCTTTGATGCATAAAACAGAACCACTCCAATGACTGGTCACGAGCAGTATACAATTCCCACAGACCAGTCAGCATTCACTTTCGCCGTTCGTCCTTTCCACAGCGAATACGTCGACCATCTAAATAATCTAAGTCTGCCATCGCCGACAGAATCTGAATCATCGATCGAAGTAATCCCAATTCCCAATCCACCCAGATCCACTGAGTTAGTAGACAAGCCGGTAATCCCACAGACATACTCTCCACATAGCGAGCATTTTAAGGGGTATCATACCGACACACCAGCACGCATCGAAGCGAAACACGGCCCCATAGCAATCCTGCGATGTACCCAGATCCAAACCATGCTGATGCGCTGCCAGATACTCCAGTCCACCATCCGCGGCCTGGAAGGTAAACCGTGGGTCAAGCACCGAGATGAACTGAAGTATCAGCATTACCAGACGATGCGAGAACTAACATGCAGAGCCCGCCAGCTCGCTGAAGGCGCACAGCACCTGGCCCTGCAGGCTCGATGCGAATACTGGGCGGGCCGCGCGTGTGCCGGGACCAACGACTTTTTCGCTGCGCTGGAGCACTTCAGACGTGCGTGCAGTGGCGGAACGGGCGGATTGAGATGCGAAGAGGCGGTTGACGTGCACGCGTTGCTGCGAGGGGTGGAGGGGTGCGTTGAGGCTGTGCAGCGTAACAATGGCGTGTTGCTAGACTCTGAGCGTGGGTGGTGCCCGCAGGCGGAGCTGCGGAAGTGGACGGCGAGAGAGCAGTCGTATGTTCGATGTGGAAGCAAGGCCTTCGAGCCTCTGACGTTGAAGGAGGAGCTCCTGGGGATTGCGTGGGAGATGGAGTCGCTTGGTTCTGGCGATCATGGGGCTGTGTTTGGTGCTGGCTCGTTAGGGGAGAAGGGGGTGAAGGGGTCGTAGTAGGATTTGACGTGGGGAATTGTTGATGTGAGTCTAGGGGTTTACCGGTTGGGGGTTGGGGGTTTGACACTCTGCGGAGCGATTGAATAGCATTTTGTGGATAGTTGCTCAGGCTGTCCTGTAGCCTCGAGCTCTAGGCCCTTAAATGGAAAGGGTGATTGTCAACACGCGAACTCATCCATACCACATTGCTTCTCAAACGATCCAACCACCAGCACCATATCAAATAACCGCCGACCCATATGCATCACCACCACTTGTTGAAGGTTGACGAAGTAAGTGATTGATTGAGTGATGGGCTAGATAACCGGGAGAAGTAGTAGATAGGTAGAGAGGCTGGAGATCACACGCTTAGCCCTGATACCGGCTTCCAACACCACCATCACAGCCAAAAACCACAGTCCCACCCAGCCCAGCGTCACATGTTCCCACTATCTCTCCTTCCACTGCCCAGAAAACCTTTTTTACGTATACAACACCTCTGCCCAAAACCCCAGCCGGGTGTCACAGTGTTGAGACCTCATTACACCAACATTAACGCCAGGATCGCTGTGTACCCAGTCCGTTCGAGACAAGTCGAGACAAGTCGAGACAAGTCGAGACAAGCAGCGCCAACACATTGTCACTACGAAGCAATCGCGCGGTGCAAGACACTTGGCGCAAGGCAAGCCATCTCACTTGTTTAGCAAAACTGCGCGAAAATGTTCTTCCACCTTCTGCCAGCGTTCTTCCAGACCGTCGGTGACGTCACAGCTGCTGTCAACCTCCCGCCCCACCGCGACTCGCAAGCACGCACCCGCAGATGCGATGCGCTTACAAAGGATGGCAAAAGCGGTTGGATGGCACTTGACGTGATTGACTGGAAGAAATGATAAAAAGTGTTGGTTCCTGGGTTACTTCGCACCACTTACTGACACAACGATTTCACTATGGCGCCTAAGATATTCATGTAAGCTTCGCAATACTGAAATGGATTGTGTCTATTAACACACATGACAGTACCGGTGCAACCGGGTACATTGGCGGAGACACGCTGTACGAGCTTTACACCGCGCACCCAGACTACGAGATCACCGCTCTCATACGCTCAGGTCCGTCATCTCACCACCAACACCGAGTCAACCACTAACTCCCCACCAGAGGAAAAAGGCAAGCCCGTCAAAGCCGCCTTACCCAACATCCGCCTCGTGATCGGCGACCTGGACAGCTCCGCCCTGCTCGAAGCCGAATCCGCACGAGCAGACATCGTCATCCACACCGCCGATGCCTCGGACAACGAACCAGCCGCCAAAGCCATCGCCAAGGGCCTCGCATCTGGACACACCAAGGACAACCCCGGCTTCTGGCTGCACACGGGCGGCGCAGGAATCCTGTGCTGGGAAACCATGCGGTCCGAGGACGCGCTGGGCGAGACCTCAGACCGTACCTACAACGACTGGACCGACGTAGCCTCGCTAACACACCTCCCCGCGTCCGCATTCCACAAGGCCATCGACGACATAGTGCTGAGCGCAGGCTCCGACGCAGTCAAGACCGCGATCTTGTGTCCGCCGACCATCTACGGGCGCGGCAGGGGCCCCGTGCACACGCGCTCGCGGCAGGCGTACGAGCTCGCGCACTTCATCCTCGCCCGGCGCTGCGTGCCGGTTGTGGGCCGCGGCGCGGCGCGTTGGAATAACGTGCATGTTGCCGATCTGGCACGGCTGTTTGTGCTGCTTGTCGAGGCTGCAGTGGCGCGCAGGACGGATGCCGAGCTGTGGAATGCGCGCGGGTATTATCTTGTGGAGAACGGGGAGCATGCGTGGGCGGAGCTGGCGAGGCGGATGGGGGCGACGGCGGTGCAGTTGGGGTTAGTGGAGGGTGGGGTGGGGGGGTTGTTGGAAGAGAGGAGGTTGTCCAAGGATGAGGCGCTTGAACAGGCTGGATTCGAGGCAGTGAGCTGGGGGTACAATAGTCGTGGTAGCGCGCAGCGTGCGAGGGAGGTGCTAGGTTGGAAACCGACGGCGCCTTGTATCGAGGATACGCTCGAGGAGATATTGAAGGATGAGCAGCGCCGGATTGAGAAGAAGTAGATATCTCCCTTCGACTTAAATAACGATGAACAGCACACGAATCATCCCACCGTATCATCCCTCTCTCTCTCAAGCCCTGCACCCACGAACCCCTCCCAACCCGTTCGTCCCCCGACCTACGCCGCGCGCTCGCGCAAATCAGACCACAACCCCCAAGTATCACGAGACTCTTTACCACCGCGCAACAAAGCTCAACCAAGACGTGATGTCAAGAGACAGTACATCCATCCCACTTCCAATCCACAATCGCACACTGAGCGCTGCACCCAGGAGTCATCTTCTCAACCGTCAGATTTCCCTCGAGAGACGACGCGACCCCGCCGCAGTAGCGTAGACCAGAAACCCACAGGAACAAACGAAGCAATCCCAACCAGCAGCAGAATTCCATCCAAACCAAACCAGTCCAAACCAGCCTTACGAGAACCCAGAACCGTCCGCACACGCACACCCTGACCTTGGACCAAAGCTAAGTCTAACCAAATCTTACCTCACCTGCGCAGACTAAACCCACGTCTCCCGAGCCGATACAGATGCAGATTGCACAGTGCTACACGCACGACCGGAGCAGAGGATGCCGGAATAGCGAGTGGAGCGGTGTGGATGCATTTGCTTACGTAGGGCTGGGTGGACGGTGATGGAGATGTGGATGTAGTGGTTAGAAAGATTTTTGGTTTGGGTTTTGTTTGGACTGGGGGTTTGTTTGTGGGTTTGTGTTTGGATGGTTGGATTGTTTCTTCTCTGTGTTGCTGTCTTGCATGATCGCTATCTCCCATGATCGCCATCGCCATCTCCCATGATCGCCATCTCCCATGATCGCCATCTCCATCTCAATCTTTAACCACCATCCGCGCCCCCCTAGACGCTCGCTCACAAGCTCACACGGCCAAGCACCGTAAATAAAACGAGTTATAATCACACGATGTGGTGGTTCAGATATAGTAGAATAATATAACCAACCAACAACCATCCAACCAACCATCCATCCAACCATCCATCCATCCAACCATCCAACCATCCAACTATCCAACCAACCATCCAACCAACCAAC
>Ga0115854_10276_pt1 | contig 12150 bp, 13 predicted proteins | sample InSIn2SAF170_FD_83868 | JGI IMG/M metagenome (GOLD analysis project Ga0115854, IMG submission 83868)
GTGTGCGGATGTGTGCGGTCTGATTTGCGCGGGGGGTTAGGGCGTGCGGATTGTTTTCAGCCCGGAGAGTGAGAAGGGGTTGGTGTGTGGCCTGGAGACAGAGTGAGGCGTGGAGTGGAAGAAGAGGAAGAAGAAGAAGGGGGTTGGGAGATTGTATTCACATATTCACACAATATCCGCACCCCCATCGCGTCTCCTCCAGAAAACCGAGTATTGCGTCCGTGTACCGCACTCGAAACCGTCCGCAGAAGACGCGAAATTTAGAAAAGGGTCTGAAGTACCCCTAGGGAACGGAGGGAGATCAACACGGAAGTCTATGTGTGGTATTCACGTGGCGTCGAAATACACGTCCCTAGCTCGAGCGGATGCTGCTTTGGGGCACTAATGCGCAAGGATGGGAGAGGATGGGTGTGGGGTGTTGTGTTGGGGATGGGGGAATTATATTGAATTGAATAAAGAAATGCTACCTAGGTAACAGATTATTGTTGCTTGTAGTATGAGCCTCGCTGCCCCTGGTCGGAGAAATGTTCAGCGTATGTGGGTGGAGACACGAACTTAGCTTTTCCGTGGGTTTGAGCCGAGTTGAAGGGGAGAAGTGATGCGGACAGAATGTGGACCTGGGACACGTGGATATGGAGCGAGTAGCTGCATTATCTACACATACGGAAAGAGATATGTACATGTATTTACACAGAGGTAGATGAATGTTTACTAATACCCGAGACCTCCCTATCTAAGCAACTACATCATCACACTATTACAACGTAAGAAGTTCCGCTACACGGATAGTACTGCACTATGTACACGGATAGTACTGTACTATGTATATGTACAGTTAGAAAAGAAATATGTAACTGCAAAGGGCTTTTGGAGTAGCTTTAGACCTAGCTTCCGCGATTATATATAGGCAGATAAGCATAGCCTGCGTGATTCACACAATCTAATACCTACAGGCACTTGCATGATACTCCTGCGTCACGTTTTCAGTGCGGTGGTTGTGTATGTTATTGCCGGACTACTAGCCAGGTTCTAAAGCCACCGGCTCTGTTTCGAAGACAATAGTGTAATTGGCCGGGAAGATTTGGGATAGAAGATCTGGGTACTACTTTTACTTACATCCGAACCCACGGGATCATTGGACGAGAATCTATTCACAAAACCACAAACCAAAAATCTCGACTTCTATCGCTCGATGCAGTGAGGAAAGACATCGAAGAATCATTTTTTGTCGCTTAGGCAAACTCAGGTCCCGTTTTGCAAGGAGGCGGGCACGGTTAGGAGGCTAGGATAATATCAAACGAGTTTGCAGAGTCTGGGTCGAAGGAAGGTTTTGTGATGGTTGTGTACGTGTTTGAGGGGAGTGGGAATAGGAATAGGAATAGGAATAGGGATCGGGATTTATTGAGCTTTGTGAATGGGTTTTGTACGGATTTTGAGGAGACACTCGGGAACACTCCTCCACACTCTAGAAAGGTTGAGATCACAAGCTCATTACTAGATTAGTGAACAAGGAATTGTGTCAGTTGAACACGTTGTGCGTACCAAAAATAGCCGGTAACAGCGGTCTTTTACATGTGCCTTTTGAGTCAGTGGGATGTATAGCGATGCTTGGGTTTGAAGTGGATCGTTGCGTGTTATATTCACTTGGGAAACACAACACTTTTTTTGTAAGTGCCTTTTGGCTTTAGGAGATTTTTAGTGCTTGTTTATGAGGTTTGAATAGGTTAATGTGCGTATGGATTTCTTTGAGGGATATACTAGGTTCCCACAAGAGTTTTTGGATTCCGTGACACTTAGGATTACAATTTAAAGATTTGAATAGGTGGCTGCGCGTACTAAGTCTTCTAAGTGGTATCAAAATAATTTATTAGGTGCTCTAGACTGTACCGAATATCCGCTTGTGCTCTTATGCTTTGAACAAATGCACTGAGGATTTGACACCCGGAAATATCACAGCAGATTGAGACATTGGTCTGTTGTTTGGACGCTTTGGGGGCAGTTTAAGGGTTGAAAAATGGCGATTGATGGCGTGTGCATGCACTGTACTTTTTGATCGACAGGGCGAATGGGCACAACATGTTATCAGGTACTCGGTTTTTCCGAAAGTGCTAATTTAGAGGTTTGCGCAAGAGCTAGATTCATCTCTAGATATTATTTGTTCCAAGTGATGCCTCAGACAGTTGATGATGACATGTCCTCATTCCATGTGTCCGACATCTTGACGGCATCGAATATTTGAATGGGGTTGTCCGGGGTGGCCTTGGTTTCGTTTGTAAGATGCTAAGCGCGTCGCACTCCGTGCTGGGGTCAGAGGCGTATTGCATTTTCAGTATGATCTCAGCATACCGTAGATGATGATCTTCACGACGCCTGCCGCAACGGACAGGCTATGAGTGCGCTCGACGCAAGTCAGCGCGTCTTGAGGTAAGTGCTGAGGCGTGTAGTGTGGCCAAGCGGGCTGCCCAGGCCACAGTGTCGCCACGGCGCTGCAGCTGTGTGCTGCATAGTCGATTGGCGTCAAAAGTGACTGTCCGCGCGCGATACACTGGGGTAGATTCCCAAACTCGAGTTCTCGATGTTTGTGGTGTTTTCCTGCCGTTCACGTCGCATCAGCTGATTTGACGTTCCTGGCGTACGAAGTAGCAGTCGGAACGGCCCGCGGGCGCATCGTCTGCGCCAAGAGTTCCAATGTCCCAATTTTTCTGATCCAACCCCGAAATACCACAATTCAATCAGTTACACCATGATGTCGTCAAAGGAGGCGCAGGCGCTGTCCCGCTCAGAGTTTTGGGATGACCGTTATGCGAAGGCTGATGGGGAAAAGCCGACGCATGAGTGGTTTCGCGCTTTTGATGCGCTGGAGCCTTTTTTTGAGAAGCATGTTTTCAGCGCAAGGGAAGCTGAGGGGAAAGGCCAGAGGGTGCTGCATTTGGGGAGTGGGGATAGTGTAGGTTCTCCTTCTGCGTTCTCTTCCCAGGGTTCTTGGATTCCAGCAGGATTAACCCATCACCAGACCGTTCCTTATGACCTTCTCGAGCGGGGCTACACAAATCAACTCTGCATCGACTTTTCTACAGTAGTAGTCGATTCCATGAAGTTACGACACTCTGACAAGCCGCAAGTAGAATGGAAAGTTGGTGACGTGCGGAACATGATTGAAATCGATACCAATTCTGTTGATATTGCCTTCGACAAGGGCACGCTGGATGCCATGATATACGGCAGTCCGTGGAGTCCGCCCGAGGAAGTCATAGAGAATAGTGGGAGGTATATCAATGAGGTAAGTATGGAAGAAGAGGGACAGATGGAGATCAAATGCTGACAGTGATGAGGTTATGAGGGTCCTGAAAGACGATGGTGTATTTCTTTATATTACATACCGGCAACCGCATTTTATCAAGCCAATTTTGAATCGGGCAAATGAGTGGGATCTGAGTATGGAAGTCATGGGTGATGGGGATAGTTTCGAGTACTTTGGCTTCGTTCTCAAGAAAAACAAGGAACGCGCTCGACAATAGTCTTGATGAAATTTCAAACCTTGTATCTACATGCAATCTATTCCTCTGCGGATTCCGTAGTTCACCGAGCGGCCCACCTCACCAGAGTCGCGACTACTACATGACTCTTATACCATGCCTAGCTCTCTGTCACAGTGCGGGCAAGCAGAGGGGGACAAATGCATGTGATCGAGCGGCTCCTTAAGCAGATATCTGCAGGTAGACAGTCTGTGCTCCACCAGTCTCAATGGAATATCGATGTGCCCCTCGATAGCTATGTCGTTTCCTTGAACATGAGACGGTCTCGGGGGAGAGTCAAATAAGTATAGCAAGTCGCAGCTTGTCTTACAACCATACGGCTACGTTGTGCGACAGGGTTCTATCAGAAACTTCTCTCCACCCATCTCTTCCAGTCATAGTCTATCGTCCGTGAATTGGTGTTTCGAAACAATATCATTGCCCTGTAAAGTATATCTGGTCGCAATTCAACGTAGGCAGCTGTAGCGAACAATCTTTTCACTTTCCTCAGGATGTAAGCTGCAAGCTCGCAAACTTCTGGCCTAAGCTTTGCGATGCTCATCGCAATGAATATTGTGGCTTGGGTAATGATGGAGTCCAGGACACACTGGTTCCGATCTATACAGCTCTAAACCCTGCCGTATTTTACCTTCATACTATGCCGTCCAGATCGTCAAGCACCTTGTTCAAAATATAGCTCTTACAAGCTGGTTTTTGTTGGGCATACAACGGATCGTTCTCTATTTGATGGAGAGCAACCCGCTCCGTAGCACGTCGTTTCTCAGTGCCCTCCGTATCCCATAGTTCTCGAAATGTGTTCCCGGCCTTGTTACATTCCCACCTTAAGACTTCCAGGTGTTTTTCATGCCCAGAGAACAAAGCCTTGACAGGTGCTGGTGAACTAACATGCCTCTGATGTTCCGACTGCTCAATGACATGCTTGGTGTATTCTCCGGGCTGTTCGAACCACGCGTCGCATTCTGACGCTGGACATTGAAACGGGTCGTGCCTTCCGTCGAAGTGATGTGCCTCCACCGCCGCTGTGAGCATGACAAAGGTTATGTACTCATGTTGATAGTATAGATCGGCCTTGTAGCATGAGTATTCGTACGCACCGATGGGACCGCGGAAGCGCTTGTTCGGCAAGATGACCCTAGGTTGTTGGTGCTGCGTCGGGATCTCTATCCACTCACTGACTGCGCTGGCGTCTGTGATATTTTTGACCTGTCGCCACATACTTCTTTCAGCCCGGAAGTCCCGGCGCTTCCGAGCCTTGAGGAAGGAAAACGAAACCTCCATGTCCGGGGAGCACATGAGAGCGAGCTTATTGAATATGCTCGGTGGCAGTTCGCTTTGTGTTCGCAGATAGCTCTCGCACAAAAGCACCTGGTGCACCCGAGGAAAGATGGCTTGTACCGTTTGCCAAAACCGCCGGACACGCTCTTCAAGTCGCTGTAACGTCCTATTTTGTTTTTCTTCTGGCCGATCACCAAAGCAATGGTAGTTGCTCAGCCAGAAATCTTCATCCATCACTCGAAATTGGATCTCAAGCTGCTTAACATGAGGCAGAAACTCCGTAGCGTAATGTGTATCGCCAGCGTAGCAGCCGCGAAGTATCCAGTCTGCATCAACACAATACCAGGCGTCTGGGCCTCAGAAGAACAGTTTTTCGGCCTCAGCACGGACGCAGGATGAGGTGTGCATGAACTGGAAGAGCGTCGCAATATCACAGAATCCAATAATACGAAGCTGCAACTCCGCGGGTAAATCAGAGAATCTAGCAAAAGCAACGCTGGTTGTATTTGCTGGTTCTGCTTGTAGAACGTGGCGAGGGAAAGGAACAAGCAACTCCCCCTCGCGAGTACATTGGAGGCTGAAATCGAGTGGCTCCTTCCACAGATTCTTGGGGATGGCTCGAAACATAGCTATTGTGTTGATGGTCTGCAGGTACAAATGGTCTGAACGAGAGACAGCGACCTCGAAGTTGAGAAAGATTGGTTGTTACGCAGAACCACGGGCACCCTCTCAATCATAAAAGCTTTGTTGGCGCATGCTGAGTACGGAAGCCAAGGTTTACCGGAGCAAGTTACCTAGGTAACGTTACATGTAGGTAGTTAAGCGAGATTTTCCAAACGAGCGCCAAGACCGTCTGCAAAGGCCGTCATTTCTGGCGGCATTCTCCTACATAATTGTAGGGAGTGTTGAAAGAGGGCACATGCCTTAAACGCATACCCGCTATGATGTTTCTTTTTTGATATGGTAACCTTGTTTGGCTTGCGATTGGAATAGTTGGTGATGCTATTGCTTAGGAGGTTTCTGTAGGCCTGGGGGAGGGGGGCGAATGTCTTGCCTAGAATCTTGTCTCTTATAGCTTCTTTATCTTGTTGCTCTCTTTCTCTAGTTTTAATAAAAAGGCCTAAGGACACGTAAATGTTTGTTCTAAAGAACTTACTTAGAATAAAAGGTTTATTTTAGTATCTATTAAGGTTGAAAAATTATTCACCTTGCTACAGTTTGAGATTAAAACAAGTTTGGTCGTTATTGTAGATATCAGGACCTTGTTGGGCGCTGGTGTCGCGCTTAGCAGCTCATCCATGGATATTCTCTGGAAGTTAGTCTAGAGCACTTGACCGAGTTGATGTCATAGTATGCGTTAAGGATGACGAGAGTGTCAGCGTCGAATTCTGCTACATTAAGTAACTTTGCGGCAACAGTCCAGTCCGCATGTGCGCGTGCGTAACGGTTACTTAAGATGGTAAGATCTCTGCGTACTGAAAATCAAGAAAGGTTCTCCATTCCTTTCTAGATGGAGTGATCGTTGTAGTACACAATGATCAAGCTGTCTAGTTCATCGTGCTTCTTTACGAAAGTAGCAACCTTCACATTCAACTGCCGCTGCAGGCACCCTTTAAAATCCAGTTCAAGAGTCTCCGTATTCATTTGAAGCTCTCGCAGAACATGCCTCCACGTCCTTGTACCCGAAGGGTGGTTAGTATCGTCGTCTATTGCCGTTGCTTTAGTTGCGCGTCTTCTCTGGAAGACTCACCTCTGAACAGGTCTCGAGCTCGTCCATGCCGTCTGCACATCTTATGAGCAGTACAGCATGTCTCCAAGAGACGTCCGGTAGGTACAGATTCTTAAATTTGCAGCCTGCCCTGCGAAGACTTACAAGCATGCAGGTTTGGCAGTGTGCAGCTTCGCCCGATTGTACGCCTATCAACTAACAGTGATACAGTGATCTTGCATGATGGCTGTTTCTACATTATTCAATTGTTCAAAAGTCTGCTTCGCTCTCCCCTCCAGCCGGTGATCACACAAGACAGAATGTGGTTGACTTCTTCAACACAGTGCACACTCTGCGTCCTGGGGTGTCCCACGTCACTATATTGTCCTCGTAGTCAGGATCTTCCCAGCTACGCAGTTTGTACGTCTTGTCTATAACAGCGTCGTCAAAGTTGAAGCCCTCGAATCTGCCATGACCGATGAATTTGAACTTTTTTCTCCCACAGCGCCGCAGGATAAACGGTAGCTCAGACCCATATATGGCACATAAAGTATCGCCAACATTTGTATCTTCTGGTACTAGACCTATGTATCCGTTCGCTGTGATGGCAAGCCTCCGATTCGAAAGGAATAAGCTTGCTGACGGGAGCCGATCAAAATACGATCCTGATCCATACTGGACATTGGCGGTACTTCTCAGGACATCTAGAAGTGGCTCATCGTCTCCAAGCTGGTAGACTCTGATCTCTATTGCGATCGCATCAACAGTCTTTGTCAGATCTATGAGGAGATCATCAAAGCATTGAGGCCCGGGTTCATCGCTGTCAGTGTCTTTTCCCTGGTACAACATTTGCTTGAACACCGTCCACGTCTCTTCGAGGGTAGGACATGGCTCGTGGCATTCAAAAAGCTGCACACATTGCTTGATCCACTGCGTTAAACGTACGAAGTAATCTCTGGCAGCAGTCAATTCTCCGAGATTGAGTTCCGGTGCGAGGTCGATGACTGGTGGATGGACGTGAGTGGAAATAGCAGTAATCTCATCGAACTCGAGTCCCTTGATTGTCAAGGTGTCGCGTGGTCCAAAGGAGAATACAGCTGAACAACGTTCAGTGATGCGGTTACCGATCGCCATTCTTATTCGATCAGGTTCGGCATGACTAAAGTCGTATCGTTTGCTGGGGCGCCACACTTCTGGGCTTTGTGAACTTTTTCCTCGCCGCTCGTGGTCGAACGGTATATGGTAAGTACGAGGAGGTGAACTATCACCCCAGTTCGGTACCCAGGACGGAAGCTTAGTCGGGCGAGCCGTTCCATTGTCGACAAATTTCAAGATTTCGATAGACCGTGTCTCAACGATGATAGCTCTGGTGACATTGATGAAGACACGCGCGGGCGACACGGCGTAATCCACCTTAAAAGGTACCCACACCCGTGGTTGGTAGCCAATCTGATTGCGTCGAACTCGGCGATATTGCTTCTTTTCCTTATACCAGCCTAAATTCGGGGCATCTCTTGCAAGACTCAGTATGCCATAGATTTTGTCCCGCGGATTCGTAGCCTCGGCCCATCGTGTCTGCGCTAGATAATCCAGAAGATTGCCTCTGAAATCCGTCATGGCCAGTGGGTTGATTGTCCTATTGCGAGCTTGCACCATGAATTCAAGCTGTTGGATAGCGGTCCTTTTCGCACCATTCGTCGCCTCCGATGTGTTCGAATGGAAGGACATAATCTTCGGAAGTACTTCTGCCTCAAGCATAGAATTGATGATTGTCAGGAAGGTGTTCGCTTCAAGAAAGTCTGCACCGCAGACAAACAAAGCGTGCCGTGCGTAGAGTATTTCTTGGATGATCCATACGCGGCGGAACCATGGACGATACAGAAGCTCGCACAATGCTGTCCACTCTGGACGCCGATCAGTATCGAAATATGCAGCTGGGATTTTGTTGTCCCATCCGAAGTGCTGAGTCATTTTGTAGAGCTCTTCAAAAGCCCGTCTGGTCATTTCGTTACTCTCTCCTAGCCAGACATAAACCATGCTTGCTCCTTGATATACTTCAGCCATTTGGCTGACTTGAATTGATCGTTCGGTCATGTTGTTCTGATTGATGCAGAGGGCATCTACCCAGACTCTTGGCACCCCACCCTTGCGAAGGTGTAATAACGCCATGTAAAGATTGTCTGTAACCATTGTAACGGCTCCGTTAACCAGTATAGGAATCGAGGGGATTGCTGATCCCCAGGTATACGAAAGAGCTACATAGTTTCCGTTTTTTTGCAAATCCACATACGCAAATGCACACTCAATTGTGCTCAGCGAATGGCCTGGCTTGATCTGCAGCACTCGAATTTGTCCTTTAGGAAGATCTCGCTTATACATTCTGGCTGTTGGCGAGAGAGCCCTCTTGAGATACAGTGCTACAGTCGCGTCAGCCACTTGCAAGGCCGAAGTATGTTCAGATCCTCTGCTGAAGAACGGACCCACCTTTGAGCGCCCTCAGCCGTTTTGACCGGATCCATAACTTAGCCAAGATGTTGACGCCTGCCTTACGCACCAATTGTCTTTTGCGTTCCAGCCAAGCGCGCTTGGGATCATGTAACATGAAAGCTCTTAAGATGTCGACATCGCGCTTTGTGAGATTGTCTACTCTGTTCAAAATTGCTTGCATGGTTGGGCTCCTAGAGGGTGAGCTGCGGTGTGAGAGAGTCAAAGTTTATAGGTGAGCGCTGCCTAGGGTCTGAAACAAGGCTGTGCAGCAAGAAATTCAAATCAAACCCAGCAGGATGACCGCGTCGCGGAATCAATCCTGCGATCCCTCACTGCTACTCAACTTACTGTTGTAAGCCTAGTAGCACGCTGAAGCATGAAACGATGTAGGCTATGTACCTAATTATGGATTTTCGTCGCATTTCAGATTCTACCTTTTCGGAACCTATGAGTGTCATGCTATAGTATGTTTTCAACCACACATGCGAGACTGAATCACTTTGAGCAGGATGTAGAATATATGCGTTCCGCACAAAGTGGGAAGGAAGGACGAGTAGGCGTGACAGTTTGAAGGATGGATGCTCGCAGCTGACTAACCACAGCACCAAGAAACTGCAACAATCGCGACATTCACAGCCTCGCATTTACTCTATCAACAGTGGCAAGAATAGCAGTTTTAAGCGACCCAAACAATTCAGATTAGGCAAGCAAGTTCACTCTGGCGGCTTGATTTGCTTGCCAGCCGCTGTGAAAAGATTAAATGGATTGAATTGAGTCTTAATCAATCAAGTCAATCGAGTCAAGCCAATCGGCTTGATTGTTATCAACTGTGCTGGGCGCGATCCGGCCGTGCATCAACACGCACGGACACGCTAACGCCCCAGCTCACAGACTTCAGACCCGAGGCCCGAGGCTTCGATTCCCGGTAAATGTCTGCTCAGTCCCAAGCAAATTGCCCTCCGAGCATTGTCCCTCCATTCCTCCCTTGGACCTGAACATGCCTGCCTCCTCGGCTGAGAACGTAAGTCATGCCGCACCCGGACCGAGGAAACGCGCTGCACGCGCTTGCCATTCTTGCCATGCGCGTAAAGTCAGGTGTAGCCTTTCGCAGACCGGCACGCCGTGCACGAACTGCTCGCTAGATCGCCTTGTGTGTGAGCCGCGTGCCACGAAGAGAAGGAGGTGAGTCGCGCAGCACTCACAGAAGCCGATCTGACTAAGCACACTATTGCAGAGTGGACGAATGTGGAACTCATAACCAGCGTCCGAGCTTAGAATCCTGGCCAGCCAATGATCCTCGCGGGTCATCGGGGCTTCCCATGACAGATGTAAATCCTCCGCTAAGCCTCAGAGACCCGGAAGCCTTAGAAAGTCCATCACACTGCCGCAGCATCACCAGTGCCGCCGGTACACGTAGTGCCGTAGTGGCTCTTGTTAGCAATGAAAGCAGTACCACGGAAACGCCCTATCGTTTATTGACCGAGCACTTCAGCCATCACGGTCAGGAGCGAGACCAAGCTGATGCTTCACATGCGAATGAAAACTCTCCAGAGAGCCGCTATTCACCCATCTATGGTAACACGATCACCTCGTCCTCTGGCGGGACGACGTGAAGCAAGAGAGGATGATCATCATGCTGACTTCTAGACCAGGCGATCCTCGAGGTGTTGCTCTGGTAGCCAGCATCTGTGAACCCGAATGCACAGACAGAAGCGGTCACTTCTTTGTGCCACAGACCTGCCCGCCGCATGTAGATCCGGAGACGCATGACTTCTTGCGGCTGAAGGGAGTGTTTGAACTTCCTGCTTCGAATGTCTGCGAGATGCTGATCGAGACCTACTTTCATCACGTGCATCCATTCTTTCCGGTCGTAGAAGCCAAGCGCTTCATCGAGACGTTTGAGAGTCAGCGTCGCAACGGGCTGAGCATCCATCTGTTGTGGAGCATGTTCCTGGCGGCAGCCAACGTATGCGCACGCTCTATCTGTAAGGCCTGCGTGGCAGAAGCAACGGGCTAAAGCTATCTAGTTTGCTGATGATGTCACGCTCACGGCGGCCAATTTCTCGTCTCGGAAAGAGATGAAGCGTTCATTGTTTGCAAAGGCAAAGGTAAGGTCTCTGCATAAGGGGACATGAGCGTGTGTATTGTAAAGGCGCTGACTCACCTTACCAACTGCAGGCACTCTACGATGCAGAGTATGAGAGGCGGAAGATAACCCTGATCCAAGCGGTCTTGTTAATGGGCTTTTGGTACGCTGATACCGAAGACAGAACGGGGCCTTGGCACTGGAACGGCGTCGCTATAGGCCTTTGCCAGACGATTGGACTGCACCGAGACCCAGACCGCAGCTCGAGCCACGCTCAATCCGTATCGGTGCATGACAGGAGGCTGTGGCGCCAGCTCTGGTGGAGCTGCTTCTATCGTGAGGTCTGGTTCTCTGCTGGTATGGGAAGGCCGATGCGGATCCGCCTAGTCGACTGCAATGCCCCGATGCCAGATGCAGATGAGTCCGAGAAGGAGCTTACAGGCCTAAGCAGCACCCTGCGAAAGAGGTACATCCCTGACAGCATCAGGGAGCTTGACGAACTGTGGACACAACTGTTGAACCTCACCGTCATCCTGGCAGACATCTTGCTGCAGCAACACCGAGCGGAACGACTGTTGGCCAGCAAAGATGAGGTAGAGCGCACGGAGACCCAGATTCGAGCCTGTTCTGGTCGACAGGGCGGAGCGAATGCACGCAACGAAAACCGGATGGTATCTTTGTATGCCTACCACCTCGAGTTGTATGTAGAGTAAGTGCGAGAGAGTCCCTTCCTTGTCGTTTTTTTCGAGTGGGCTGATGCGATCGCTACAAGATCTGTCTCCCTTGTGCTCCACAGGCCATTCCTGTTCCCGAGCTCTGCAGACTCGTTCTCTGTGGATTGGAGATGCATCGTAGAGCGCAAGACAAGAACCGCAGCCGCGACGACGACCCGAATTCTCAGCAACATGATCAGCGCTGACATGATTCATCTTTGCCAGTCAATGGAACGGCTCGCCCGACTAAGCTTCCGTCCTGGGTACCGAACTGGGGTGATAGTTCACCTCCTCGTACTTACCATATACCGTTCGACCACGAGCGGCGAGGAAAAAGTTCACAAA
>Ga0115854_10277_pt1 | contig 12134 bp, 13 predicted proteins | sample InSIn2SAF170_FD_83868 | JGI IMG/M metagenome (GOLD analysis project Ga0115854, IMG submission 83868)
CTCATCCAAGTCTCTCCACCTATCCGTAACCATCTCGGTTAACTGTCATTTCCGAAAGGACTATATTGAAACACAAACTCAAGATCCTCAAATCGTCTCACTGGCTCTACCAGTACAGCTTTGTTCTCACTCGTCCTCTCCGTCAAAGCCTTCTCGATCATATCGGCAACATCATCAAACGCTGCTAACCACCTATCCACATACCCAGCACCGACTCCATCTCTCACTATCCTACCAACTAATCTTCTCTCCGTTGCCAACCTCCATGTACACCATGTCATGACAACAACCACCATATCCCCCAATACCAACAATAACACTGACTACCAACAATTCTCAAATATTAGTACTGTACAGCCAACACCACTATCTCTAGTACTCTACCAGCGCTTCTGCTCCACCCACTGTTCGCGTCGTGCCTCTTCTCCTAACTTGCATATGAAGAAGTATAAGTCTTACACTACCTTCTTCAGTTTGGGAGTGAAGGAAGTGAGGGCTGTTGACGCGAGATGAGTCGGTAGGTATGTGACTGTGATGGGATTCCGATTGTAGTCCATTTTCTCTTGCAAGCTTGGGACTGTATTGTATGTATACATATTGATTATTCTATTAGAAAATTAGGTATACGTGCTAAGTGCCCCAACATGGCCTCAGACCAAACATCAGAAATCGCGTTGCTACATGATGGTACACAAAGTCCCGACCCCGGCTGAAACAAATCTACCGTGAGCCCACTGATGCTTGCTCATTTCTTCCCAAAATTCACAGGTCCATTTCCTTCCTCAACATATCCAGGTGGAAATTTCGCAGCAGCAGGTTGATGATAAAACGTTGATCGTGGAGCACTCTCATCGAGATAGAGTCGCTGCTGTGGATATGAGAAGTATGAATCGCCGTTTTGATCGATTCTGATATGTTGACCGCGTAGGTGTTCGGGGGCGGCTTGGAATTCTAGTGGTTGGGGTTGGTACTGGTAGCCGTAGTAGTTGTTTTGGGGCTGTTGCTGTTGTTGTTGCTGTTGGTAGTGATACGACGGGGCTTCGAATGCTTTTGTGGATTGTGGTGGTGGGATTTGGGATTGGGATTGGTGCTTCTGTTCGCGATGCCTGTGGGGGAGGTGTTAGTGTTGTTGTTTTGATGTAAGGAACGAGAGAGTTGGCATGGGAGATTGTGGTCATGGGCAGGCAAGAAGTAGAGGAGAGGAGTAGACTGACTTCATGATCTTGTTGAAGGCGTAATAGCCGGCACCGCCATACACTGCAGCTTTAATGAGACCCATAATGAAGATGGGTTGTTGTGAACGTCAGTGGTTGAAGAGGAGGAAGGAGGGGATTTGTTATGTGTTATTGTGATGGCACGAAATGGGGTGGAGATTGTGTCGTGTTATGTACTCTGGCTTGTCTTTGGATCTGTGTGAGATTCAGACATCTCAAGCAGTGCAAGCACTGGTATAAGTACTTGTCTGCGAAGACGTGTCTCGAGCAACATTCGTAAGACTCTTCATTTCTGAGCCCTCATACGCTGAGCCGCGCGTCGTAGACCACAGGTCCGAGTGCAGGCAGACGCCATTCGGGACCGAATGAGAGAGCAATTGTGCTCGGACTTCAGGTGAATTGATCGACCAGGCAGTTGTTTTTGGTGTAGTTGTCCAGGCGTTGCTTCAGGCATCCCTGTCGATCGTGGAGAGAAATACGGCGGATTCAGTTTAGGCCTCGCCTGTAAGGTATGGCCGAGGAGCGACGACTCGAAAGCGAGAACTCAGCCGCAGGGTGGGGATAACTGGTCGGTGATCTTACTAACGACCACATAAAGTCATTTTGATTCTGTCATGCTTCGGATCAAGAAGGCACAAGAGCTCCCAGAAACCGTGATTCAAAATTACCGCTTATTAGCTAACTTCAGCTACACAAAACAGGGGTGCCTGCACTACGCTAACCTTTTACGAAGTGCAAGTGCGAGATGCCATATTTAGCTGAGGCTCGGCTGTCCTCCGCGTATTTCTGTTGCTTGTTCATCATGAACTCGCGTTTATTGCGCCCACAGGGATCGTCAAGTGAGCTTTGAACAAACCGTTCTCTCTTGACGGAACATACCAGTTCGATGGAGGAAAGACGCGATGGTAGAGAGGTGAGAGCCTTGACGACAATCATATTCCACACCAGAATATTCCAGGTAATATGTAGCCCTTCTCTTCGTCCATCTTGTCCACTTTGTCAAGTTGATACAAGTGCGAAGGTCTTTAAGTGACGTTTGAGCGTTGCTGTCTGTTGTGCTGCGACTCTGTTAGACGATTAGTTTTATACTATTAGGTTCTGCACCCTCTCCGTATGCTCAACACCTCTTCGTGCATCAATTTACGACAATTGTGTCGCATTTCAGAGCAACAGTTAAGATTGCAAACAGCTACCTGCTTGATGTGTATTGATCGCATCAATCATGCTAGGTGAGCACAAATGCCTCGCCTCCTCTGATTCTTCATTGGTATGTCTTCATATCTTTACTCTAGCTTGTCTTCATGATTTCGGGCAACTTCATCACCACGTCTTCACTGCATGTGTCGATACCTTGATGGGTGCTGCTCAATTTGAATCATCTAGAGGCTACCCCAAGCACCCGGATCACCCACTGGACAAGTCCTCAGCACAACTCTGCTAGTCGGAAATTGGTCCACAAAAGATCTTTCTTTTTCTTTGTCTCGGCAGAGCCCCCAACGCTATCGAAATGCAGTCAGCCGCAGACCTAGCCTCACCCGTCCACTCCTGAGACGATACACATACAAGACGTATCACACCGGTATCATAGCCCAGCAACCGTAATGTCCGGACACATCAATCAATACATTCGGTTGGCTGGAAGACCTATTGCTCTCAATATCTGGCCACCGCCAATAAAGTATTGTCTAAGACTTCGACCGCCTCTTTCCTGCCTTGACATGGAAAACTTGGAGCTGCTAGTTGGTGTTGCGGGTATGCCAAGTTTTGCAATCTCCCGTTCCAGACAAAGCAGGCACGGGTACAGGGAAATGCTAGACGGTAAATTATGTTTCCACCGCTCCGCTGTCACCGTGCCGTTGCAGTCGTTCCAATTATTCCAGTCATCTCAAGCTTTTGTCTTCAATCAATCAAATCTACGGGTTCCTTCTTGATGCTTCACTACACACAAGAAAACAGACTGACCCAGCCACAATGTGTTCTATGATCGGTGCTCGAATTCAGGACCTATTTCGAAGATTCATGGGTGATCGATCTTCAGGCCTCAACAAGACCACCTGGAATGATTTGCCTTAAGAGATTCTGGTCATGATTGCAGGGTATGTCATACTCCCCAGTGATGATAAGTGCCTCGTTACAACGGAACACCTACAGCACCGAGTCGATACAGCCCTCTTTTCAGTTGATCGACGCTCAAGGGAGACAAGTCTTCAGGCTCTGTCGTTGCACAAACTTTTCATCACGCTCAAATTCCACCACTGTAAGCACGGTCCCGCCATCTCCTGCTTTTATCTTCAGCACCATCTTAACCACATCTTCACATGCGTCAAAGTGCCAACCCATCGAACAGCGAGAGGGACCTCCGTTCTCCCACCATCCAACCTCTCCATCCAACTGTCCTGCGAGCACAATTGCCAAGATCACGACCCAGCCAGCATCACCATTATATACGACAAGTTACTTGGTCTGAGCATTCTCGGCGTCATCCAATACCAGACAATGTATCCAAATATCAGCTTCTCGATCGAAAGTTTCCATCCGTCAACTGCCAGAGTCATCAAACAATTCTGAGAAGACAGTTCTCGAACACTTCAATCACCTCACATTGTTGATGTTCGGGGCTTGCAGGATAAGTCAGAACTATTCTCCGTGGACCTCCAACCTGGTGTGACTTTCCCATCTCTGAACATTGTCGACTTGCTGATTTCAATGCTGGATTACCAGATTGAGCGGATCAAAGATGTGTTGACAGATGGATACCAACTAACCAACTAACTACCACCTCTCCCACTTGAGTCCCCTTCCACCGCCGTCCGTGAGTAAACTGATCCATTCAGCTTATCATATCTTGAAGGAGAGTATATGGGTAATTGGATACGTACATCCATACATCCATACACACGCACCGATTCAAAACTTCCCTACTCTTTACCGTGCTGTATGTACATGTGTTGTTTATCAGACCTTCCATGTAAATTGTGCCAAGAATAAGGTCCGGTAAGTATCACTTCCGATGTGATGGGGTGGGACTAAGAAGTAAAGTATTTACGTGAAATACATCGGGCTCTCGACTACCTAGGTACCTAAGTACGTACAGTACAGTACGCTAAGGTATGGACAAGAGATTACTGTAATATATGCTCGAGCAGCTGGACTAATGCGCAGATTGGAGATACCTACCTACCTGCCTGCCTACCTACCTACGTATGTATGTATGTATGTATGTATGTATGTATGTATGTATGTATGTATGTATGTATGTATGTATGTATGTATGTATGTATGTATGTATGTATGTATGTATGTATGTATGTATGTATGTATGTATGTATGCTAAGCTTTGAGAATAGAATGGCTTGAGCTTACCAAGTTACATACGTAATCGTACCATCGAAACTACGTGTGCATGGATACATGGATGTAAAGTAAAGTACTGTATATATCGGAAGTCTCTCATCTACCGCACCGTTCTCGTGGATTGGGGAGGGGGAGTAAATGGTCTGTACCTTACTTTAGTCCTTGACTACCAAGTACACAAGTACGTGCCTACGTAACCATGCGAACCAACGAAATGAGATATATATACACGGATCTCTATCTCCCTCATAGCTTCCCAGGTCCAAACATTCAGAACCAATACATACGTAGGTGTAGACGTAGGTGTAGAACCGCAAGACACTGACCTACGTACCAACATACTAGTACAATAGAAGTACACAACTCACTCCCCAACTCCCGTCCACGATCGCGCGCAAAAGTCACCTAAGAGATACCTACGCACTCATCGCATAACACGCCTCGAAAGGTGGAATTCCTAAACCACACGTGTGTCGTATCTCTTTCCAAGAACCACGTGAAATGAGTGGAGTGGCCCCAGCAATCTGATTCTGTGTCCAATGGAAATTCCGAACAGCAATAGAATGTCGAATAAACAGGAAATCGTTGGAAGAATCATTCAAGTCCCCACGTGCTTGTCCATGCCTCAGAGATCGGCCGAATCTTTCTTACCAAGTAGATGCGGTACTGTACTCATATGATGTCGAACAACAGCACGCGTGTGGGAACCGACTAACTAACTAACCAAAGGAAGATCGGATTCCAAGGTTGAAGATGCTTGGAGCTCGCGTGAATAATTCAAGGTATGGTTTAGTTGTTCGTTTCGAATCAGGGGACCTAGCAACATCGGGCGTTGACTCAGCCTCTTCTTTCTGCCAGCTCCAGCTCATCAATTCCATGTACAGTACTACTATAGATCGTGATAGCTGTTTTGTCACAAGTCATGTACAAGTACAGTTCACCACGCTGCGGACGACTTTTGATGGGGCCGAGTTTGTCGCGAATTTGAATCTCTTTCAGCTTAGCGCGGATCTGTGATCCAAGGGCTCAGAACCAATGAAGGACGAAAGACTATTTTGACTAAGCAGCTCCATAAATCTGCTAGGGCGTTGTCGATCTCGCGGGACTGGTCTGTATCCAGGAAGGCTTGTGGCTGGTTGGGTTTACTCCTTCTTGAAAAGGTGAAACTACTTCTATCCTATCCTATCTATTCGAACTGCTGATAGAGGTAATGATGGAAAACAAGGAATATCAAGGCCCTCCGTCGTCGAAGTGGAACAGATGTGGCATGGTGGGTTTTTGGTAGGTATTAATCTTTAGCTCATTGCAGGCCATGGGTTGGTTCTCCAGAATGTATAAGAAAGAGCTCGTGTCCTGCTTGCATATGAATGTGCTTCAAACCAGTCGCCCTTGTACGTACAACCAGAATCTGAAAGCAAAAACGATTGCAACCGTGCATTCATCATGTCTTTCCTTCCACCTGCTGCACAGGCTGGCATCGGCAAAAACAAAACCCTAGAACTGTTGATTGAGAAGGCTTTTCTGGAAGCCGAGAAGACTTGCACGAGTCCGAGTGTTCTAAGTTGGTTGGCCTATTCCGCTGGTTGAGTGCGTCGAATGTCTAACAAATAACAGCCTTTTCAACTTATTTACCAGGCACCTCGATCACCTTTCACCAGCTTATGAAGATCCTTGCTGTGATAGCTTGCATCTTCAACTGCTTGTGCGCCTTGTACCTTATTCATGGACACATTCTGCACTGGGTACGCCCGGACGAGCAACGCCAGTATGCTTTCAACTGTCTGTTTTCCTGAACATGTCTGACCTTGCAGGATTGTCCGGGTCATACTTTTTGTCATGGTCTTCTCACTCACCAGCTTCTTCTCCATCTTTTTCTACGCCGCCGAACCTTTTCTTCACCCTATTGGAGTCTGGTATGAAGGTCTTGCCATGAACTCCTTATTTTTGTTGTATGTCACCTATGTTTGTCCGGATCCAAATGATCGTGCTCAATACTTTTCAACTCTCCCACGTCTGTGGTACAATGGCAAAAGGAAGGGGTCTGGAGGTAGTCTGCGATGGTTCAAGGCAAGTTCACCCAACAATGCTCAACGATGAAAGAAAGACTGACGCACTCAGATTATTTGGATCTTGGTTTTCCAGGTCTTCATCGTTCGTATCGCAACACTTCTTGCACAAGAATTTCTCTTTGGCATGACATGCCCTCTATCCAAGAAGCGCAGGACAGGATCAGTTGTCATCCAGGTCATTCAAGGCGTCTCAACCTCACTTGTCATCTATGCTGTCATAACCTTTGAAAAAAGAATGCGCTCTCAACTTCAGCGCCATCGAGCCCTCCTCAAACTCGTCAGCTTCAAACTCATTGTCGGTATCGAAGCAGCGCAGGATATCATCTTTTCATCACTTGGTGATACTGGGATCTACTTTCCCAAGCCGCCGTATCGTGTCTCATGGGCTGACTTCACTGTGGGAATACCAGAGTTCATCCTAGTCTTCGAGATGGCCATTGTTGCATTTGTGTTCTTGTGGTCTTTCACCTTTGAACCCTATCGAGCTGATGTCTTGAAAGGTGAAAAGGTGAAGGCTACGAGCTGGAAAGCTTTCGTCAGCACTCTCAACCTGTCGGACCTTTGGAAAGGTATGATTTACATGTTCACTTGTTTCACAAGTAGCACATTTTTGGAGGGTGTCATTGATGGTCGTGACATCCCAAACGCGACACCCCATGCCGGAAACACCCACACTGGATTTGAGCATGCAAGCAAGGCAGACGGGCATCTCTGAACAGGGCACCAATCCGACATTCGAAATCCGAATCTAGAAATCCGAATCTAGTGTTACCTGTACAAAGATGCATGCTTTCCCTTGTGGGAGATTTTGAACAATGGATCGGGTGGTTTGATCAGAGATCACAACCCAAGGCAGAATCATGGCAGTGCATGTTGGGACTTCTAGTTATTCGTCTGTCACGATTTCCTTCAAAGCGTGTTTGGGAATCACAAAACCACCTGTATGAGATATGGAATTCATAAATTCTTCAATCCAGTGCGTATAGGCTGAATTGGGAGGAAGTGCTTGCCATGAAACCCGAGCGGGCAAGGTAACATAAACTGAACCGAGGTGACAATGTTGGGGTAACGAATAAAAATACAAAGCCTCGCAAATCGCGAAGGCATGGGCTTCGATCTCTAGTGACCCGGTTCGGACGAGACCTCTTGATTCAATATCGGCGGACAGCGAAGGAATATTCAACGCCTTCAATTTTTGAATCCAGTGCATTGCGAGTATGACATGAGTATGATATCGGCACCAACCAGAAGCTGCTTCCAGATTTGTAAAACCAAGTACTGTCGAAGTATCCATGCCGGGCATAGGTGGAGGTCCTTCAATATGGTTCTGTTCGGTCGGGAACGTCCTAGAAGGTAGACGGGTTGGATCCGAACTCCAAGCCACCCACCAGTCGTGCAAGTCATCCAGGAGTTTTGAGAGCCGGTCGAGCAGTTCAGAAGCCTCTGCCGTAACGTCATCCACATTTTTTTCTCGCAATGCCTTGACGCCCTCGCAGATGCCGCCCATAACGACAACAATATCTCCAAGTTTCAACGTCCATGACGATTCGTTATCGTCACTTGTTAATATTTGTGCCCATTCACTGTCTTCAAGAAAGCATCGTGTCCGTGTGACGATTGATTCCAGGATGAAAGTATATCGAGTCCACATCAAAAGTGAGCGAGCTGGACGAGTTCTGAAATAATCCGAACCTTTTGACTGTACCAAACGCTTCAAAGCTCGTACATGATTTCGCCATGCTGCTTGCGTTGTGTAGACACACGATTCGTAGAGGCCAAGCACTGCTACAGCTGAAAGGAGGTCAAAGTCGGCCTCTCCTTCGATCGACTTGTGTAAGGCAAACAGCGCCTTACCATATAGCTTGAACGCATCACGTTGTAGCTGGGGACTTTCGTGAGTATTGCTAAAGAATGCTGAGACAAGACATCGAATTGCCAGACTTGAGAGTGGATTGGTCGAAGGTTGCTGAAACGACCGATTCAACCAGGCCTTGTTGGATTGCAAATCGTCATTCCAGTTTCCGAAGTTGAAGTACTTGTCCAAGAAGAATGTGAAGTATACATCCTCAGTGTAAGCAGTTGGTGAAGGAACTATGGACAAACGCATCAGCCAGGATATGGCAGATGGTGGCGGCGAGCTAGTCTTGGTAGAAAGCGTACTTCGAGACCTGGCACGCTCTTCATCAGATTTGGGATTGCTCGGAGTCGAAGCGGCAGTGACAGGCTGCAGAAAATGTAGGGTTGGTCGATAGCCAGGACAAGAGAAACCTGACCTTCTGCATCGCTCACATGTTGGTCGTCCTTCGTCACATTTAATTCGACGAGCGACGCATCTTCTGCAACCAGTGCTTCGGGGCCCCACCATCTGGCAAAGCGTTGAAGTCAGTGGAAGTCAGGTCGTGGTGTTTGATTAAGCATAGCAAGGGAACCGCGAAGTTGTCGAAGTCGCGTGTTCATTGCTTAAATGCAGGTGACCATAAATAATAACTTTTCAGAGCTCAGATCGGGTAAGCTGAAAGATTTATATATAGAAGAACCAACATCGAGAAGTTATTGTTTCATTAGAAGGTACATATGGCACACGCCGAGGAAGCGAAGTAAATGGTAACGTGTTGAGAGGCGATGAATGAGGATTGTATGGTACCGTGGTACATGAGGAAGAACCTTAACTAAACACCCACATACGTCATGCGCTCTTGTCGTTTATATAGCTTGCTGGCGTCTTGGATTATTAAATGTCTTGACCACGATGTTTAACACCTGTCAATTTTGAGAAATCCAGTTTTTACCTATACGAGGGCCATAAAACGTAGTCGACCAAGGAACTCGCCAACGACGATCAAGTCCGCCGTCATATCACAGTCTCATAAAGGCTCATGCACCCCTCCTCCAACCCAGTCAGTCGTCTACAGCTCCACGAGTGGAGAGATGTGTTCGACAGGAGATGTGTACTTGTGCAAAGTATCAAGTTCAAATCGTATCTCATTGTTTGGCTCTGCTTAGTCTCCTGTTCAAAATTTTCTGTAGAGCTGAAATACGTATATTGACTACAGCTGTCCATGCATACATCGTATCGAACCCTCCCCACTCACCTCAGCATAATGCCACGCCATTAAGCCCGATGGACGGTGAATCAGCAGTGTATCTATCACATTTTGCCGTTCGCTTCTTGTTGACTCTTAGCAACTTCGCTCTGAGCCACTGCGGTAGGACCACCAGCAACAGGTCGAGCCTGGTGTGTGACCTTCTTTTCGCCTTCAGTAATGTCATGGAGGACTTCGCTATTGATAGCTTCACCGACATGCTTCTGAGCCATGGCTGTGGGACCATTTGCAACAACATCACCAGAGGAGTGTGTAATCTTCTTCTCAGCTTCCGTAATCTTGCTGATGGTCTCAGGGTCAAGCTTGCCGGAATGTTGCTCTGCTTCATTGCTGTTGCCATTGCTATCGTACTGCCATGTGTTAGATTGGTTCTCATGAAAAGAAAATCATCGTACTTTGGATAGATAGCTTTGAACAACAGCCGTTGGACCTCCTGCAACTGGTCCATTTTGATGTGTAATAAGTTTCTCTCCTTCGGTGATGTCGTGGAGGACCTTGCCATTGATTCTCTCGCCAGCGTGTTGCTGAGCCTCAGCTGTAGGGCCATTGGCGATAGGGTCGTTATCGTGGGTGATCTTCTTCTCCGCTTTGTTGATCTTTGAGATGACCTCAGGAGCAAGAGTTGCAGTGGCCATTTTTGCAGAATGGTGTAGCACGAGATACTGAAGTGATCCGTGTACGCTATCGGAGATTTGCTGAGAGCGTCACCAGGAGACCATTGAATGAGGGTGTTCACTGCATACCTGTTGACTATATATCTGGTTGATGTGCCGGGATCTTGGTGGTAGTGGGAGTGAACTGGATGTGAGGAGGAAGGCAATTCAAAAAGAAGAGGGTAGACGATGTTACAACAGAACTGAGATCAATTTTGGAGGCAGGAGGAAGTTTGTAGAAGAAGGAGCGAGACATCTGTGATGCTCCTGAGGAAGGCACTTGCAGCGGGCAGTAGAACGTTACTGGCCGACAGGGTCCAGGTTGTAGGCGAACAAGGCACATATTCCCTAATGCTTCGAGCAAGTATTTAGACTCGTGGCTAGAACACCGAGACGACATTCTATCGTGTCTCAAGGTAGACAAGTCGAGCTCAGCTCATTGACATCGCAGCCCCACAATCAACTGCAACGGTGTCTTCCATGGCAACATTAAGCCCAGCTTACTACCCTTGTAACTTGGGCGACCATAGTGTCGCTCCTGTGTGGCATCTGTGAAGGGGCAACATCATCTATCATATTAAATTGTACATGGGTATCATCTTGCAACAAGGATTGTCGTAATTCGTTAGAAGACTTCACCATATTCTGCATTCCAAGAGCCAGCATCGACCATTAGAGATAAGCAATATGTGCTGAACTTCCGCTGGTAAATCTTGGCTGCCCCGTGTTGGTCGTTGGCTTTTGTATTGACGGTTTTCGAGTACCGCAAATTCCACATACACCACAATCACCCGCATTGCGGTATGCGGTACCTTTGCACACATCACTTGCACAAGCCCAATGTCTAGGATCCTTTCGAGCATCCAATACATGAGAGCAAGCCGAGCATGTTGATTGTAGTAGACTATTCCTCATCGAGCATATAGAACAGCTTACAGTCGAAATGTCCAAGTCTTGACCAAAAACATTAGGCACGTTTGCCTGGGAAGCAGCGACAGCGTCCGACACAGCTGTCGTGTCTGCACCAACTATCGTTGTGTTTGGGATGGTGTGGTCCGAAGTTGCAATTGACGTTGGTACACTCGGTATGGTATCCTCATTTTCCGTTTCACTCGAAGGGGTATCAGCTCGTTTTGGGTGATCAAGGTTAGTCAGCTCCCGTAGCTCTTGCTCCGCATCCATATCACCTGATGTTTCTGCTTCACAAATCTTTATCATAGGCTGTCCTTTGCTGTCTATAAGGTTTCGCCCATTGAAATCCTTCGCGTCTTCAATCCCAGTGTCTGCTTCGTCATATTCCGTTTCGCTTTCTGTTTCATCCTCGTCTACTTCAGAACTCGACTTGAGGACTTCATTTTTCCGCTTGTTCGTAGCGAATCTGGCTAAAGCCGCGGCCGCCCTGAGCTCCCTTCCCCGCTTGGACTGTGCCACCCTCGGCTTCACCCCGAGAGGCCCTTTACTCCTCAACTCAAGCGCCAAGCGTTTGTCTTCGTCCTCCCCAAGAGCCGCACCATTCTTCCCGAACTTTTTCTCGATTCTCCTATCCCTCTTCTCCTTCCAAGTCAAGTCCGAGTCTTGCTTCACCTTTCTCTTTCTGCGTCTGCTCCTGTACGTACCACCACATAAAGGAAGAAGATCACCCACGATAACGACCCTATCGCCAATGGCCCTACAGCTGAGGCTCAGCAACACGCTGGCGAGAGAATCAATGGCAAGGTCCTCCACGACATCACCGAAGGA
>Ga0115854_10278_pt1 | contig 12127 bp, 8 predicted proteins | sample InSIn2SAF170_FD_83868 | JGI IMG/M metagenome (GOLD analysis project Ga0115854, IMG submission 83868)
GGAGATTTGGATCAGAGAAGATCTACAAGCAGGTATGTGTTTAACCTATTTGGAGGTGTAGTCAGTTGGACGAGTAAGAAACAATCTGTAGTGGCATTATCAACTACTGAGGTAGAATACATGGCAGCCACTCATGCAAGCAAGGAAGCAGTTTGGTTGCAGAGATTATGTTCAAGTATGGGGTTAGTACAGGGAGCTATAAGGATAGACTATTATAGCCAAAGTGCAATTTTCTTTGCAAAGGATCCTGCTTATCATTCAAAGACAAAGCACATTGATGTTCAGTATCACTTTGTGAGGGATATGATAGAAGACGAAAAGGTGTTGCTGGTAAAGGTGGACACTTTGAAGAATACTGCAGATGCATTAACAAAATTTGTGAGCTCTGAGAAGTTCTCTTGGTGTAGAGGAACAATGGGCATTGCAGGGTTGGATAAATGACTAAGCTCTCTTGTGGCCCCCTATGGAAAAAAAACAACAAGTGGGAGAATGCTGGGTTGTGTTATATTCTTTCCATGCATAGCCCATGTAGTTAACGGGGGGTTATAATGGGGGGCAGATCCCCCCTTTGTTGCGTCGTTTCCATAGAAGGGGGTGGGTGGAGGTCACAGGGGGTTTGAGGGGTGTAGGTAACCCCACTCTATGGGGGTCTAGGGTAGCGCCCCAAAAAATTTTGGTTTTGGACCCTATGTTAGGTTGGGCCAACCTACCTATGGTTTTGTGCATGATTTTTGCACATGGTTTTGGACGTGATGGTTTTTCGGTCCATGGTTTTGGACGTGATGGCTTTTCGGTCGATGGTTTTGGATGAGATGGTTTTCGGTCCATGGTTTTAGATGCGAAGGTTTTTGGTCCATGGTATTGGATGTTTCGGCATGCATAAATATATATTGTAACATTGAAAGGAACATAATGAAAAATCAAGCTGGTAGTCCCGGTTTTGGGATCCAGGGGAAAATCTTTGTATATATGTGTTTTGTGTGTTATTGTCTCGCCTTGTTTATTTTCCATGCTTTAGAATTTGTGTGCAAGTAATTTTTGTATGGGGTTAAAACCTACAACCTCATCAGTTTTTAGAAACATACGAAAAAGGATAAGCAATGAAAAGAAAAATAATCAATGAGACTAGTCTCCTTGTCTGAAGTTAAAGTAGTAGTTATGAATATGCCTAAAGATAAGTCTCTAGGACCAGATGGATTTACTACAGATTTCTCTCAGGTGTGTTGGAGCTTCCTAGCCAAATAGATCTAAGAGGTAGTGGAAGAGTCTAGACAGAGTAGAACTATCCTCTTTGCTTTGAACACAACATTTATAATGTTGGTTCCTAAATAAAATAGCTCAGAAAGTTTGGATGGTTATATACCTATAACTTTATGTAATGTAATTTACAAAATAATATCTATAGTGATAACAAAATAGCTAAAACCTTTCTATCAACCTTCATTTCTCTAGCCCAATCTGGGTTTGTAGAAGGTTGACAGATTGCAGATGGAATAATGATGATCCAGGAAATAATACACTCACTTAAACACACCAAGAGAACAATTATATTTGTGAAGTTGGATTTTTAAAAATCCTATGACAACCTTAGATGGTATTTTTTACTAACTTTATTACAAGCATTTGGATTTTGTGATCCTTGGATGGAATGGGTGGGTTCTCTTATATTCACAACCTTCTTCTCAATCCTATTAAATGGATCACCCTCATAGACTGTTAACCCTTTGTTAAAATTGGAAACAAAGGAAAAACTCCATCATGTTATTTATGGAAGCTAATATTTTTCTTGGATCCCTCTCATCAAGAGGTGTAGGATTGATCTAAAGATCATCTGATTCCGATAAATATTCATGGAGTTATGAATTTATTTGTGTTAATAGAAAATTCGTCAAGGTTGGCCAACAAGCAAACAAACCCCACATATTCTCAACGTTTTAGTATAAAAGTAGATGGCTTGAGAGTCATTTCACACACACTTCACTATTGATTTCTCTCCACTTATTTTGGGTTTTAGTGGAAGATAAATCTAAGAGAGGAAGCCCTAAAATGCAGAAGGTAAAGGAGCCCTAGTATGAATCCCTAGACGCAATCTCTACAAGCCCTAATGTAGTCCTAGGGAGGATGCCTTAATGCAGTTCTAAGAAGGAGGATCTACATATCTATGGAGGAGGTCTTAGTAGACCTAGCCTATGACAGCTCTATGCATCCATTTTTGGAGGAAGAGAGCTCGTTGAAGGAGAATAATTCCCTATGGTAGCTGGAACAAGAAGAGGCTGGGACAACGTGTAAAATGAGGATTGTTTTAGGTCTGTTTCAGGGGTCCAAAGTGCTAGAGAAGGGGTTGAGTTCCCTTGCTGGAAGAGCCACAACCATAGGATAGTTTTGAGGGAACTTTGGAGGGGTGCAGATCCATGGAAACGCAACCACAACCCTACAAAGTCTTTCTATACTGTGCCGCAGTAAATTACTGGTAGGTCGAAGGATAGACAAGGGCTAGGCTAGCCCAGAATTGAAGCAGCCACCCTTAGCCCCTCAAGGAAGGACAACCACATCTCTTGGGAGTGTTTTTGGGCACAAAAAGAAGGTTTTTTAGGGATTGTTGTGTGCCCTAACTAGGCATAGTTTGTTGCAACCAAACATACCTCAGAACAGTGAGATGTCACATGCATCTAAGTGCTTGGTGTGTGTGCAACTAAGGTTTGTGGTAGGCTACAGACCTAGCCACTCCTAAATAGGTCATCATGGAAGTGTTAGGGGCTTCCATATGCCCAAAACAATAGCATAAGGAGGTAGCCATGTTCAAGGAATATTTTGGGCATGATTGTTGGGTTGTTGTAGGTCAATGGGACAACAAGCAATCATAGGTGCTAAACATTGGAACAACATGTGCGACAATAAGGTACAACAGTGCTAAACATTAGGATAAGCAGTGTGACAACATGGTGCAGCAATGGAAAATAAGACAAAAAGGACAGTGCTTGGTGAAGCATGGAACATGGGACAACAAGCATTATGGTGCAACAATGAGATGCAACATGATGGACATGGTGAGGTACAGGATGAGGCAGCATTGGTGGGCGTAGCAGTATGATAATGATGTCCAACATAGTGATGATGGGTGCAAGATGGTGTAGTACAGTGAGGTGCAGCATGATGACGAGGTGTAACACTCTGATAGGTGATGGAGTCACCTAGGAGAATTAGTTGAAGCATCCATCTTCAATTGAGTTCAGCTACCTCATGTATCATCTTCTTAGAGTTGATATATTCTCTTATTTAGATAAGTCAAAGTGTTGACTTTTGTTGTAAATGTACTATCTCTCTCTCTCTCTCTCTCTCTCAATTGAACTATTGAAGAACATATAAGAAAAATTTATCAAGGGTTTCCCCACATTGGGGTTTGTCCATGGCTAGCACTACATCTTATGTCCTCTTGTCTTGGTTTGTCTTCTGCGATTTATGTTTGTGTTCTATCTATAGTTTAGTTTAATGTTGATGTGATTGCTAATATTGAAAGTATATTGAGCTAACTGTGAAAATTGAAATAAATTTCTCTAAACATAGATCATACTTAAAACTAACATGGCATCAGAGTTGAGGTGAAGATAAAGCCCAAGCAAGAGTGAAAGAGAAATCACTGAAGACAGTTAGGAAAGGACAAAATGATCAATGGATTCCTCATCCCTCCTCAAATTCACCTAGGGTGAGGTTGAAGAAAGAAATATTATCGAAGTGGTGCAACGGAAGATTTTGATTGCCTACCTAAAGATCACTTCAATGGGAATTCCAGGTCTAAGGGTGGAAGTAAAGGTGGATGCCTTGTTTGTAATAAGTTCAACTATTATGCAAAGGAGTGTCCAAATGGTAGGGACACATCACTTGATGATCATTCCAGGGACATCTTCAATGATCAGAGGAATGACAGGTAATGAAGGTCATCAAGGAAATGACCGACTCTTCAGAGAAAGCAAGGAACCCCAGGTACAAAGAATCAAATGTTGTTTCTAATAAGATAAAGAAGCATTATATTATATTGGCCCTCTCCTTTAGACTCTTTGGGAATTTGGCTTATTGGTTGTAGTGCTTCAAGGCACTTCATCGAATAGGAGGGTGCTCTCTCTTAATTGGTAGAGATGGAAACAATTGTGGAATTATACCTGGAGTCAATGCCACCTATCCTAGAAAGGGTGTAGGGAATGTTACCCCTCAAGTGAATGAGGGTAACTCGATTCATTTACAATAATCTCTTTTATGTACCTGATTGCAAGAAGAAACTGATGTAGACTTTGGAAATAGAAGTCAAAGGTTATAGGGTGGCATTCATTGATGGAAAGGTACGTGTTTGAAAATGAAATTTTCAAAGATGATTTTACTCAAGGGTTTAGGGTTGGCACATTGTATCAAGTTGCAAGAAGTCCATTGGGGACCATGTCAGTTGAAACATCTCATCTATAGCACTGGAGGCATACTTATGGGGCCCTACTCGATGTGAGTCAGATGGTGACAGGGATGCTTGAATTCGAGAAGAGCATGAAGGTACATGTATGAGATGTATCGAACGAAAATATTACAAGGAGACCATTCCCCTCATGTAGCAAGTCCATAGGTTTGGAACAACTTGATGGGCTTAAGATTCATGATCAGGTATCTTATGTATGTAGGTGGAAAAAATCCCTCTATGTCTTGAAGCTAACACCCCAAGCTTAATATGACAGGATTAATAGTTGTCTGATGAAGCTGAGATTCATTAGGAGTGAAGACGATCCAAGCCATTGCTTGAAGGTTGTGGATGATGGACTTCGCATACTTTCACCTTATGAGGATGACCTCTTTCTGACTGGTGCAGACCCTCTGAGTTAAAAAAGTAAGAGGGAGTTGGATTCCAAATTTAGAATGATGAATTGCAAACCCGTGACTACCTCAACGGATCTTAACTTTTAGAAGCTATATGGTAGGGATGTCGGACATGTTTTGGGAAATGCCTTTCAGTTTCATAAACTCATTCACATTGATGCTCTTGGTGAACTTCCGTCTGGATATATGTTTTGTAGTTAGCATGATGAGCTCATATATGGTCAAGCCTCACTGGATTGGTGCCAAGAATCTTCTGAGATCTCTTCGGGGCATAATCTCTCATGGATTGAGATTCATTGCTAAAAATATGAAGTTGCAAGATTATTCGAATGCTGACTGGGCAGGCAGTGTGAAGGATCACAAGAGAACTTCTGAGTGTTGACTCTCCTTGGGTTCTGCTCGATATCCTAGATGAGAAGGAAGTAGAAGCCAATTTCTATGAGCACTGTTGAGACTAAATACATAACTACGAGTATGATCTTGTGTGAAGATTTCCAGTTGCGGAAGATCTTTAGCGAGATGTTTGTACACATGATGGATACCATTGTGATCTTTTGTGTCAACTAGAGGGGGATTCGATTATTGAGGAATCCCATATTCTATGATTAATCTAGCATATAGAAATAAGATACTACCTTATCTAGGATATGGTATGTCGATGCGCGAGGAGGCTCCATCACATTGAGACTGATGTACAGGTCACAAACATTCTGTCAATGCCCTGGGGAAAGGTCAAATTTGTGACTTTCTCGAATGACTTGGAGTCATTGAGAGACCCTCTTATGAGTGTCCTTCATGATGCATGCATTGAGCTCTGGGAGCTTTGGGGGGCTTGGGGTACTTCTTGGAGCAACAAGTGACCATAGGGTGACTCACCCTCCCCTAATGGTGCACTTTTTACAAGGTGGATGGTTCAACCTTCACCTGTGACACCCCGTGGTGACTTATGGAAAGGATGAGTGGTTCTACCATCGAGGTATCTTACCCATGCAGTGTGGGACTCATGGGAAGTACCTCTCATATGGCTAATGAGTAGGGAGATTGGGTTAGGGACCATAGTATTACTATCTATGGGTGCATCATTGTATCTTTTGTACTCCCTATGCTAGGATGTCCTCCATTGATATGGGATCAATGAAATTGATATGGGATTAATATGAGTGGTTTGAGACACTCTCTTGTGATATTGATCTAGGATCAATGAAACCGATCTGGGATCAGTATCAGTGGTTTGAGACAATCTTGTGATATTGATCTGGGATCAATTGGAATTGACTTCGGGTCAATAAGAGAGATATGACTCACTCTCTTGGAACTGATATGGGATCAGTAAGAGTGGTATAACACACTCTCTTCATATGGAATTGACTTTCGGTCGGTAGAGAATGGTATGAGACATTCTCAATCAATTCTTCTTCTTTATGGTTCAGCAGATCATAACAGAGCAGAGAAGAGCAGAGAAGTGCAGGGCACTGATGGCAGAGATAGTACAGTTAGACATATGGATAAGCAGATGGAGTTCTACCTAGGGTAGAGGGAGTGTTAAAATTGGAAACTAGGGCCAAACTCCATGTGGGTCATCTTATTTATTGCAGTTGATATTTTTCTTGGATTTCTCTCATCGAGAGGTGTAGGATTGATCTAAACATCATCCTATTCCGTTAAGTTTTCGCGGAGTTATGAATTTATTTGTGTTAATAGATAATTCTTCAAGGTTGGCTAGCAACCAAATAAACCGCACATGTGCTAAACGTTTTAGTATAAAAGGAGATGACTTGAGAGTCATTTCACACACACTTCACTCTTGATTTCTCTCCACTTTTTCTAGGTTTTAGTGGAAGAGACATCTAAGAGAGGAAGCCCTAAAACGCAGAAGATAAAGGAGCCCTAGTATGAAGCCCTAGATGTAGTCTCTACAAGCCCTAACACAATCCTAAGGAGGATTCCCTATGCATTTCTAAGAAGGAGGATCTATGAAGCTATGGAGGAGGTCTTAGTAGCCCTAGCCTAAGGCATCTCTGTGCATCCATTTGTGGAGGAAGAGAGCTCATTGAAGGAGGATAATTCCCTACGGTAGCCACAACAAGAAGAGGTTGGGAAAGAATGTAAAAGGAGGACTATTTTGGGTCTATTTCATGGGTCTAAAGTGATGGAGAAGGGGTCAAGTTCCCTTGTTGGAAGAGCCACAACCATAGGACAATTTTGAGGGAAATTTGGAGGGGTACAGATCCATGGAAAGGCAACTGCAACCCTACTTAGTCTTGTTGTAGGGTGCCGCAGTAAATTACAGGCAGGCCGAAGGGTAGACAAGGGCTAAGGTAGCCCAGAATTGAAGTAGCTACGCTCAACCTATCAAAGAAGGACAATCGTATCTCTTGGAAGTGATTTTGGGAACAAAAAGAAGGCTACTTAAGGACTGTTTTTTCCCTAACTAGACCTAGTTTTCTGCAACCAAACAGACCTCAGAATAGTGAGCTATTGCATGCATCTTAGGTGCTTGGTGTGTGTGCATCTAAGGTCCGTCGCAGGCCATAGGCATAGTCCCTCCTAAACAGGTTAGGATGGAAGTGATAGGGGTTGCCATATGCCCAGAACAACAGCATAAGGAGGAAACCATGTTCAAGGAATGTTTTGGGCATGATTGTTGGGTTGTTGTAGGCCAATGGGACAACAAACAATCATAGGAGAAACCATGACTAACAATGGGACAACAAGAAATCATAGGTGCTAGGCATTGGAAAAACATGTGTGACAACAAGGTACGACTATGCTAAACATTGGGATAAGCAGTGTGACAACATGGTGCAGCAATGAGAAATAAGACAACAAGGATAGTGCTTGGTGAAGCATGATACATGGGACAACAAGCATTATGGTGAAACAATGAGATGCATCATGATGGAGACGGTGAGGTACATGATGAGGTAGCACTGGTGGCACAACAATATGATAATGAGGTTCAACATAGTGATGATGAGTGCAACATGGTCCAACACAGTGAGGTGCAACATGATGACAAGGTGAAACATTATGATAGGTGATGGAGTCGTTTGGGAGAATTAGTTGAAGTAGCCATCTTCAACTAAGTTCAGCTACCTCATGTATCATCTTCTTAGAGATGATCTATGCTCTTATTTAGATAAGTCAAAGTGTTGAATTCTGTTGTAAATTTATTATCTTTGTCTCTCTCTGCTTAAGTATTGAAGAAAATATAAGAATAATTCATCAAGGGTTTCCCCACATTGGGGTTTGTCCCTGGCTAGTGCCACATCTTGTGTCCTCTTGTCTTGGCTTGTCTTCTGTGATTTACGTTTATGTTCTATCTACAGTTTACTTTAATGCTGTTGTGATTGCTAATCTGGAAAATATATTGAGTTAGCTATGAAAATCGAAATAAATTTCTCTAAGCATAAAACATACCTAAAATTAACACCCTTCCAGAGGAATAAGACAAGGTATCCACCTTTACTTCCACCCTTAGACCTGGAATTCCCATTGAAGTGATCTTTAGGTAGGCAATCAAAATCTTCCGTTGCACCACTTCGATAATATTTCTTTCTTCAACCTCACCCTAGGTGAATTTGAGGAGGGATGAGGAATCCATTGATCATTTTGTCCTTTCCTAACTGTCTTCAGTGATTTCTCTTTCACTCTTGCTTGGGCTTTATCTTCACCTCAACTCTGATGCCATGTTAGTTTTAAGTATGATCTATGTTTAGAGAAATTTATTTCAATTTTCACAGTTAGCTCAATATACTTTCAATATTAGCAATCACATCAACATTAAACTAAACTATAGATAGAACACAAACATAAATCGCAGAAGACAAACCAAGACAAGAGGACATAAGATGTAGTGCTAGCCATGGACAAACCCCAATGTGGGGAAACCCTTGATAAATTTTTCTTATATGTTCTTCAATAGTTCAATTGAGAGAGAGAGAGAGAGAGAGAGATAGTACATTTACAACAAAAGTCAACACTTTGACTTATCTAAATAAGAGAATATATCAACTCTAAGAAGATGATACATGAGGTAGCTGAACTCAATTGAAGATGGATGCTTCAACTAATTCTCCTAGGTGACTCCATCACCTATCAGAGTGTTACACCTCGTCATCATGCTGCACCTCACTGTACTACACCATCTTGCACCCATCATCACTATGTTGGACATCATTATCATACTGCTACGCCCACCAATGCTGCCTCATCCTGTACCTCACCATGTCCATCATGTTGCATCTCATTGTTGCACCATAATGCTTGTTGTCCCATGTTCCATGCTTCACCAAGCACTGTCCTTTTTGTCTTATTTTCCATTGCTGCACCATGTTGTCACACTGCTTATCCTAATGTTTAGCACTGTTGTACCTTATTGTCGCACATGTTGTTCCAATGTTTAGCACCTATGATTGCTTGTTGTCCCATTGACCTACAACAACCCAACAATCATGCCCAAAATATTCCTTGAACATGGCTACCTCCTTATGCTATTGTTTTGGGCATATGGAAGCCCCTAACACTTCCATGATGACCTATTTAGGAGTGGCTAGGTCTGTAGCCTACCACAAACCTTAGTTGCACACACACCAAGCACTTAGATGCATGTGACATCTCACTGTTCTGAGGTATGTTTGGTTGCAACAAACTATGCCTAGTTAGGGCACACAACAATCCCTAAAAAACCTTCTTTTTGTGCCCAAAAACACTCCCAAGAGATGTGGTTGTCCTTCCTTGAGGGGCTAAGGGTGGCTGCTTCAATTCTGGGCTAGCCTAGCCCTTGTCTATCCTTCGACCTACCAGTAATTTACTGCGGCACAGTATAGAAAGACTTTGTAGGGTTGTGGTTGCGTTTCCATGGATCTGCACCCCTCCAAAGTTCCCTCAAAACTATCCTATGGTTGTGGCTCTTCCAGCAAGGGAACTCAACCCCTTCTCTAGCACTTTGGACCCCTGAAACAGACCTAAAACAATCCTCATTTTACACGTTGTCCCAGCCTCTTCTTGTTCCAGCTACCATAGGGAATTATTCTCCTTCAACGAGCTCTCTTCCTCCAAAAATGGATGCATAGAGCTGTCATAGGCTAGGTCTACTAAGACCTCCTCCATAGATATGTAGATCCTCCTTCTTAGAACTGCATTAAGGCATCCTCCCTAGGACTACATTAGGGCTTGTAGAGATTGCGTCTAGGGATTCATACTAGGGCTCCTTTACCTTCTGCATTTTAGGGCTTCCTCTCTTAGATTTATCTTCCACTAAAACCCAAAATAAGTGGAGAGAAATCAATAGTGAAGTGTGTGTGAAATGACTCTCAAGCCATCTACTTTTATACTAAAACGTTGAGAATATGTGGGGTTTGTTTGCTTGTTGGCCAACCTTGACGAATTTTCTATTAACACAAATAAATTCATAACTCCATGAATATTTATCGGAATCAGATGATCTTTAGATCAATCCTACACCTCTTGATGAGAGGGATCCAAGAAAAATATTAGCTTCCATAAATAACATGATGGAGTTTTTCCTTTGTTTCCAATTTTAACAAAGGGTTAACAGTCTATGAGGGTGATCCATTTAATAGGATTGAGAAGAAGGTTGTGAATATAAGAGAACCCACCCATTCCATCCAAGGATCACAAAATCCAAATGCTTGTAATAAAGTTAGTAAAAAATACCATCTAAGGTTGTCATAGGATTTTTAAAAATCCAACTTCACAAATATAATTGTTCTCTTGGTGTGTTTAAGTGAGTGTATTATTTCCTGGATCATCATTATTCCATCTGCAATCTGTCAACCTTCTACAAACCCAGATTGGGCTAGAGAAATGAAGGTTGATAGAAAGGTTTTAGCTATTTTGTTATCACTATAGATATTATTTTGTAAATTACATTACATAAAGTTATAGGTATATAACCATCCAAACTTTCTGAGCTATTTTATTTAGGAACCAACATTATAAATGTTGTGTTCAAAGCAAAGAGGATAGTTCTACTCTGTCTAGACTCTTCCACTACCTCTTAGATCTATTTGGCTAGGAAGCTCCAACACACCTGAGAGAAATCTGTAGTAAATCCATCTGGTCCTAGAGACTTATCTTTAGGCATATTCATAACTACTACTTTAACTTCAGACAAGGAGACTAGTCTCATTGATTATTTTTCTTTTCATTGCTTATCCTTTTTCGTATGTTTCTAAAAACTGATGAGGTTGTAGGTTTTAACCCCATACAAAAATTACTTGCACACAAATTCTAAAGCATGGAAAATAAACAAGGCGAGACAATAACACACAAAACACATATATACAAAGATTTTCCCCTGGATCCCAAAACCGGGACTACCAGCTTGATTTTTCATTATGTTCCTTTCAATGTTACAATATATATTTATGCATGCCGAAACATCCAATACCATGGACCAAAAACCTTCGCATCTAAAACCATGGACCGAAAACCATCTCATCCAAAACCATCGACCGAAAAGCCATCACGTCCAAAACCATGGACCGAAAAACCATCACGTCCAAAACCATGTGCAAAAATCATGCACAAAACCATAGGTAGGTTGGCCCAACCTAACATAGGGTCCAAAACCAAAATTTTTTGGGGCGCTACCCTAGACCCCCATAGAGTGGGGTTACCTACACCCCTCAAACCCCCTGTGACCTCCACCCACCCCCTTCTATGGAAACGACGCAACAAAGGGGGGATCTGCCCCCCATTATAACCCCCCGTTAACTACATGGGCTATGCATGGAAAGAATATAACACAACCCAGCATTCTCCCACTTGTTGTTTTTTTTCCATAGGGGGCCACAAGAGAGCTTAGTCATTTATCCAACCCTGCAATGCCCATTGTTCCTCTACACCAAGAGAACTTCTCAGAGCTCACAAATTTTGTTAATGCATCTGCAGTATTCTTCAAAGTGTCCACCTTTACCAGCAACACCTTTTCGTCTTCTATCATATCCCTCACAAAGTGATACTGAACATCAATGTGCTTTGTCTTTGAATGATAAGCAGGATCCTTTGCAAAGAAAATTGCACTTTGGCTATAATAGTCTATCCTTATAGCTCCCTGTACTAACCCCATACTTGAACATAATCTCTGCAACCAAACTGCTTCCTTGCTTGCATGAGTGGCTGCCATGTATTCTACCTCAGTAGTTGATAATGCCACTACAGATTGTTTCTTACTCGTCCAACTGACTACACCTCCAAATAGGTTAAACACATACCTGCTTGTAGATCTTCTCTGATCCAAATCTCC
>Ga0115854_10169_pt1 | contig 12102 bp, 4 predicted proteins | sample InSIn2SAF170_FD_83868 | JGI IMG/M metagenome (GOLD analysis project Ga0115854, IMG submission 83868)
GTGTATCGAGCACAGATTGAGAAACGCCTTCGTCGAGGAAATCTTGATATTTTATGTATGGAGAGAGATCAGAAATGGCTTGTTTCGCCTCATTACGCAGCTCCTTCACTCTTCGATCATTTGTGGTTTGATGTTGTGGCTGCGGTATAGGTGTTTGCTGCACAATAAATGGTGGTGTTCCCATCTGCGCATTAGGTATCGGTGGAGGTGGTGGTGGCAGTCCTGGAAATTGTGCTAGTTGTTTCAATATTTCAGGATTCCAGAATGGCATCGGCGGTATTTTGGAGTTGGCTTCGAAGCGCTGCATATTTGTCGACGGTGTTACTGATGGAGAGAAACCATGGTGGAAGGTAGGCGCATTGAAGGCAGGCGCATTCGGTGGTTGTGTGTAGTATCCCGTGGGAGGAACTGTGTAGTGGCCGTTGTAGGCCATGAAGACTAGTCAAGAAACGGTGGACTCTAAAAGTTGATTAGGGTTTCATGAAGACGTCTGCCTCAAGAGTTCGAGATTGTCAACTTGCTAGGACAGACAGAAACGTGAGGGTGAAGGGTGGATGAAACTGCTGTACAAAGGGCGAATCGAGACACGAGTTCAGTATTACCAGACTCGACGGCAGGATTGGAAGTATACGACGCCTAGGTCGGCCGACAAGGCGGTGATATCCCCGATGGATAACAGACACTTTAAGAACATTGAAGAATCACATCAATTGTCGTTGATTATCTGCGATAGTAGCGCGTTCAGTATGGACATTAACAGTCAAATTATTAGTAGCCTCGCTAATCCTACACTAAACCAGATCTGGAGTCGCGTTCCTTCTTCGTACTGTACTTTAGACCACTCTCGAGATCTTGATACGCATGGGTGAGCATCATTCGAGCCTCTCCATTACGTTGGATTAACTTGGTATATCAAACACACCGTATATCTTTTGAAGTGCTCAATCACTGCCTGGAACTTGTGGTGCTAAACAACGTATCAACATTCGTATACATTGCCGAAAAGTCATATGAATAAAAACGCATCTAGGCACTAAACTGGGAGTATGAATTTTGAAGACAAGATGGCTAGCACCAATATACAGTATGGCCTGGAGCCTGGATGAGCTATTTCGTTATTCTGTATGCAAAACAGAGTTAGAGCTCAATAATGTTTCCAAGTGTTCATTGCGACGTTCTGTTCTAATCTGTCTACAGTATCGTGGAGGTTAAGACAGGCATTTGTGTAAGGCTAAGAGTCCTTCGCCAACTCGAATGCTGTCCATTACTCAGCAGTTAGGAACGAAGCACATATATACCGGCGGTGACTTTTGCTGAATCAGCAGCTGTTAGTAGCAGATACCCAACAGTGGTGCATCCAGAGTCAGGTCGGTTTCGATGACTCGGTGTCATGATGTTCCCATGAACAACGAGAACCGCTTTGCCACAATGAATAGAAAAGTCAGTGGCGAGATTTCGGCATCCAGCGGCATGCTGCTCTCGTCCTTCTGTTCGTGTTTTGACCCATCCTTTAATGTATTTTCTTCTTCATAACCTTGACTCAGAGTGTGGAAAATTGTTCGATCCTGTCGTGGTTGGTGAGTAGTGCACCGAAAGTGCAGGAGAAGTTATAGCTTCTCTTCGCTGAACAAGTCTTCGATACCCCACCTGATGGTGATGAGACTTGAACGCTTTTTGTGGTCAACACTTACCGTCACAGGGCGTACCGTCAGTTCAGGGAAACATGCAGTCGTTGTAGAGGTGAAGAGTGCTTCATTATTGGCGAGCAACTGTTTCAAGTGACCAAGTTGTCATCCTGTGCAGTGTGGCCGCAAGTTTACTGACACGACATAGTACTCTCGCTTCGCCTACGTTCCAAGTGATTCGAGATCGAGTCTGCAATTCACAAATACGTGCTGGTTAGTTTAGCTCTTTTGGCAGACTTGCTGTGTCCATTTATGCTCGGCCGCAGGATCATCGACAATAGGCGAAAATGAAACTGCCATGCATGTCAAGTGCAAGTCATAGTAACCGGACAGGTTGAAGGTCACGTAAATACGGCCACATCGCGTTCCGAACCCGTGACTGGGCGTCAAAGCAAGGCTGCGTATGCAAGGCTATCCCTGCCTTCACGCGTTGTCCTAGGCGACGCATGATGCCGATCGTAAACAGGGCGAACTATGATCAAGTACTCCGTAGCGCAGGCTCAGCGTCTATGCGGTATGCCGACGTCCGTTGTATGGCTTCACGAGCACTTTCTTCTTCATTGATAGTCGAATGGCATGTACACTGTTTGAGCAAAGATGATTCTTCACGAAGTTAATTCATCGACAACACCATTTCACAATAACAACCATGCTCAAAAACAACACAGCTATAGCAGACATAATTCCCCGACCCCGGTGGCCGCAGATTTGTCTGTAGCCATGCCACTTTCGCCCTCAAGTCACCAGAAAACCACACGATTCGCGACTCCAACAAGCGCCATGAGTCATGGCCGTCAACAGTCATATTCCCCTGCAAGCAATCTAAGTCCTATGCCTTCCTACATACGGTCGAATTCTGTACAGAGAACAAGCTCTTCGAGCACATTCGCACCACAGTTCATCAAGTCTGAGGAGCTGAAAAGATCTGAGGATCGCATCTCCTCGATAGAAGGAGAAAATGATTTCTCGGGGAAAAGATATGTCTGGGTTAAGGATCCTGAGAAAGCTTTTGTTAGAGGCTGGGTTGTGGAAGACTTATCAGATAAACGAGTTCTCGTACAATTTGAGACCGGCTCTCAAGTTGAGTATGACCTGGAAGACATCGACAAAGTGAATCCTGCCAAGTTCGATAAAGCCGACGATATGGCAGAGCTAACACATCTGAACGAAGCGTCCGTCATTCACAATTTACAGACAAGATACCAGTCGGATCTGATATACACATACTCCGGCTTGTTTCTAGTCACAATAAACCCGTACTGTCCACTTCCTATCTATGGCAACGATTATGTTCGGATGTACAAGGGTCAAACAAGAGAGGATACACGACCACACATTTTTGCAGTCTCAGATGCAGCATTTCGACGATTGGTCGAGGAAGGAGAAAACCAGAGCATCTTAGTAACTGGTGAATCCGGTGCAGGAAAGACAGAAAACACCAAGAAGGTCATCCAATACCTCGCTGCGGTAGCTACGTCAGACTTCGACACACCTGTGACTGGAAGACCACCAGCAAAACAACTGTCAAATCTATCGCAACAAATCCTTCGAGCCAATCCAATTCTCGAAGCTTTCGGTAATGCGCAGACTGTACGCAATAACAATTCTTCACGCTTTGGAAAATTTATCCGCATCCAATTCACCCGTTCAGGTCAGATAGCAGGCGCCTTCATCGATTGGTATCTGCTCGAGAAGTCGCGCGTCGTAAAGGTTGGCCAGGCCGAGAGAAGCTATCATGTGTTCTACCAGCTGCTGGCTGGTGCCGACAAGCGCCTACGAGAGTCCCTGTACCTATCTGGTCTCGATATTGAAGACTTTGCATATCTTCGTGGTGGGAATGACACCATTGCTGGTGTGTCTGATCGAGATGAGTGGAATAATCTGATCGAAGCGTTCCATGTGATGGGACTTTCAGAGCAAGAACAACATGCAGTCTTCAAAACAATTGCAGCCGTATTACATATTGGTAATGTGGCTGCCAGACAGGAAAGCCGGGCGAGCGACCAGGCTATGCTCACCCCTGAAGCAAAAGCTTCACTAGACAAAGCATGCCGACTTCTCGGCGTGCAGCTCGAGCCTTTCGTCAAAGGTCTGTTACATCCAAAGGTCAAAGCTGGCCGCGAATGGGTTGAAAAGGTGCAGAACGCCGAACAGGTACGCCTAGCGCTAGACGCTCTTGCCAAAGGCATTTACGAGCGAGGATTTGGAGATCTGGTCAGCAGAATTAACAAACGGCTGGATCGTGGAGGGTTGGCCAGCGATGATAACCACTTTATTGGCGTACTCGATATTGCCGGCTTCGAGATCTTCGAGAACAACAGCTTTGAACAGCTATGTATCAACTACACCAACGAGAAGCTTCAGCAATTTTTCAACCACTACATGTTCGTTTTGGAGCAAGAAGAATATGCTCGAGAACAAATCGAATGGCAATTCATCGACTTCGGCAAGGACTTGCAGCCTACTATCGACCTGATTGAGTTGTCCAATCCAATTGGTATCTTTTCGTGCCTAGATGAAGACTCGGTCATGCCAAAAGCCACGGACAAGTCTTTCACCGATAAGCTACACTCGCTATGGGAGAAGAAAACACCCAAGTATGCAGCAGCGCGACCTCGGCAAGGTTTCATCCTCACTCACTACGCCGCTGAAGTGGAATATTCAACTGAAGGATGGTTGCAAAAGAACAAAGACCCCCTGAATGATAATCTCACCCGACTACTCGCTGCCTCGAGTGATGGTCACATTGGAAATCTCTTCGCCGATTGCATAGATGAGGCTGATGAGCTCTACAGTCCTCGAAGCCGAGTCAAGAAGGGCTTGTTTAGGACGGTCGCTCAAAGGCACAAAGAGCAGTTGAGCAGCTTAATGCGACAGCTACACTCCACGCAGCCACATTTCGTCCGCTGCATCTTGCCAAACCACAAGAAGAAACCGAAACAATTTGTGGCACCCCTGGTTCTGGACCAGCTTCGATGTAATGGTGTCCTGGAAGGTATCCGAATAGCAAGAACAGGCTTTCCGAACAGATTAACCTTTGCAGAATTTCGGTCACGCTATGAAGTGTTGTGTCAGAATATGCCAAAGGGCTATCTCGGCGGACAAGAAGCAGCGAGAATCATCCTTGACAGATTAAAGCTTGATCCTTCAGTCTATCGAGTTGGTATCACAAAGGTCTTTTTCAGAGCTGGAGTTTTAGCCGACCTGGAAGAACAACGAGACACACTCATCAGAGAAATCATGTCCCGCTTTCAATCTGTAGCTCGTGGCTTCATGCAAAGACGGATAGCTTACAAACAGCTGTACCGTCATGAAGCTACACGAGTCATTCAGCGGAATCTAAATACCTATCTAGACTTGCAAGCAAACCCATGGTGGAGACTTTTTGTGCGAATGCGACCATTACTGGGTGCTACCAGAACTGCTAGTGAAGTGAAGAGGCGAGACGAACGAATCGAACAACTACAGGATAAGATGAAGCAGGACACGGTCGAACGACAGAAGGTAGACGAAGAGAGAAGAAGGGCGGAACTTGAGAACCAACGTATACAGCAGACACTCGAGGCTGAAAGAGCTTTAGCGCTTGACAAAGAGGAGATCTTCAAGCGGTTGCAACTTCGAGAGAGTGAGCTTAGTGAGAGGCTAGCCGAAGCGAATGCAGAACTGGAGCAGTTAGAAGATCAACTTGACGCATCAATTGACACCAAACAACAAACGGAAGAGGAGCTTGAGACCCGTCGAGAACAGGTTATCCAGGCTGGACAAATCATCACACGGCTAGAAGCTGAAAAGAAGGATCTGCAGAGACAAGTTGAGGCCCTCAACGAGGATCTGGTACATGCCGAACGAGACACGTCTAAGGTCGATAACCTTGACCAAGAAATCCGTTCCCTACGCTCTCAGCTTGGCGTCAAAGACCGCAAGCTTCACGAACTCGAATCCATCACTTCCTCTGCCGACCGTGAAAAAGACAACAAAATCTCCTCTCTCGAAGCCGAACTGCGAAGCTTAAAATCGCAAGTCTCACAAAAAGACCGTCACACAACCGACCTCGAGCGAAAACTCGACACCATCCAACGCTCCGCATCAGAAGAAAAAGACCGCCACACAAACAGCTATGAATCACAAATCCGCTCTCTAAACACCCAACTCCAAACCAAAGACCGACGTCTCGGCGACCTAGAAGACACAATCCTCAAAAAAGACCAACGCGTTCAAGAAGCAGAAGCCAGAGTTCTAGCATCGAACAAAGACCTCACGGCTCTGCGCTCGCGCCTCCAAGACCTGGAATCCGACAACGAAGACCTGCAGTCGAAAATGGACCGGATATCCAGCGAGCGCGGCCACCACGAGACTATCCTCAGACAGAAAGAGAACGAAGTCAGCAGTACACGACGCCAGTTAGCAGCCACCGAAGATGCGAGACAGAAACTGGAGAATGAGAATAAGAGTCTTGTGCTTAGACATGGGGAGGTTAGTAAACGACATGAGGATGTTGAGAGGGAGGCTGCGGATTTGAAAGCGAGGAGGGTGAAGATGGAGAGGGAGGCGGTGGAGGTTAGGAGGAGGTTGATGGAGGGGATTATGCCGTTTTTTGAGAGCCATTTTGGGGGACTGCCGCCTAGCTAAGCTAGTTGATTCGTGAAGAGCGTATTGCATTGGAATAGGACGGACTGATACTGTATGGTTAATGAATGATTTGGAGAACGATAACCTCCAGCCTGGGTAGAAGGAACTTGAATTGAAGGCTTGAATGAGCGAGAGGAAGCATGTTTGTTTGTATATACGGTAGACACCATGGCACGCCGTGGGTTTTTGAATGACTGGTGGGAGTTATTAATACACTTTGTTTGTGCTTGATTGCTTTTGACATCTAACTACCTGTCTACTGATTACCTATCTACATGTACCTAAGCCTTCGAATCTAATCTGCTTGAGGGCGATGGTGAGAGATTGACGGACTGGATGAATGAATGAATATGAGTTGACTTAGCTACATACATATGTATGAAGTAATGCGAAACTCCAAGCATGCACCCGTACATTACTTACAAGATTTTGAACTATAATGTTCGTCCACTTGTGCCATTCATGTTTCAAAAAAAAAAAAAAAAAGGAACATGTTATATAATTTTATATATAATGAGTATATATATACAAGTACATTGAAGCGATAAAACTGAAACAAATCGAACTTCGTTGTCATTCATGTACTCCATAAAATTGAAGGTATGGGCATATGTGTAACGTACGACATGTACTATGTGAAACCGAGGTGATCTGAATCAAGAGTAGAACATACGTGGCTAGTACATCGTTGAAAGCAAAGTGCAATAGTGACTCCTGATAGTTGTTTCGCACCGTCATTCGTGAGATGCATAAGCACAGAGTAGAGCAGAGGCGTGAGTATATCGAAAGAGATATAAGGACTGTGCAATTGCCGAACTTTTGGGGGGTTCACAATTTTTTTCTGATTCGTTTTTTCTTTTTGGTTTGAGGTTTACTTGTGTGTGTGGAGTACTGATGAGATGTTCTGCGGTTGTGTTGCTTGTTTGGTTGGAGATTGTAACTTCTGGGCATTGGTAGTGAGGCTAGTGCTTCACAGTCGTGTTCAGTCGCTTGGTCGAAGAGCTGAGGAGTCATTCATTGGTTGTCTGGATAGGTATGAAATTGGCATTGTGAGATGGTGGTTGCTTGTGGTGTGCGGTTTGTGGGTAAGTAGTACGTGCTCTAGCGTCGGTGGTTGACAAGGCGTGGTAGGACGGTTGGGTTTGCGAAAGGAGTGTTGCATAGATTTTGGTGTTACGTTTCCCTATGGGGAATCCTGGCAAGATCGGCTGAGTAGATATCGATTGCTTGTGTTAAGTATGGCGTGGTGTTGACTTTGGCTGGATTTTTGCTGAGCGCCTAAGTAGTGCATCGTTCAGGTATGTGTTTACCTATGATTTGGGAGCTGGATAAGCTTGGCTGTTGTCTGGCTGCTGGTGTTACGAAGGTTTGTAGTCCACTCGCTCCATTATTTATTGAGGGCCGGGCATGGATGGCGAAGTATAGAGAAGAAATGCGTGTTATGGTCGGCGTGCGGAATTTAGCATTATACTGTACCAAAAGCGTCTCAAAATCGCGAGATCAGGACAACGAAACGTCTGTAGCCTTATCAGCTTCAGACCCAAAGTGTTTGATGATACCTACCTCGATCCTCTGGTTTCTGTCACTGCAGCATATATAGGTATGACTGCATTTTTGAGGCATCTGCTGACTCCCAAAATCATAATGATGAGGCGGAATTGATCATATCAGCTTGCAGCCTTGATATGCATCGATATCACAACCCCGTGTGCATGCTGTTTGTATACTAGTAGCAAGGCTGCGTTCACAGAGAAGTTGATAACGACACGGCAACCATCACTCAAGCCTGACACCGCTCATTACTATTTTTTTTATAAGCCCTCACACAATGAAGAGGGTAAGGAGGACCTTGAGAGTAACACATGTTTGTTGAAACCGCCAGATAATTTGAAGAGATCTTCAAACCTCTAGACAATGATAATCACAATAGTGATTGTGGATGTGGAGGACTTCGTACCTCGGGGGCGGTCAGACTTCAGCCACCACCTACCAGGATTAATATACCTGCAATGGCAGCACCACGAGCCAATGTTCTTTTTGTCATCCCAAACCTTGAAGCTCTGTTTGTGGCAGTCCCGTATCGTCCACTCCAAACGTATAGTTTTCCGCAGCGCTGTAGGAATGATCAAGATCTGTTCAATGTGATATGTGTGAGACTTACCACTATCTTGTTAACCAACGAGAACCAGACGGTGCGCTCCAAATTATTATTGCCTTCCAAGCTTTGTGGCAAAGTCAGTAGCACTAAACATTTTAGTTTCACGGTCATAGCTGAGCCATCTATCGGTCTGCAAGAAGGCATCGTAAGTAATGTTCACAAGAGGAAAAGGTCTGAACTCACCGTTGACGCAAGCTGGATACCCGCGTAAAGGCATCGTTCCACTCTTGGTGCCTGATGAGATGGTTGTTCGAGTAGTCTTTCATCCTCGTCGACGAGTCCTTCCTTCTCGAAGAAGTCAATTGGGTAGTAATATGCCATGAGCATTAAACCTCTCATCGCAAAGTCCTCTACCAATTGCCTCTTATTACCTCCACCATAAGATTTTGGGAAAACATTTGATTCGATATTGTCGTATGAGACTCCAGACCGACCAACAGTATTCAGAAACTGCGCGAGTTTCTCCCATGGAATACATTCCTCGATGTATACGGAAGCACCCGGAACCCATGTTAAGGCGAGCAGGTAGGCCAGCACCATATGCATGAACGGAACGATGTTCTTGTTCCCGATATGACCCGCAACATCATTTATAGTGTCGTAGAGCATTGGCCCAACGTATCTAGAGACTTGATCACTTGAAGTAATAGCCTTTTCCGCAGTGGTATCTGGACCCTGAACCCTGATAGCCTCGATTGGTCCACTCCAGTACTCATCTTTAATTGGGTTAATGATTGTCGGATCATTCACGACGAAGTCCTTCGGCAACTTTTCGGGATCTTTTCCGTACTTTTTATAGTATTCCTGCTTGAGTCGTTGCTGGTGCTCGAAAACCATGCTCCAAAGAGTGTTCTCGATATTTCCGAAATCCATCATCATGGCGAAGAGAGAACCAGCAATTTCTGGACCTTGTATTTTGAAGCGGGAGCCTGACCTAGCCATATGAGCTTCCAAGCTACTCGCAAACTGCTGTCGATACATCTCATACTCCACGACTGAACGACGTTTGAAAAGAGTAGCTGCTGCACAAACAAAGTTGAACTCGGCAGGCTGATAACGGGAGGCCGGAGAAGTGGACTGATCCAACAGCGGATTGAAGAGCAGTAAGATGGAATCTCCAGCATTTTTGAACGGGATGGCGGCAACCAGAGCCTTGCTGTAAAGGAAGAGTTGCTGGACAATGTTTGGTCGTGCGAGGACAGCCAGGTGATGCTGAATACGACCGGTATTTGCTGATAGATCAGCAGCCTGGTTGTACCAAGTCCTAGCAGTGTTGGACCAGATCTCTCTATCCCGAAGGTCTGCCTCCTCGATGGCCATTCGGTAGCGAGCCAGATCGCCTAAGCATTCGATCCATGTTTCCAGGAAGTCAGGTACAGTCTCCATCAGCAGGCCAATCATTGAATAGGCTAGGTAAACAAAGGACAGCATGGGTTCGATCGACTCCGGTAGGCGGTGGCGGAGGAGCTCGAGGAATGCATGGATGCCATGTCTCCACATTCGAGCCGGCATTGCATACTTAGCGGCAAGTCCTCGTAACTCATGTCCCTCCGTTACAGGGTGGTGGGATGCGCTAAAGAAGTCATGATGCTCGTTTAGGAGTGTTCGGTGAAGTGCTATCAACGCCTGCCACTGCTCCTTACTCAACTTAGTAGGAGTCTGTGTTTGCTGACTGACTATGTCCATACACTTCTTCTCTACCATCACAAGACCAGCATAGATCCCTTTCACCTCTTGTATCAACTGCGATACTGTAATTGGCCGGGTTTCTAGATCTCTTAATAGGCCCGGTGGTGGTTGCCCTGGTTCATCGTTGAAATAAGGATCATCAAAGCCAGAATCCTGGTAAATAAGTTCTGGGGATTCAGAGCGTTGTGACTCGCCGTTCTCGGATTTCACTTGTTGGTGCGAGGGAGGTGGAGTGGACTGTCGCTTACGTGGTGTATCAGAGCGTGATATATCGGTCATCACATCGGATCGCCGCTTGCTTTCTCTTTTTACAGAATCAGCAGTAACGTTGAGAGATGAGGTCTTGAAATTTGCATGTTTCTCGCCCAGATCGTGGTGTCGAATGCGGTCGACGAGTACAGGTTCTGCTGTAGAAGACGTCTTTTCCTGGGCAAAGGGCAAGGACAGCTCCTCAGACCTGACTTTGTCAGATTCATTTCCAGAGCATGTTGCACCACGGCACGGTCCTCATGGCCAGCGTGTTGGGTATCAAGTGAGGCGGATGTATGCGCGTGATTCAATCCTGGTCATCGTTACTTACTTGATATTGGGCGATGCTGTCGAATCTTCAGCCTTATCTGGCAACCCTTTCAGGTTAGTCTCTTTTGGTCGACTGAACCAAGTTCCAAAGGGAGGCATTGCGAATCTGCACCAGGTGTTAGGAAGATGCCCAAAAGTCTTCCGTAATAGCTCACTGAGTGATCTGTATTCATCAGTAAGTTTCCGCTTTCTTAGTGTCATCAAACGAACCCTACGGATCTAACGTATGTAGTGTGGTGAGTAGAGCTTGAAATCAAGCTAACGAGTGTATCTCCTCGACGTCTACGGCTCATAGAAATGAGAAACTACAAAGAGGGTCGAACTTCTCTCTTTCTATTTTTCTCACTGCTGATACCCTTCGAAGGCTACAACCCTTGGATAGAGCACATGAGGCAAGAGGCAAATCGCTTGCTAACTGGTCGATGCTTCATCGATGCTACTACGATGTCAGGTGGGGCTAATTCAACTAAAATAGCTTAGCGTCTTTGCCTTTTTTTCCGTACATTAGCGTAGGCAACAAATTTGTGCCCCCGATTGACAAGGGTCGTCCCAGCCACCATTTCTCATCAACCATACTGTGTATCATGCTGAGAAGAACTGTGTTTCGGAGTGAGAGTGGAAAATCACCTCTGACTCAAGCAGATGGAGGCTGGATTTCAAGATGATGCTGACAGCTTATAATCTCACTTAAGGCTGATCATGTCATGGCTTGGGTAAGGCAAGGATCGCTTATGCGCACATGCATACCTTTCTACAGTACTTACCCTGGCGGGGGATCCGGCTCGTGACAGGGTACTTCTATGGTTATCAAGCTAAAGAAGTCCCAAGGTAATTCCGAAGGTGCTTCATTCGTACGTCACAATATGTATCAGGCTACTGTCTAGGTAAAGAGTAGGTGGATATACACTGAGCACACAATTTCAGCCCTACCAACCAACCTGAATTCGATGACTTATCACCTCTCACTGAGGGGTCATTGTGCTAACCGTGGATCGTTGCTTCAACGATGTCGAGTGTTAAGTAGGGAGGTGTCTTGCCTCCAGCCGAAAATCGCGAGCACGGGTTGGGAAAACAAATTGCATTCAATTAGGTCAAGCAAGGCTGAGATCACCAGGCCGGGTGAACGCCACCAACCTCATTACATACATCAAGGCGCAAGAGCTATCAGACTCAGACTCGAAAACCACAGCTGCTAGCCCCTCACCGATTGCCTAGTTGTCAGTCAAAATTTGATGTTTCCAAGCAAGTTGCTGTCAGAAGCCCTCTCTGCCCTTTTGGCAGTTGTTCTCGTGATGGAGACGCGCCACACGGGGGTTTGGTTATGCTGATCAGAAAACTGGTGCGAGACTTTGGCAATTATCG
>Ga0115854_10279_pt1 | contig 12072 bp, 10 predicted proteins | sample InSIn2SAF170_FD_83868 | JGI IMG/M metagenome (GOLD analysis project Ga0115854, IMG submission 83868)
GCTTTTGAGACATGATGTTGTTCTTGTCCTCCGATAAAGTGGTCCGCTCTGGTTGGAGATGCTTGATACAATCCTAAAAAGGCAGGTCTAGCTGTCTACTTTTCTCCACATTTCTGGTTCGATTGCACGTACCTTCTCAACGCAGGCTGTGAACTTACTTTAAGACTACGTACTATTGACAGCCTGCCTTCGTACACAGGTTAAGCAAGTTAGCTGAGTTGCGCAACTGAAAGTTCGAATCGATGGCGTTGCCTCCAGTCCATGGCAGGAGCCGGAGTAGGATAGTAGTGTATCATACGATCATTATTTAGCAGACGCTGCGATCGTTCGTTGCGATACCTTCACATCCGGTCCCAGTTTCTCCAATTCTGTGATCAGCTCACTCACCGCAGTATGCAACTCGGTATCATTCATCGCCCCCAACGCATCACAAATGAAAATGGCAGTCGTAGTATCATCCGTCAACGCCGTCCTAGGACCTTGCCGCCAGTTCCACCTCCGACAAGTAACACCTGCATCGTCGACCCACACAACTTCACCAACATCAGGATGCTCCTTCACAATTTCTCCTCCAGTCTTCACCTCGAATTCCTCCTTCCCGGTAGCTCGGATCAACCTTGGTGGGCCGCTGTATTTCTGCAGATCCTCGCCTCCCAGTGGAATCTGATGTTTGACTGAAACAGCATTATATATATCGGTAAGCCGGTTGACGCGAGGTAAACCCGCCTCAACGCGGCGAGTGAGTGCTTCAAGACTGTTTCGATGTTTATTCGGTTTTGCACCAAAAGCTTTATATGCATCTCGCCATGCAGCTACATGTGGAATCTCTGTAACGGAATGCTTAGCAAGTGCTGCGCGAGCCGTAGTTTCTGCCTCTTTGAGCAGTTCTTCGCTATTTTCGTCGCTGGGTCCGGGTGTTATGCCATCGACTGCTAGGAGCACAGCTCGGTAGTCGGGCCGAAGCTCGCTGACTTCTGGTGCTATTGAAGCACTATCGAGGAATTTTTGTATGTCGTGAGAGGTAACCATAATTCGTCTTACAACCCTGAGCATGAAATTGCAGAACTTGGATTTTCTTGGAAGATACAGAACATTGATTGCGGACGACCGGGTCAGTTATATATGTACGTGTTGTGCATGGAACATAGAGCGGAAGCTCTTGGTGGGTCCTTGTCGCTGCCAGATAAATTTTGAGCACGCCTTGTACTTGACATGGTCATCAGATCGGCGGACTATTACCTCGCAGAAACTAGTCAATTCGTGTAGGTTATATCTGCTACCTACGTACGTAGGTACCGTGTAGATGGAAGCGGAATCGATACAAATAACCATCTCAGATCTCAAGCGAACAAGCATACGAGGCCGAATTAACCGGAGTACTACTGTACAGCACAATTGCTGCTCGAGACAATAGCTATGATTTTTGGAGTCCCTTCGTGAGGAGAAAAGTAGACAGCTAGACCTGCCTTTTTAGGATTGTATCAAGCATCTCCAACCAGAGCGGACCACTTTATCGGAGGACAAGAACAACATCATGTCTCAAAAGCTGGAACAGCACTTGCTATTCTATCTTCTTTACCAATATCACCGCCCCCCTTAATTGACATTCCTTGACGGACATCCAAGATACAACATCAATCGCCATGGCTACTTCTCAGAAACCAGTGCTGATAGATCCGTCACTGTTCGACCCAGCAATCATCAAGCCCGAGGTCCATGCGTTCAACCAGAAGCTAACGGATATCATGAAGGGTGCGCCGAGGTGGTACGAGGTTGGAGCAGCGAAATACCGGCTGATGAGGGCTCGTGGCGAAACACCTCTGCCAGCTACGGTATTGCTAGACTCAGCCGAGAGCACCAACATCCCTTCACGAGATTCTGGACGCGAAATACCCTGTCGAATCCTGAAACCGACCAACGGTAAGCAGGTCACGGGCGTGTACATGCACATTCATGGTGGAGGCTGGACTTTGCAGACTGAAGCATCCCAGGACGTTGTGCTGCAGGACCTAGCCAACACGAACGGCGTGGTTATGTTTTCTGTGGGATATAGACTTGCACCGGAGGATCCTTTCCCTGCAGGTCCAAATGACTGTTATGATGCTGCCGAATGGTTGGTAGACAATGCGCAAAGCAAGTTTGGTGTCCCACTGAAGTATCTTGGTGGCGAGAGTGCTGGTGGTCATTTGAGCATGCTCGTGTTGTTGCATATGTTGCAGCACACGGACTCGAAGTACAGTTCTTTTGGTTTCAAGGGTTTGATCCTGCATTATGGAGCATACGACATGAATTGGACACCTTCCACCTTTCTCTTCGACCCGCCCGACCCGCTTGTTTTGAACAGAGATATAATGGCTCACTATTCCGACGCATTCTTGCCTGGTATGTCATACGAAGAGAAGAGGCGTCCAAGTGTAAGCCCTCTATTTGCGGATTTCAACTCCTTGAGAGGTCGGTTGCCTCCAGCTTTATTTACCTGCGGGACTTCCGACTGTCTGTTGGATGACACGATGTTTATGAGCACGAAATATCATATGGCAGGTGCTGAGACCGAGGTTCTAATCGTACCTGGAGGCTGTCATGGATTTTGTATGTTTCCTAAAGACACCGAAGGTGCACAAGCCGATGTTGCCATGGAAAGGGTTGCAAAGTTCATAAAGACGCATCAGTAGATGAGATGAGGTATTCGAATTGAAATGTTCAAGTTGTTACCAAATCGATTAGATTTTCTAATCTGGCAAGTGGCGTGCCAAGTGCTGACTTGCAGTCGATTGGTTTCACTTGACTGACGGAAGCGTGCGACGGTCCCAAGGCATGCAAGTTTGTGATATGCTGCGGCCATAATTCAGGCTGAGGTAATACTCCAGTCCTTACCATTTGCCACACTAAACTGGTAATCGTTGCGTTGACACATGAAGTCTTCTGTCCACTGTACACACCGTTTGTTCACTCGATCATGTCGATGTCGTCGTCTGCGACAGTCTTACTATTCTGACCTGTCTGCTGAGCATTGCTTGTAGTGCCGTTGTTTTGTCCTCCCCAATAGTCATCCATTTCTGCATCAAGCTCTTCAGCAGTCTTCTTTGGTCGCGCACCTGATCGCGGGGCATCACGAGGCGGCCGTTCCCTTCGTTCACCAGGTCGTCGACCACCACGTCCACCCTGGCCTGGAATATATCGATCAATATTCTCTGGAGGTGGTTTCGATGTATCACTTCTATGGTCTCGAGCAGGTGCCTGAGGTCCTCGGCGGGAGCCATTCCTCGGGTACTCGCGACCCTCTTCTGTCGGGCTCTGACTTCTTCTTCTTCCACGTCCAGTCGGGGTTTCTATGCGATCAAAAATGCTTTTGGGATTCTCGACCCGATCAAATGGGTTTTCTCGTCTTGATGACCGCGGAGGTAATGGAAGGATAGTCAATCGAATGGGCTGTCCTCTAGCATTGGCTCCGTCGAATTCTTTGACAGCCGTTCGGGCATCGGCAATATGGTCGTAGATGACAAAGGCAGTCCCGGCAGATCTCCCAGCACGATCATACGTGAGTTGCACATCCTTGACTGGTGCGATTCGTGTGAATAGGTCCTGCCAATTGTTAGAAGATCCACGTAGAGAGTGCGGTGTTCATACGTAAAGATCGTCTTCCGTAAGGTCGTAGTGGAGGTTGTCAACCCGAATCTTCGCAGGTGGAGGGTTTCTGGGCAGGTGAGTAATCATCCGAGGTCTTTCCTAGAGTATTACCTGTCTCGCTCTCGTTCTCGCTCCCTTTCAGGCGATCTTCGGTGATCATAATCGTCACGGCGGCTTGCGCGAGGTTGGGAGGGATATCCATCTCTTGCTAAAACGACGTTAGATTCCGTCGTTAACTAAGCCAAAAAACCTACAGCTTGGTTCGTCGTCGAAGCGGTCATGTACCCAATCGCTACATATGTCAGCGCCGCTTTTGGCTTAGAATTTGAGTCCTACTTGTCGAGGTCTTGACGTTCATCCCTCCTGGACTATGAGTGAGAATGGATGTTAGCAGTCGGTCAGGTGCGCACTGGGCAGCTCTTGGAGGACATTGTTGCTAAAGCTGGCTTGAGCGTGCAGGGTAGCCAGTCGAGATGTTCCGTCGTACGGGAAGAAAAGAAGGAGGAGGGATCATTATCGGACCTAGCTGAGTTAGATTGGTGCCGCAGTCTTCGAACGCTCTACTCGTACCTTTCTGACACCATCGCGTGGATATGCTGGAGGGCGAGCCCGTCTTGGGGGAGGTCCTCTGTTTCGAGACTGTTTGGGTCAGTTTCTGTCGATACAGTCGGCATATGTTTGGTCCTGCGCACCTCACGATCTGACAAAGGACGATCCATATTGACCTTCTGCAGGTTTGAGGTGTGGTAGACAAGGTCCAGGTTTTGATACAATATTAAGATGATGTGACTTTAACGTGGTGAGTGACAATTTGGTTGTGTGTATGTTGTATATCTGGTATACGATTGTTGTACAGACAGATCTCATGAACAATCACAGCCATGACCAAATGAGGCTGCAAAAGTCGAGATTGCAAGGATGATTGCGCCATTCCTATTCCAGTCGTGGCGCTAACTCTCCGATTGTGCCTGGCTTGCCCGGCACAGCAGCCAACACCTATCCAAATATGCTTGTGCTACATGAAGGTATATGCAGACCAGTCCCATGTGGGTTGTAAAGATGTACAGCGTGTGGTGGTGCTATTCACCAACTCGCGAAGAGCGAATGGATAGATCTGCATTGCTTGTCATTACACAACAGCCGGATGGTTAGAGTCGTGGACGTGTATTTTTATACAAATGTTTTGCTAGGGGCAACCGTTCGACACAGGTCATGGCGAGGTCAAAGACTGAATTACCTGACCGTTAGCTGCCAATACTATGAAACACATCGGGCATAAGAGAGACATAGTCGTCCTGATATCACGGAGCTGCTAATGTGTGCCGCAGCTCCAACATAGATGTTGTGGTAGACTGCATCGGCTGTGATCCACTGAGCACACTGCTCACCTCACCCACTGTCAGACGTTATTATCCTGCTTGTCCTTTGACTTGGTCTCAGACAAATGGGTTTGGCAACCTTGGCAGTCAAGATTTCCTCAAAGAAGGCTTCATCCCCGCAGGCATTTCAATCAAACTCCAAGTCGCGTGAGGCGCTCCGATTTGACGAAATATCTATTGCGGAGTTGAACGGCGGGAATCCCGTGCACAGAATATGTCTCAGAAGAAGCACGACAATAAATACCATTGGGAGGACTGTGCAACTGTGCGAGTCTTACCAAATCAATAGCAACATTCACACCACACCACAGCATAACCACCACTACCACAATGAAAATTCTTATCACTGGTGCCGGTGGCTTCATCGGTCAATTCTTGGCTCGACAGCTCCTTGACGACCCATCTCATCAGCTCATCCTTACAGATGTTATTGATTGTCCGATACCGAAGGGCGCAAAGAATCCTCAAAATGCTACAGTCATCAAGGGCGATATCTTCCAGGAGATTGACAAATTAGTGACCAAGGATCTCCAAGCTGTCTACATCTTCCATGGAATCATGTCTGCTGGATCCGAGGCCAACTTCGACCTGGGACAAAAGGTCAACGTCGATGGCACCAGGTTACTTCTAGAGAAGCTCCGACACACTGTTCCTGGAGTCAGAACAATCTACGCCTCAAGTCAAGCAGTCTACGGCAGACCTTTCCCAGACGTCATAACCGAAGATGTCTTCCCAACTCCAGAAGGCTCATATGGAGCAGAGAAGCTCGTCTGTGAGATCTTAATCAACGACTACACCCGCCGAGGCTTCATCGACGGCATGAGCTTGAGATTCCCCACCATCTCTGTGCGACCTGGCAAACCAACTCAAGCAGCCAGCAGTTTCATCTCCGGCATCATTCGAGAGCCAATGGCAGGGAAGGAGTGCGTTGTACCAGTCAAGGACAGATCGTTCCCATCTTGGGTGTGCTCGCCAAGAACTCTCATCAACAACTTGGTGCACGCTCTCACACTTCCAAGTGACGCCCTGCCGAGCCACAAGCGAACAGTCAATGCCCCCGGTCTACTAGCTACCATACAAGACATGCTAGACGCCCTAGAGAAAGTTGGAGGCAAGGACAAGCTACAGTACGTGAAGGAAGAGGATGATGCAGAGCTAGGCAAGATCCTCTATTCATGGGCTTACAAGTTTGACAACACTCTTGCATTGAGCTTGGGTTACAAACCGGATACGAGTTTTGAGCAGGCTGTCAGAGAGTACTCTGAATGGATGCAGGAACAGGAACACTTCAATAAAGCGTAAATCTCATTTCTATGCAAACACGGTACTCCGTACATACAGTGAAGCAGCTTCTCGTATTCACCATCCCCAATTCCTGACTCTGATGCTGCCCAACCGGTGTTCCGTCTTCCACTACATCCCCTATTCGATTGCGTCGGCCGGTCCAAGACCGAGCAAGCCCGTCCGCAAGAATACTCCACCAGATCCCGAACACGATCTCCGCGACCCGGCGAGCACAGCGTCAACATCAACATCCTTCCGCCGGAAGTAATTCATGCGGTACGTATACAGCTGTAGTGTACACGAACCAACAGTAGAGTATTGAATTTACGTGGTGTAAACCGCCATCACCAGCAATACCTGCAATCATAACCCATCGCCTCAGAGGAGACGTAGCCAGTCCTTCCTGCCCACGCCCCGTAGATCACAGAGAACCGATCAAACCAGACAACTACCTACCTTGGGTACGTAGCCATGGGCTCACAGAAGTGTAGCCGAAGCAGCATCCCGAGGTATCGGTACTCAACTGACGGCAATGCCATCCATTGTGCGTCCTCTAACATATTCAAGACGATCACGCAAAATACAGTGTCTCGTGTATTGTCTGCTATCATCCCCGACTACAACTTCTTAACCACTACATAAATCCACGAAGTCACCGGGACTACATACGTACTGTGTTTACTATTCTTCGTCTGGGCTTAAACCCTCAGAGGACAGCGATATGGTAGTTCGGTGATTACGTAAGGTATGTACTGATACCTACCGCGGGGTGAAAGCGTCTCGTATCCGCCTGTCTACCTCGACTATGCACAAGGCTGCAAGGACAGCTTAGCAAGATATCAAGAAGGGCAGATTCAATGGTGTCATACTTGATAGGTATTGTCGTGAGTGTAGGAGAATCTAACAGGGACGGCGGGGTGGTTGGGTACTTACCCATGTGAGGCGAACGTTACGACAAGCATTGTAGCCTGAGGGCAGCGATGGCAAAGATGGATGTGAGAGACCATGGAATTTGAGAGACATGATGAATAGTGTGTTCATGACGGTGGGAATGTTCAACGTCGATTGGTGGGGCTTGAAGGGGATATAGGGGAAGTAAGTCAGGGGCAGGTTGCCGCGTTGGTGTTGCGTAAGATGATGAATCGTCGAGAATGTCACGAGGGGATGTTTTAGAAATCAAAAGACTGAGACGAAATGCAATCAGTTTGGTTACATGGTAACGGGATCAGTGTTATGGGGAGAGGGCGTGCCTGAGAATAGAGTTTATGCATGAGTAAAATATATTGACACAAAGGGGCAATTGAGGAATGGTGGATGCGAGCAGTAACCTCAGTCTGGCAGGTAAGTCTCAATGGAGTAGTCGTTCATTGTGTGATACGTTGCTCTCTTCTGATAATAGCGCTTGTCAATGCTTGCGGCTTATCCACAGCCTGGTTGTTATACTCAGCTGTGAGGCAGGCTTCACTTCACTTCCGCTTTTTTACCTCTTGTTTCTTCAGCATCGTTCGTAGACATCTCCGCTCCGACGGTCGCTTTGTCTGCTTCATCGTCCTTTAAGACAATTGGCTTTGCGTCCTTCTCGTCGTCACTGTCGCCTAAACTAAAGGGATCGTTTTCGGTTGCAGGTGAGGGATTTACCGCCGATAGTGGCTGCCATTTGCTAGATTTGCTAGGAGTTGAGGTGGTTTGGATAGTAGGGGGCTTTGATGACGCAGCGTACATGTCCTGGATCTCCTCTGGTGGGCCTTCCTGAAAAGACACTTTCCTGCCAGCCATTGGAGACGGTTTTCGACGATCCGAATCGGATCTGAACAAGTTTGGATTGGCCATAGGGCGGCTTGAGGTGCGTGGAGGATGCTCGCCATCTTTAAGATCAAGCTTGGAGAAGTCGTCACCGATTACTTGGGGATCAGCATCATACCGACTATACTCGGCACTTCTGCGGCCAAATTCATTGCTCCTTCTGATAGGCTGCTGTTGTAGAGGACGAGCAGGGCGAGCAGGTTGAGTGGCATGATCGTCATCCTCAGCATCAAAATTCTTTGTGAAATTCGTGATCCAGCTATTCACTGTCTTTTGTGTTTCCCAAAATCCCTTTTTAATATTGTCACGGATTTCCGGTAAGTCATCTGCGCGGCGTTAGTGGAAGTTGAATATGGGATTCCGACCATGCATACCATCGATAAAGCTTCTCCAGTGATAGTCGTCGGGGTTTGGATGTTGCCCAGGTCTTCCCACTCTTGATCCTGGCAAGTTCTCGTTGTAGCGGTTTGGCGCAGCCTGTTGTACAGCTGGACCGTTGTAATGTTCGGCAAGCTGTCGTGCATACATCTCATCTGAGTCCACCTGACTTTGGTGAGCCGTGGTAGGTGCTTGTCGTGTTGGTCGAGGGGGCATTGCAGGTGGTGGTGGCTCGCGTTGCACAGAGCCAGGATCAGTCATCTCGAGCAACGCATTGAATGCCGGCTCCAGTTGACCTCCACTTGCTGTCAGAACCGCCTTAACGACTCCTCTATCAATAGTAGGGAATGCTTCGCATAGTGTCTGTTCTGCCTGTTCCCGAGGATTCACTGGCCGAGGAGGTTTGGCGGGAGGAGTTTCATCCTTGGGCGGTGGTAGAGGCTTTGATGTACCCTCACTGGCCGACATCTTAGTTGGAGTCGGAGCTGTGGTATCTTGATCGTCGTCAAAATCGAGGGGTTGCGCCGTAGTGGGAGATTCAGGCAGGCGTTCGGTTGAGCGAATGGGTGAAACTGGGGAATCCTAGGATGGTGAGTGAGATGCATCGTAGTCGAGACACGAACGTACTGCTCTTGCTATCTTTTTGCTATCTGCCATTTTGAGATGGGTCGGGGCTAGGCTTTACAATTTGTATCGAGTTGCTGTTCTTTTCACTACTACAAGCACTGCTGGCGCAGGTTGCATACTGTAGACCATAGCAGCCCTTGGCAACAACGAGGTGTGACGAATGCAGGCGTCAGAATTGTGGCTGTATCCATATCTGTGGCTGTTCGCTCACGTGGCCTCCGCCGAATTGTCAAACTTGCCGGTTTTGGTTCACGTGTCGCACAAGTTTCGTGTCAGAAGGAACGTGTTTCCTGTTGTCAACTGAAATCAAAGCATAGCTGATTGCCAGCTTGTGACTCTGCAGAGGATGATCTTGTGATCATTCGCGACTTGCCTGATGAGGAGCACAAAAGGTTCATTGAAGCAGGCAAGCCATTTCCTAGTATTAAGGACAACCCTTACTTCTTCTCGGCCTTGATATGCCCGTCAAGCACTCTGACTGGTTGACGAATCAAGCAACAAACACTTGTGAATGTCAGCTATGGCGGACTTTGACCTTTCGTTCCTGGCAAAGCCGTCAGTCCTGTTGCCGATTGCTCGTCACAAGCGCAGCCTTCAATATGCTGTCGAGAAATACCCGGTTGTTATTGTCGTCGGACAAACAGGTAGTGGTAAGACTACACAACTTCCACAGTACCTCCAAGAAGCTGGATGGTGTGATGGAGGTAAAATGATCGGTGTCACGCAGGTAGGTAGGTTGCAGATCTCGTTATGGCCAGCCGATATTTGACAGTTCGCTAGCCCCGAAGAGTGGCTGCTACCACGATAGCCAGCCGTGTGGCTTCTGAGATGAGATGTCAGCTAGGCCAAGAAGTTGGCTACTCAATCCGCTTCGAGGATATGACTTCAAACCGCACGAAAATCAAGTTTCTTACAGACGGAATGTTGCTCAAGGAAGCACTTTCCGATCCTCTACTATCGAAATACGCCATGATCATGGTAGATGAAGCACATGAGCGATCACTGAGCTCAGATCTTCTCCTTACCTTGCTAGTGAAAGTCGTGAAGAAGCGGCCGGATCTGAAAATAATCATTAGCAGCGCCACAATCGAGGCTCAAGCTATTGCTGATTTCTTTGAATCTGACCAAAGCGACCAGCCGAGGCAATGTACGATTATCGCCCTAGATGGACGCTTGTACCCGGTCGATATACATTACTTAGATCAGCCAACCGAGAATTATGTCACCACAGCAGTTGAAACAGTACTCAAGCTTCACAAAGAGGAGGATTCTGGTGACATATTGGTGTTCTTGACTGGGCGGGACGAAATATTACGTGGCCTAGAGTTACTCACAAATTATGCACAAACGATCCTCTCAAGTGCTCTGGCTCTGCAGCCTCTACCCCTTTACGCAGGACTGAGCCAGGCCGAACAGATGTACGTGTTTTCCCCAGCGGCGGAGAACACCCGGAAAGTGATCCTTTCAACGAATGTTGCGGAGGCCTCTATCACCATTGAAGGTATCGTGTATGTTGTTGACTGTGGCTACGTGAAGTTGAGGGCTTATAACCCAATGACCAATATCGAGACACTTCGGAGGACACCAGTCTCGAAAGCATCGGCCATCCAGCGCGCAGGAAGGGCAGGTCGAACCCGTGCTGGGAAGTGCTATCGGCTTTATTCTTCGGCCGCTTATCAAAGTTTACCAGCGACCACGTCACCAGAGATTTGCCGGACCAATCTGGCACCGACTATACTGCAACTGAAGGCCCTTGGAATTGACAACCTGGCTTCCACTCGATATCTGACGCCACCGCCAAGTAAACTTATTACGCGTGGCCTCGAAGTGCTGTATAGCCTGGGGGCCATTGATGACTATGCGAAGTTGACAACGTTGGGATCCAGAATGGCTGAACTGGCCCTTCCTCCTATGCTGGGCAAGGCCCTACTGGCATCGACGACTACCGAGTTCAGCTGTTTGCCAGAAATGCTAACGATCTGCGCGGTGACATCACAGCTATCCCAGGATGGCACGAATCTTTTCTTCTCTCATGAGGGCGAGCGAGCTTGGGAGGCATCTCGGCGAAAATTTGCGGCCGAAGAGGGTGATCATCTCACTTACCTGAACGCATACAATGCATTTATTGAGGAGAAACAAAGCCAGGGATGGTGTCAAAACAATCATTTGAGTTTCAAAGCTTTATCTCGAGTGGTTAATATTCGAGCCCAGCTAGAACGAAACATCCAACGTCTCGGCATCGCCACTCATGTGGACTCCAGTGTTCAAAATGCTCCAGCAGAACGAATACTGAGGTGTCTTACGGCGGGATATTTTGCAAATGCAGCAAGGATGACTCCGATCGATGGCACATTTAAGTCTCTTACATCGTCACAAAAGAGTGCCGTCACTATGTACGCACACCCGTCAAGCTTAATGTTCAACCGAAAGGCCGACTATATCATCTTCAATGAAGTATTAGAGACAGGTGACAAAATATATATCAAGGACATCAGCAAGATAGAAAAGAACTGGCTGACTCAGTATGGACGTGAATACTATCATGTAAAGGAAGGTAAGTGAAACATCAGCACTTCGAACCCACGATTATCTCTACACTCCTTGATTGTTGTGCCCGCCATATTCAACAAGACGCCACCCGAACCTCCAAGACAACCCTGTTCTACTACTTCTGCGGAGCAGCGCAAATTTGTGGGTGAGTGCAATTGCGGAGATGATTGTCGTTCTGGATTGTACAGCCATCAGTTTCAGGCAATGACATCGCTGTTATGTTCAGCAGATTGCAAAAAACATCCGAAGTTATGGACGAGTGCTTTTGTCAATTTGCGCCTATATCTTCCTCATTACGCTGTGCTGATAGGCATACGATATAGCCTTATGGGGGGGAGGGCGTCATGCCGCGTTCTGCAAAGTGAAAAGGTGGATCTACGGAGGATAACCAGCAAGGATAATCACGTCAGCTCAAACATTCTAG
>Ga0115854_10281_pt1 | contig 12067 bp, 10 predicted proteins | sample InSIn2SAF170_FD_83868 | JGI IMG/M metagenome (GOLD analysis project Ga0115854, IMG submission 83868)
AACAAATTATTCAGCATTAAAACTGATAAAGGGGCCTTAACCATTGATGGTTGTAGATTTGATTCCTTTGTGAGTTAAATACCTGGGACATACAAGATTTTGTATTGTATATGCATATTGTGGGCATATGCGGGGGTGACCCTGGCATCATTTGGTATCAGAATAGAATTGTAATCATAGCAGGGAAAGATTTCCTATGAAAAGTAAGTTTCACACAGAAAACCATTCAAAGTGCAGAAGAATGGGGGAACAAGATCATACATAGATCTTGGAGGTAAGATAGTGTGTTTTGTTTCAAATTAAAATTGAAGATTGCAATTGTAGATGAAGCATCTCAGCAAAGGACTCAAATCTACAACCATCAATGGTTAAGGCCCCTTTATCAGTTTTAATGCTGAATAATTTGTTAAAACTCAACATAGCCTAACTCTTAGGCAAAATCCACATATTGGGATTTAAATCAACCCTCAAGCCTTCATTAACCCTTTTGTTAAAGTCTTCCTTAAATCTCCCTTGACGGGACTTTTATAACCCTTCGTAACCTTTATAAAACCTTAAGCCTACATATATATTTAAATCCCATTTATAAGTGGACTTACACATAAAATCCTCCTATCGGCGCTTAATCCTTTGTAACCCATTTACAAAGGACATATACACATAAACATACATTTTTGCCTTTATACGGCCTCTGCACTCTTCCTGAGACCTTTATCGCAATCGGGGTATCGCTCCTCCATGGCACACTACATATATGCCTCATCACCCCTTCCCCTCCGATATGCGACTAACAGAAGTGTTTGAATAATGCTTAAGCCTTAAAGACTCGACACAACCACTTATTCGCAATACATAGGAATGCATAGAAACACAATGAAACTCTACTCTGAACCCTTTGTTCATACTTCAAAAACAATTCTCCCGGATCTATATCTCTGTCAGGTCTGCACCTTTAGTTGCTCCACAGCGTTGCTCCTCCGAACTCTGATAAGCCTGATCTCCGATTGGCTTTATCGCTATCGGCATGTTGCTTCATCGGTATTTCAGCCATCGCATATCGATGTTCCATATTCTGCCATCGCACTGTCCCTTGACTACTCCGATATGCGATTATTGATTAGATCTGGACCATCAATTTGAATCTCGATCCGACAGTATACACTTAACCGCATGATTGCAATCACTCTGATTTGAAGGCCTGTTCTGATATCTCCAAAAGGACTCCACCAATGCGACTTAATCATGGCCATTGGTCTTAAAGATCCAATGGCTGTTGTGCACCGATACTTCACTTCACTGTTCTTCCTTTCACTTAGGTTTTTTACTCTATTTCTTCAATTCTTCTGTGGTTTTGGTTTTCTTCAAAGGTTTTGGCTTTCCACTCTTCTGTTACTTGACTCACTCCGAGTCTAACTCCTCTCGAAATTCTCACTTCGCTACTTCTCTCTAGAGCTTCACTCTGTTTCTTCACTTAGATTCTAAGATTCCTAATGATTCCTCTTAATCATTCTCTCTCACTGCGCATTCTATAGAACTCTTCCTGCAACCTTTGTTATAGAACCTATGAATTCATGCATAAATCAATCATTACATACTTATTTCACACATTACACAGTTCCGAATGAACATCTGTATATATAAATATGAACAACTTATTACAATCGAGACTTCTCTGTCTCTCATAGGCCTGTTATTCAATATCAGTGGCCTCTTCCCCTACTTTGCCCGTAGGCTTACATTTATACCAGAAATCTCTGTTGAACTAATTCTGGTTCCCCTCCTAAATCTATTGAATTGACTCCTAAATCCTCTATGTCCACTTCTAACTCCATTTAATTCCTAAAAATTCTCTCTCGTTCCTCGAATCATGAAACTACTTAAGAGTTATAATTGACTTTTGACTCTTTTGTCTCTATTAACCACTCATGTTCTCATTTATTTGAGAGCATTTACAAAACATCTCACATTATCTAATTAATTCCTATTATATGCACTCAAAAGCCTAAATATTACATTAATTCATCACTTAGGAATCCAACTTCCTTAAAATACATGACCCCCTACGTCTACTTAATTACAATGATTTTCTCTTGGGTTGAATGCTCCTACATCATCCTCCAAATTCGACATGAATGGTTTTTGTGTTGCAAACTATATTTTGGGCATGAAAATTAAATGAGATTGGACAAAGAGGAAGATATGGGTAAACCATAGCAAGTATGTTGAGACCGTACTGCAAAGGTTTAATGTGCATGATAGTAAATTTATCTGTTGAATAGTGTCCCAAGACACAAGAAGAGGAAGAGGATATGTCCCATGTTCCATATGCAACTGCCGTTAGTAGCCTGATGTGTGCAATGGTTTGTACTAGACCAAACATCGCACATGCAGTGGGAGTATTGAGCAGGTTTATGTGAAAACTAGGGAAGGAGCATTGGACAACATTGAAGCTGATTTTCAGGTATTTGCATGACACTAGTGATTATGGTCTGTCCTACCAAGGAAGACTAGTATTGGATAAAGTTTTGGATAGTCATGGCTTTGTTGATGTACAATGGGCTGGAGATATAGATCAGGGAAGATCTACAAGTGGTTATATGTTTAACCTATTTGGAGGCTCAGTTAGTTGGATGAGCAAGATATAGTATGTAGTGGCACTTTCAAATACAAAGGTATAATACATGGTAGCCACTCATTTAAGTAAGGAAGAAATTTTGTTGCATAGAATGTGTTCAAGTATGGGGTTAGTACAATGAGCTATAAGGATAGACTATGATAGCTAAAGTGCAATTTTCTTGGCAAAGAACCCTACTTATCATTCAAAGACAAAGCACATTGATGTTCAATATCACTTTGTGAGGGACATGGTTGAGGAAAAAAAGGTCTTGTGGTAAAGGTGGACACTTTGAAGAATGCTGAAGATGCATTGATGAAGTCTATGAAAATTAGGAGTTTTCTTGGTGTAGAGAAACAATGGGCGTTGCAGCATTGGACTAATGACTAAGATCTCTTATGACCCACTATGTGGAAAAGAAGAAAACAAGTGGGAGAATGTTGGATGTGTGTTATATTCTTTCCATGACTAGTTGCATGCGTGGGAGGGGGGGGGGTGGTGTCACAGGGGGGGCAGAATCCCCCCCTGTTTGTTATGCTAGGCACAGTAGGGGGGGTTTACGGGGGTGGTAGACCACCCACATAGGGTCCAAGGTAACGACCTAGATTTTATTTTTGGACCCTATTAGGTGGGAAAAATACATATGGTTTTGTGCATGGGTTTTGCACATGGTTTTAGGCATGATGGTTTTCTATCCATGGTATTTTGTAGATCCGGTCAAGGGAACTACCACTGTTTTCTAATCTAGGGTTAATGGATTGGGGTTTATGAATGCTTCGACATGTATATATATATACATATACATATATATATATATATATATATAGATATTGTAACATTGAAAGGAGCATAATGACAAATCAATCTGGTAATCCCAATTTTGGTATCTAGGGGAAAATCTCTATGTATTTGTTTTGTGTTTATCACCATTGTGTGTGTATTACAACTAAAGAAAAAGGAGATTGTTGTATTTTTTTTATCATAACACTTTGTGGTTTCTGTAGACACAAAAAAAGATGCAAAATATGTGTTAGTTAAAGTGGATGACATCCTACAACAACTCCATTTGGTGATCGAACAAAAGTGTTAAAGTTCCAATTATACAACAAATTACTTAAGCTGGCCACCAATTTATTTAATAGTAACTATCTCGAATGCTTGTGGACATTAATAATGATATTGGCAATACCACCATGACACAAATCTAACATTTATATATACTCATATCCCCTCCTAGGCACTCGATGACTATATTTTTATTTGTGTTGCAACTTCTTATTTAGCCTTGGGAGCCATGTGTTCTAAGAAATTAGCATGAAAATATTGTTTGGGAGCCATATTGCTCCAATTTAGTAGCCTACTTGGTTGTCCATTAAACTCTAGCATTCTTGTAGAAATGTTTTTATTGGTTTTACTCCCACACTAAATTGGAAAAATATATAAATGGTTGTATTTCCTATGCCATAAAAACCTAACCAGTAGGAAGCAATGGTCCATACCTTTATACATATGAAAAAATATCTCCATGGTCTTTTTAATATACTCCTAACTAATTTCCATAACCATGATGCAATATTTGTTGTGGTCAATATATTCTTAAATATGCTAATTCATATACATTATAAGAAGATTAAGTTAAAACATGGCACAATTAAATGTTTATTGTAACACACCCAACCCCTTAATACCCGATTAAATCTACGGGGTGTTTAGTCTTGACCTCCAAAGTTAATTGATGGAGATGGAGTTAGTAGAAATTCTCTTCCCCTAACCACTTTAAAACTCAATTTTGAGACTACCATCATCTTCTACTCATCAATATATTTCCAATGATAAAAAAATTGCATCCAAATTTGAATTTCAAGCACCAAGGTACGCCCATTTGAAGATTGTCTTCCAACTACCACATACCATCTGTACCATTTCCATATGGAAGAGATGTGGCATCCCTTTCCCATGTGTCATTTACCGTATAATTCCATGTTACTAACAAGTGGCATCTTTGTCCTCATCATTTACCACCTGATGTGCCATGTCAAGATCCTTATCAGATTTTGGCAGTTTTGGGAGGGAAGCTTGACATCTTTGTCTTGTCCTCCCAACATCAAATGCCTAAAAATGATGATGGTCAATATACCATAGTCAAATAAGGGAAGATATTTCTAGAAACTAATGGGTATTTTGGGTTCTATATGTATCGGGGGGTAAGCCCAATATGAAGATCCCAACCTTATGAAATCCCAACATCCAACGGTTAGTCTCTCAATAGCCTGAAACTCTAATATCTAATACTATGTCACCTATACCTTGGTTGCCACTTAAACATCACCTTAGTGCCACTTTATAGCCGAATCCATTTCATCTTACCACATCCTCCTACCACATCGACATGCCATATCAACACCATGTTAGCATGTCATGTCATAAAGCACTCGTTTTGTGCCATGTGAGAATGATATGTCACCTCACCAAGTCACCACCACATAAGTATGCCATGTCATCAACCACACCACACTAGCATACCACATCCACTACCTTATCAAACATCATTTGTATTGGGAGAAAATCCCAATAGCTAGATCTCGGTCTCCCCACACCTGAAACCTTGAAGGCTTGATATTTTGATACTCAATATCTGACACCCCAATGTTGTTGATTGACATATCTCAAAGCTTCTATCTCCAGTAATTGATAAGCATTGTAGGATCTATTAGTATCGAGGATTTTTCTTGATAGTCTTTATTAAGATATTATAAAACCTAATAGCTAAAAAGCTGACACCTAATGGCCAAAACCCTTGAGCTAGGCTCCTGGTCACGACCTTTGTCGACCACGTGACTAGGGGCTAGAGCCAAGGGTTTTGATCGCCCAAATTACAACATTTCCATATATATCATTCTTAAAGTTTAAATGGGTCAAAATTTGAGTTTCCAATACTCCTAATTTGATAATCGATAAGTCGAGACCCAATACATGATTGACAACCAACGATAATTCTCTTTATCCATCAACGAACATGTCAATATCATGACTTTGGGGTAATATTTCTTGATGAATCTTCTAACATTTAAGGCCCAATATCCTAATATCCCAATATTCAAAGCCCAACAATCCCTTACAACTAGGCTCCTAGCCATGACTTCTATTGGTCCGTGTCACTAGGGGTTGAGGCTAAAACTTCAAACCAAAAAATTCTAAAACTTATGACATAGTTTCTAAGCTTGTTCCAAAGGCCTGAACTGAATCTAATAAGGCAAAAATTTACCTAAAAACTTCTAAAGACTTATAAGTCTTCAAAAACCTCTAAAGGCATCCAAAACACTACCTTCAATGGGCCAAAGTCATAATTTCTCCTAGCTAAAGGAGTTTCTCCTCGTTCCTTTAGGACTATAACTTCACCTTTTAAACTTCTAACATTTACCAAAAAGAGAGGCTAGTATATTGGATTATCTATAGAGGGAGAAAGTCCTTTCAAGCAATGATTTACTTCAAGGCCCCTTATTTAGAGTGGGGATACAACCACAACTACTCTTATCCCATACCGACCTGAGAAGGGCCATTCACACTGACAAAATACAAGAAGAGCCTTAGGCTCAAATCAACAATTACATTTCTCTTCAAACATGATACACCTCACAACCATCACAGGCAACATACTTTAGAGAATACATTTGTATACAAAGTTCACTCATCAAAGAAGTACTAGTTATTAATTAAGCACATTTATACAATATTTACAATGCTTCATTCATACACATTTAACAAATCATCGCAACAACTTTCGAATCATCATTACAAGAAAGCACAATAACTGGCATATCAATATTCATAAAGCATTTAATAGTAGTGTTATTACATTGAAAAATAAGAGATACACTTACCTATTTCGCTTAAGCTTGTTGAAAATTGAAAAAGGGAGAGTCATTGTCCACCCAACCCCAGGATTAGCTACACTTTTGTCTTTCTTGTAATTGGCCACCCTCGATCCATATCTAATGCCTTAAGGGAAAGCTTCACTCAAGATGTAGTAAGGCTTCAAGTCAAGTAGAATACATTAAGGCCACTCTCCTTCGCATACATGATTCAAGATTTATGCACTTCAAATGTTGATCTGGGGCCTATTAACATAGAAAAATAAGGTCATCCAATACCTACAACAAAATAAAGTGGAGCCTTTCACTAATATAGCAGTCCCTCAGTGCTTCTCATTTTCTCAGTGCCTTACGTGCCTTTGTTAGACAAACTATTTGGAATTTCTTTGAAGCCCCTACATTTGAGGTTGAAGGCTTCCTCACTCTTTCCTTGTCTGATTTAATTAAGATCTCACTTCCAAACCAAATGGCTATGGCTTAGAAAGCTTTTAGTTCCCTTCTACTAAGAGTCACATTTTCAATGCCCACATTTGGATTAGTTTATGTTCACCAAAATAGTGAGTTCACTAGTGTACACTCTCTCTGATTCTCACACACTTCTACCTCTATTGTTATTTTTTCTCTATATTTATTTACTCTCTCCCCCCTCAGTTCTTTTCCCATGGTTCTAGTCACCCCACTTGCACTGCTCTAGCATGAGAGTTCATGGTCCTTCTCAAAATGTGAGGTAAACAGATTCCTCTAACACAATATGTACCCCATTCTCTAGAGTAGTTTGGTGCCCTCTCCCCCAATTCTCTCATAACTTATGCAAGTTTAGATACTTCATTTGCCACATCAAGGGTCCAATAAATTAATTCATCTAGATAGGAAGTTTCACGATCCTCCTTATGGATTTCCCCTAGTCAACCTTCCCTCCTGGGCATTGGGTTTCGTGTTGACTATCCACTTCTCTAACTTTAGATGTGTGTCTGTGTGTTAAATAAAGAAAGAATAATTACATCAATTAGAGTTTGACAAAATATCCATGTTGGTTATCCAACAATATTGGTCTTAATTACATTGTACAAAACATGGGGATGAAAAAGGGTTGTTTTGATTCCTCCTCCCTAAAGGGAACATCGTCCTTGATGTTCCACTATTCATATAATTAATTTTATACAACAAGCAAAAATGGATATGCCTTTTTCATGGCATCTTCTAGTTTCCATGTTGCCTCATTTGGTCCAAATTATTTTCGATTCACCTTAACCTACACTGTGGCTGCGTTTTGGAGCAAGGTACTTTTATTGTCGACTATGCACTGGGGTTTTGGCTTGAACTTTCTTTCAAGTTCCACCTCTATCACAACCTAATCAACAATATGATTAACATCATGTCTGTATTTTTCATGCAAAAATACATGGAAAACATCATGTTCTTTTACGGTGGGTGGAAAGGTAAGCATGTATGTTGTTGGTCCCACTCTTTCTAAGATCTCAAAGGGTCCACAAAATTGTGTCTCCATTTTGGCATAGGACCCCACTTTCACCTCTTAGGTTTGACTATGACATAAATGTGCTTTCTTATTCAAAACTCCTTATGAACTCTTCCCTGATATGCCTATCCCTTTTATCGATCTTGTGCCACTTTCAACTTATGTTTGATATTTGTTACTTTTTGTTCCATTTCCTTCAAAATGTTTGAGCTATGTCTAATTCGATCCACTAGGTTATCCAAACTGATTGGAATATTGCATTTCCTACCATATATTACTTCAGAGGGACTCATCTTTAATGGTTTTTAGTAGTCTTTATTGTACGCAATCCCCACTAGAGGTAAGTAATATTCCCACTCCTTGACATGTCCCCATCACTTTCTTGTCCATCTATCTGAGGATGGTAATTTGTGCTAACAATTGTGTCCCAAAACCTGCAAACAAATATCTCTAAAAAATTGAAGTAAACTTCGAATCCCGATAAAATATGACTTTCTTAGGCATGTCATGCAACTTGAAAATATATTTCATGAAAAGTTGGGTAATGTGAATCACTTTATGGGTAGACTTTATAGGAATAAAGTGAGTTTCCTTGCATAATTTATCCACTACCACCATGACTGCATCATGTTTGTTTGGGATTCCTTAGTAGAATAGTGATGAAATCCATAGATATGACTTCCCACTTCCATTCTGGAATTGGCATTGATTGCAACAACCCTGTTTGTTGCTTCTATTCCACCTTAAACTATTGACATTTTTAAACATCTAGCATAATATTCAACAATTTCTCTCTTCATCCTATGCCAATAATACAACTTTCTAGTAGTTTCTATTATCTTTTGGTACCCTGGGTGACCAAAGTAAGGTATCTGATGGAGTTCATCCATTATGAGCCTCTTCATGTTTTTTGCACTTTGTCTGTACACTCTATTCATATATAGTAATAAGCCATCTTTTGTTAACCAATACTCTTTTCCCATTGGCCCCTTGGGTTCTTGATTCAAGTGTCCACTTGCATATTAGAAGTGCTCATGAAATTACAGTTCTTCGCTAATTCTTTCTTTTATGTTTGATTCACAAACACTGATTGTTTCCTTATGTATCATTTGTGTGCTCCTATTAAGAACATTTACTACTTGGTTTTCCTTGTTCTTAATATATCTAATCTCAAAATAAGCTCACTAATGAGAGTCATCCAACTAGTTTTTCTGGAATTCAATTAGGGTTGATCAAACAAATATTTTAACCCAGTGTGAACTATCATTAATATGAATTTCTTCCCTTCTAAGCAGTATCTCCACATTTTTAAAGCATTCATACTTGCACAAGTTATAAATCATGTGTTACATAAATATTCTCATGCTCATTTAATTCATGGATTCATAGTTGATCACATGTCTTTCTTGCACGAGAGTTCCATCGAATCCTTCCTTGCAAGCATTTGTACGAGCTAATAAATATTTATTGAGATCTAGAATCTTTAGGATGGGGGAATTTTTTAGAAGATGCTTCAATTGTTCAAAAACTTCTTGCCCACCCTTATTTCTAATCAAAATTTGCCCCTTTATTCTATAGCAAAGTGATTGGATGCCTAATCCTTGAAAATGCTTGAATAAACCTCTTGTAGTATCCTACCAATCCCATAAGGGATCTTAATTTTGATACGTTTCAAGGGATAATCCCTTTTGTGATTGCCTCAATCTTCTTGGGATCTATTGCCACTCCTTCTTTTGAAATAACATGACCCAAATAGTGTACTCATGATTGAAAAAAAAAAAACACATTTTCTGAGCTTAGGATAGAGTTGGTGCACTTTTAGAACTTGCAAATACTATCTTGAGTTGTTCTTTATGCTCCTCCTTATTCTTTGAATACACTAAGATGTCATCAATGAAAACCAACATAGACTTGTCCAGGTACTTGCTGAGGATGTTATTCTCCATACACATAGAGGTAGTTGGTGCAATTTTTTAGTCGAAATGGCACCACTACAAACTCATAATGTCCATACCTAGTTCCAAATGTAGTTTTATAAATATCCTTATCCCTTATCTGAGCTTGTTGATATGTAGAGCTTGGGTCTATTTTTGAGAACATTGTGGCTCCTCTCAATTGATAAAAGAGGTCATCAATTTTGGGTAACGAATACATGTTTTTAATGGTCATATTGTTCAGTTTTCTGTAATCGATACACAATCTAAGGGTACCATATTTCTTCTTGACAAATAATGTTGGTGCTCCCCATTGAGACACACTTGGTCTAATGTACCCCTTGACCAAAATTTCCTTTAATTATACGTTAAATTCCACCAGTTCAAGTGTGATAATTTTATATGACATCCTAGATAGAGGCATTACTCTTGGTGTAAGTTATATTGAAAAATAGATCTCTTTTGGGAGGTAGTCTGAGTATCTTCTCTAGAAATACATCTCTATACTCTTAGAGTATCAGATGGTCTTCAACTTCTAGCTTGTTATCTTCAGTTTAATTTGTCACATGTATGGCATATAGTGGGCATCCTTTTCTGCAACATTTCTTTAATTTCACATCGAAAATTTGTCTTATGGATAAAAGATTTTGTACTCCCTTAAGTACCCTTTAATGTCCTTTATCGTATGTGCATTCAAAAGTTTTATTACAACAATCCAATTTTTCTTTATATGATACTACCCAATCCATGCCAATCAACATGTCATACGACCCTAAAGGCCACATGTTCAAGGTGGCCCATGTAAGCAAGTCACTCATTTCGAGTTGGCATGATTCAACATCATCATTTACTTTCCTTTTGGTCTCTGTGATTAGCTAAACCATCTAAGATTTTATATCTTGTTTTCTTTGTAAAACATATACCTTGATAATTTGTGGTGCAATGTAACTAATGTTAGATTCAACTCAATTAGAATTGAAATAGGATGGTTGCTAGTACACATTCCATCTACATCACTAAATCTTGGTGGTCGCTTACCTATTCTCCACAACTACGTAGATCTAGGATAAACTTTGGGGCATGCCATTGATAATAGTGGCCTACCCTTGTATTTTCTTATTGTATGTGTGGAAAATCTCTTTATGATCTCTCTTCCTTGTACCCCTAGAAATTTAATTTATTTTTATTAGGCTCTTATGCCTTTACTTTTATTGTTTTGACTTGTCTATCCTCACTTGGAGCAATTTTTTTTTGTTGAAACTTGATTTTAGCTCGTACACCGAACTTAACATTCTTCCCAAACTACTTGTAGCATGAGGATTTCAATCATTTCTTCCTAAATTCAATCTTCTCCTTCCTTCTCCATCTTTTCCATAATCAATCCTATGTTTTGAATGGTCATAATAACACTTTGCTTTTTTGATGGTGTCCTCACGCATCTTGGGTTCATCAAACTCAATCCAATCATGATAGTATTGTGGAAATCCATTAAGAAAGCGATGTGTTTTTAGTTTCTCATCTCTAATGTAAGGTACATACCTCAACGATTTTATAAATTTGTTGACATATGCCTTCATAGTGACCTGCCCCAACTTGTGTTTATGAAATGTCTTAATTTTTCCATCATAGTACCTTTTAGATAGGTATTTCTACTTAAATTATCTCTCAAATTTATTGCAGGTCAACTTGTTCTCTTGAATGCCCTTGACATTCTCAAGGTCTTCCTACCATATCTCAGTATTGTCTCTTAGATTAAATATGGCTACCCATACCTTCATATTCTCAGAATAATTGCATCCCCTAAAATATTTCTTTGAGTCCAAAAGCCATGCTTCAATTTCTTCATATTTCCTAACATCTCCATTGAAGGTAGGAGGTTTTTCCATTTTGAATTCATTAGGAAAAAAACTCCTTACAACCTTCCTCTTATTTTTATTGTGTAACCATGTTCTAGTTGTTGTGCTAGATAGTTTGTTTGAACTATCAATTCCATCTTTAGAGGCATCTGCTGAAGTGTCCTCACTAGTTGTATCCTCTTTTTCACTCATGTTTATATTCCTTGGCCTACTTCCCTCTGCCTTGTTGTTTTTTTATCCATATTCTAAATTTTAGATGGAAAAGGAATATGTTTGGATGTGTGCATGTCCATATTATTGGCAACTAGTTCATG
>Ga0115854_10282_pt1 | contig 12060 bp, 11 predicted proteins | sample InSIn2SAF170_FD_83868 | JGI IMG/M metagenome (GOLD analysis project Ga0115854, IMG submission 83868)
ATGAAGAGATTTCTAATCTCAAAATTTGTTTAGAAGAGAAAAATGTGATTATTGATTCTCTGCAATGTTAGCCGGTTGAAAGGGAAAAACATCATGAAAAATTGGAATGTGAAATTGTGGGTCTTAGAAAAGAGATTGAGAAAACTAAAGCTCTTAATCTTAGATTTGTTAAAGGATCTGAAAGTCTAGATGAGATTATCAATGTGCAACATTCCCCACTAATCAAGACAGGTCTAGGATATAATGAAGAAGCATCTCAAGCGCAGAAACCATCCACTTCAAAAAGTTATCTTAATGCAGCAAGGAGAAATGAGCAAAAGACCAATGTAGATCACCAGGTAAAATAGGGACGATTTACATAAATAATAAACAAAGACTACCAGGTAAATTGGGGGCAATCCACCTTAAGGATGAACCAAAGCCACAACCAACCACAGGTAAAATCTTCTCAATTTGCCTCAAGAATGGATGACAATAGAAACTACAATCATTTGGCCGGTCAATTTGATAATTACAGGAGTTTCTTCAATGGCCAATGTTTCTATTGCCATAACTTTGGCCGCCAGGCAGCTCAATGTGTTGCCTATAAGACAATCATGACTAGAGAAGCTCAAAAACAAAGAAGTATGAATGGGATCATGCAAAGGACCTATAAAAAATTTTCCGCCCTTGAAAATGAAATTGAATGTTCTATTTGCAATAACTTCGGTCATGAATTTTCTGAATGTAGGAGCAGGTTTCGGTAGACAACTCAGAAAGAACAAGCCTCAAGTGCTAGAACAAGGAGAATGAAGGAACCACAACCAGAAATAGGTGGGATAGCTTTTTATGCAGAAGGACAGGAAAATCAATGGTACATCGACAGTGGATGTTCGAAGCATATGGCAGGTGATAAAGAAAAACTTTAATCATATAGTGCTTTAGAGAAGGGAAAGAAAGTTTCTTTTGGAAATGATACCCCTGCAGTCATAAAAGGAAAAGGCACTGTTCAGTTGAAAGAAAGGTCAAAGTTGGAAATGTTTTGTATGTTGATGGCTTGAAGCATAATCTACTGAGTGTCAGTCAGATGTGCGATCAAGGAACTGAAGTAATATTTCGATCAAATGGATGTAGTGTTCGCGATCTTGATACAGGAAAAACAATGATCAAAGGCATAAGAACTCCAAATAATTTATACATATTTGAAGAAGGACAACAACAATGCTATTTGAGCAAGAATGATGAACACTAGTTATGGCACCAAAGGTTGGGGCATCTAAGATTTTCACAGATAAAGAAAGCATGCAAATACTAGGCAGTTCATGGTCTTCCAGACATCAGAATTCTAGACAATACAATATGCAAATCATGTCAGTTTGGTAAGCAAACCAGAACTAATTTCCCTGAGAAGGAAGGACCAGCTAGTAGACCTCTTGAACTAGTCCATACAGATGTATGTGGTCCATTTAGGACAAGGTCACCTCGAGGAGAAGAATACTTTATATTATTCATTGACAACTTCTCAAGGATGGTTTGGATAGGACTTATGAAGCACAAAGACAAAGCATTCGAAAAATTCAAATATTTCAAAGCCTTGGCTAAAAATGAATCAGATCACAAAATTAAGTTCCTCGGGTTTGACAGAGGTGGGGAGTTTACCTCAAATGATTTTTTCGATTTCTGTGAAGAACATGGAATAAGAAGGGAATTCTCTAAACCTAGGACTCCTCAGAAAAATGGAGTGGTGGAAAGGATGAACAGAACGGTTCAACAAATGGCTCATGCTATGCTTGATGAGTCTAGAACTCCCACAACCTTCTTGGGTGAAGCTGCATTTGTTGTGTTTGTTATTCTCAACAAAAAAAATGTCCGAGTGAACAACACTCAAACTCCTCATGAGCTCTGGTATGGTGAGACTCCTTCAGTAAAACATTTCAAAATTTTTGGAAGTAAATGCTATATTAAGAACAATGATGAATAGCTTGGCAAACTTGAACCTGGAGCAGATGAAGGCATTCTCCTTGGTTATTCTCCCCACAACAAAGCATATAAGTGTTACAATAAAAAACTTGGAAGAATTGTCGACAGCATTGATGTAGTGATTGATGAAGAAGGAAACATTCCTAGGTAAGTAAATTATGAAAATATTGAAGAGGATGAAGACTACCCTTCAAATCAGACTGATGATGAAGAAGAACCTCAAGAGGCACCAAAGAAATAGATAAGGATATAAGAGAAGACTCCATCCAGGTACATTCAGAAGAATCATCCAGAATCTCAAATTTTGGGGCAGAAAGAGGCAGGTATACAAACTAGAAGAACAATTGCAGAAGCCTCAAGCTATTTGGCATTGCTCTCCTCCACTAAACCAAAAAATGTAAAAGAGGCATGCAAAGATGAATGTTGGGTCAAGGCAATGGATGAAAAACTTGAGTAGATCGAAAAGAATAACACTTGGGAGTTAGTTCCTAGACCAAAAGATAAGAATGTCATAGGGATAAAATGGATTTTTAAAAACAAGTTGAATGAAAATGGGGAAGTGATTAGAAACAAGGCTAGACTTGTTTGTAAAGGGTATGCTCAACAAGAAGGTATAGACTTTGAAGAAAATTTTTCTCCCATTGCTAGACTTAAGGCCATCCGAATGTTCCTTGCTCTCTCAAGCTTTCAGAAGTTCAAAGTATTTCAAATGGACATGAAATCAGCCTTTCTGAATGGAGACTTAGAATAAGAAGTGTACGTTGAGCAACCAAATGGTTTCATTCTTGGGAATGATCCAAATCTTGTATGTAGACTAAAAAAGGCTCTCTATGGTCTCAAATAGGCTCCAAGGGCTTGGTACTACCGTTTGGACAAATATCTTCATCAACAAGGTTTTTCAAAAGGATCAACAGATAGCAATATTTATATAAAAATTAAAAATGACAAATTGGTAATACTTGTTGCGTATGTAGATGATATTATCTTTGGCAGCAATGAAGAAGTTATGAGTCAAAGCTTTGCCTTGGTGATGCAGAAAGAATTCAAAATGTCTTTGCTTGGAGAACTGACATATTTTCTTGGATTACAAATCCAACAAAATGAAAGAAGTACCTTTTTGTCTCAAACCAAATATCTCATGCAGATCTTGAAGAAATATGGCATGGAAGATTCAAAACCAGTGTGTACCCCTATGGTTACAGGATGTAGCCTCAGTGCAAATGATGAATTTGCAGCAGTGCATCAACCAACTTATAGATCCATGATTGGAAGTCTTCTTTATTTGACAGGTACTCGACCAGACATCATGCATGCAGTGGGAATAGTTGGAAGATTTCAGGCAAATCCTAAAGAAACCCATCTTCAGGCAGTAAAGAGAATTTTCAAGTATCTTCAAGGAACTCAAAACTATGGCTTATGGCATCCTAGAGATACAGATCTCACTCTACATGCTTATACAGATGCATATTGGGCTAGAAACGTGGATGATAGAAAGAGTACAAGTGGTGAAGCATTCTTTATGGGTTCCAGATTAGTGTCTTGGTTCAGCAAGAAACAGAGTTTGATTGCTTTATCTACAGCTGAAGCAGAATATGTGGCTGCTGCATCTTGCTGCACTCAACTCCTTTGGATGATGCAAACCTTGCAGGATTTTCAAATCACTTGTACACCACCTATCTCCATCTTATGTGATAATACAAGTGCAATCAGAATTTCAAAGAACCCAGTCATGCATTCAAAGACCAAGCACATACTGATCACGTACCACTTTCTCCGGGAACAAGTGTTGGAACAAAAGGTCAAGTTGGAATATGTTCCCTCTAAGGAACAAGTTGCTGATATACTCACCAAACCACTGCCTAGGGAGACATTTGAATACCTCAGACAAAAGCTAGGAGTAGTTGATGCATCATCTTGCTATTAAAACTTGTTTTCTTCAGAGAAAAATGGGTGTACGCGAGTTGCCTAAGGAGGATCCGCGTACATACGTCGGTTTGTGCAGAGACAGTCGCGTATATGGAGGATTGATGGATATCAGTAGGGACAGGCTCTGGTTGAAGATAGTCTGATATGGGTGTGACAAAGACCATCTGGCACAGGTTCAGGGGGAGCAGATAAACTTCTAATGATGCATTGTTGGCATTATCTTAGAAGCTTTTGGTTCTAGTTCACAGCTGTTGTTGGTTTCAGGTGGAACAAATGCAGAGGGAGAACAAAAGGAAATCAGGGTTGCTGATCTGAATGGTGATTGTTAGATGTTGCTGCTATCAGTTATTGGTGACTTTCATAAGTATTGCTCTAGATATTTCGTCTCTATGTCATGTATCTCTTTTATGGTGTTAAGGTCATGTAACGACCTATCTTGGTTTCCCCACTATGCCTGGGATGAAGATGTAATGTTCTTGTTTTATCATGTGCAAATTTTTGATGTATCCCCACTTGGTTGGGTGGATGAGTCAATCCCCACTTGGTTGGGAAATGGATGTATGTATGAGTCCTTGGTGATAGGAAGGTCATTTATGATAGAGTCATGTTCTTCTTGTAAAACATCTTTTTGCAGACCTTTCTTATAGTTAGGCGGAGCATGAACATCACACTTCAGCAGAGCAGAGACTTCAGCATGTACTCAAAGGAAGCATGGACAGAGTGGTACACCTTGGCATATACAAAGGGGGAGCTCTTTTAGAGATTTCAGCAGGTACTCAGGGGGAGTATGGGTAGCGGAATGTTTCTCTAGGAAAGAGATTATCTCGGTTTGCCCTTTGCCCTTGATGTCAAAGGGGGAGAGTGATTGGTTGTTGTTTCCATCAAGTCCAAAGGGGGAGATTGTTTCCATTATGATACAGATGTTGTACTTGATGGAAACCCACTCATCTCAGATGATAAATTATAGTGCAGCAAAGTTCACGCACTTTCATGAAGATAAAATTTTCTTTCATGTAGAGAAAAGTTCACGCACTTTCATGCAGAGAAAGTTTCCTTCATGTAGAGAAGAGTTCACGCACTTTTATGCAGAGAAAAGTTTATTTCATGTAGAGAAAAGTTCACGCACTTTTATGCAGAGAAAAGTTTATTTCATGTAGAGAAAATTTCACGCACTTTTATGCAGAGAAAAGTTTATTTCATGTAGAGAAAAGTTCATGCACTTTCATGCAGAGAAAAGTTCCCTTCATGCAAGAGAAAAGTTCACTCACTTTCATGGTTGGTTCATGGTATTAGTCCGATAGTTTTTGATCCTATGGTTTTGGTCCATGGTATTGCATCCAAGAGTGTTGATCTCACACACTTTCATGGTTGGTTCATGGTATTAGTCCGACAGTTTTTGATCCTATGGTTTTGGTCCGTGGTATTGCATCCAAAAGTGTTGATGCCAAGTATTGCGTTCATGGTATTGTGTTATTATGGTTTTGGACTATGGTATTGTGAAAGGCCTAAGACTATAAAAGAGGAAGGAGATCATTTGGCAAAGCATCATCGAATGAATTGAATATCTAATAAGTGCTAGATCTAAAAAATTTGTGAATGGGTTATGGTGCAGATCTGGATCTGAATGGAGGAGGAACCTTAGCGCATAAAGAAGGATAAGTTCTATTGATGGGTCATAATCTTTAAGCTTGAATAATAGTATATTTGTATGATTTTGATCTGTTATATGAGGTGCATGCTTGATCTATAAATCTAACAATCTGGGTTAATTAGTGTCTGAATTTTTGAAAGAATGAATTATCCTTTATAGATCTACACGTAGGTTTCAGGTTGTTGAAGTAGCATATATCTTTTAAGTTATGATCTAGCTACCTCTGTTTATTGCTACAGTATCCTAGGTTTAGAATTTGGTGTGTGGTTACCGTTACTGTGTTCTAGGTACAACTATAAGAGAAGTGTTTAATTGATTCAGTGCTAATTGGGAAAAGGAGATTGTTTGATGTAGATATACTTGATGATTGATAGATGTTCATGGATCCAATCTGAAAATTTATGAAACGTGGTCCCTGGAAGAAAGAGAAGGTTGTAGCCTTCAGTAGGCTAGCACCTATGTACTAGTATCTTGGCTAATACAAGAGCTAAGGGGGTTGTAGCTCCCTTCCAAGAGAAGCTGGAGAACGAGAGAGGGTTGTAGCTCTCTGTAGGTTGCAGCATGTGTACTGGTAAAGGACTGCACCAATACATTGTAAAAGGAAGTTTCTAATTAAAAGAAGATAGAGACGAATTGTAGCAGGTGGTTTTCACCCACATTGGGTTTCCACCTTATATCTTGTGTTCTTGTGTGTGATTGTCCTCTGCTTTGGTTTACTTTTTCTGGTTACTGGTTATTAGATTCTGATACACAGATTAATAATCAAGATTTGAAAGATAAAGTAAATTATAAGTTTGCATTGTATACGTGGGTTTCCTTCTACATAGTTGCGTATATACACAATTTTAATTAACTGAAGTAGCGTATATCATCTCGATTTGAAAAAGGAATTTTTGACTTGATAATACTGATTCACCCCCCCTCTCAGTATTATTTCCAACACCTACGAGATGAGTTGTCCTAGTGGGGTCATTCCACTACAGTAAGAGCTAGTAGAAAATCTATTTCGATTGATTCAACCACCTCGTCATCTTGATGACTCTTACCCAATTCATCCCTTTTGTGCATTATTAATAACCCACTAGGATGATGTCACAATGATTTCACCCATGCTAAGTGTCGGCCTACAATAGGCGACAGATGTCACTAGAATATGGGCCCTTTGCGTACTCGAAAATTCAAAATATGACTGCCACATGTATATTTTTGATTGGTCGATGATGACATCATTAGTTGCATCATCCAAGCCAATTTCATGCTGCAACTTGTCCTACCGGAGGAGAGAGAAAGGGTCCTGGAGACCTTTGTTTTATGAGAAATTTCCTTTTTTAATAAAAGGAAAACTAGGTTTAAGAATGCATCCTCGACACCACTCCATTGTGATTTGTGGTATGAGGGGGATTATTCCTAATGTGGTTCTCCACAGTTGATCTACACGATGAGTAGTATGGGAAACCACCTCTTGATGCCTTAAGGCTTCACGATAATTCCATCTATATGGATGTCGAAATGGGACCATGTATCATGGCACCTATCTCCTGGCACATAACCTTCTGCTCCACAACTAATTTTTTTCACTCACCCTCTGTGGGCTAAGCTGTCATAATGGGGACCTCCTCTTCGACTGCTCATTGGTCGCCAATTTGCTGCAATTCCCTAATGTCCTATATTTCGACACTTAATATTTTGTGCATTGTTTTGCAAACATTGGGGTGAACCCTCCTCGATAAGTCCACTGATATGGTACCATCCCTTGGTGTAATCCCACTCCATTCATCCTAGCCCTAAGACTTATTCACCATAACTATACCGTCGGAGTAACTTCAGATGGGCTCCACCAACACCCAAAAGAAATTCTTCCCACTCCGCTTCTTATAATATCATGTATGCTTGATCCATCTTTGGATGCTCTACAAAATTTGTCGTTGGGTTTCGCTAGTTTTCCAAACTTGGCTACAAGCCAAAAGTGTTTCCAACCACCTCTTTAACTCTCCTAACTTTTACTTGAGCCAATGAACTTTGAATGGCTCTATCTTTTTAACCAGGAGACCATTTTTAGAATTCAACATACTGTTGGAAACCTATTTTAGATCTCTGCCCATATAACTGGGCTTCACCTTCATCTAAGATGATCTGCTATATTATTACTAGTTCCAAATTCTCTACACCTTTTATTTATTGAATTTAGGCTTCTATGATCCATACCAAGTTTATTGAGAAGTGTTTTCAGCAATAATCACATCAAAATTCATTTCTTGACGCGTTTCAAACCAACAAGTGTGGTTCATCTTGTCCTAAAGATGAACCACACTTTCTGGTTTGAAACACGTCAACAAATGAATTTCTATGTGATTATCACCAAAAACACTTCTCAATAAACCTTTTATTTACCTTTACCACTCTTTTCCATTTCCTTCACCAGTTGCAATTCTTTTTCCTTTTCCTTTGTCATCAATGACAACATATTTCCAATGCCTCTTCTAGGCAGGCTTGTCAAGGCAAGGTCAACTTGGCCTTCTGGGAGACAAAAGGACTCTTTTAACTCAAAATAAAATATTTTATTTTCTTATATATAGTCCAAATGGGAGTTTTACTCATGAAAATTTTTATTTTGACTCCATCAAAATTAGAAGAATGAAGAACATGCTTTGACTAGAAAAATAATAATAATAATAATAATTTATTTTTTATTTTTTCTTTGCTTTTTTTTTGCATAACATACATTTAAGTACACTTGTAATTATGAAAATTGAACCTAGTTACATTTTCAAAACTTCTAAGGTACCTTAGTCTTCTTGGGTTAGGGACCAATCTTAGTACTCAATATCCCTTCTCAATACATTTACTTTCTGTGCATTTAGCTTAGTTATGTTTTTCTATGAACCTCATCTTTGAAAAGAAATTGTCTTTACATGGTTATTGAATAATATTCTTTCTGAGTTTGGTTATGTAACTTTCTTTGGTAGACTCAAAAATATTTTCCGTCATATGGTGATGTTCTTCATTTAAAATCTAACACATCCTTTCTATCATTTTACTCTTCTACATTTAGTAGTTTAACAACTCTTTATGCACTTTTCATTTACCATTCAGACATGATTCTTTCTTCCAATTGGATGGTATCGGTCCATAGGTATATTTAGAATTATTTTTATGCAATGAGTTCACTTACAATATCATTTTTTCACCCATTTTTACATGTTTTCGCAATCTGTTGTCAAGCTCATTTCTTCCTAGACGACCTACACAAAGCTCCATGTGTTCCTATTCCTTGCATGAACCAATTTTTTGTATGTACTTGAGATAGGAGAGGACCCATTTAACCTTCTACAAATTTCCTACACCTTTTTCACCCTTCATACTACATTTATACGTAAAAAATTTCTCTTGGTTGTTTCCCATAGCAAAAAAGGGCCATTCTATAGCATTACACAAATTGCCTTAGAATGCCTCTAGATATGCACTTAAATCATGTTTATCATTCCTTAGTACATTACACCACTCATTAGATCTTGGATATTTATTTTAAAGTTTCATCGACCCCTTCAAAAATTTACCCTGGTAGTTGTAGGGAACACTTTCTCTCTTGCTCTAATTATGGTTTTTTGTGTGAATGTCTTCTTTCAGATGTAAATATTTATCATGCACCATAAAATATAATTCATTTTTCTCTATAATTTTTGAAATATTTTTCTTTTCTTTCTTGTAGTTAGCTTAGGTCTATTTCCTATCATTGTCTTTCCCACAATAATCATAGATTCATTTCCAGAAAAATAGATTAGGTTTACTTCTTATCATTTACCTTTATGTAATTAGATTAGGATTACCTTACATCCTTTACTTTCTACAAGATAGAATACATATTTATTTCATTTGTTTCCTTTTCCCACAAACCAAATTAGGTCTATTTGTTGTTCATTGGTTTTTTTAGTGTTTTGTTTGTAGCCTAGATATCAAAAGTGGTCTCTATACATTTTATCTTCTCTTCAACTGCATTAGATCAACCAAAATAGAATATATTTCTTGTTGCACATATATTTTCAATACATATTTACCTTGTATGAACCTCAAGTTGATTATTGAAGTTGATATCCTTAGGAGTTTCATAATTCTTGTTGTAATATTGAGGGCCATCACACATCCAAATTCCAACAACACCCATACCATCCAACCATGGAACCTTTAACCACAGACAAGAAAGTGCATAATCTATAGAAATGGAATTAGACACCATTGAATCCAATACAGAGCTTAAAGGCCAATTCATTATAGCCATAATTTCATAAGTCAAAACTTGATGCAATTTAATTTCCAAATTTCCATGTCTAAAAAATAAAAAACTAAATAAATCAAAATTGAAATCATAAAAAGTAGTGTTGAGTGAATTAAACCTGGTAATTCCACCGAGACAAATATCTTTCTATACCTCCTTACAACCTCGAAGAGATGTTAAATAAGGTCTAACAATAATAAGGCAAAGCATAATATAACTATGTAAAAAAAGACACACCTCACGGGTTATCATTACAAGAAAATCCATCGACCTCCCACATTGAGCCAATTTGATTGCTGAGTGGAAGTGTGAACTATATGCCACTAATGGCTTCTACAAAAATGTTTGTTTCTATTACTATATAAACATTTTATTTCCACCCATGACACAATTTAAGTTCAACCTAAATAATAATTGTCATATAGAACCCAAAAAAGTAAGCATTTCTAAGATCCACTCCTCATCGTCATGTCAACCTACTCTAACAATTGCTTTGATCCAACCTAATTAATCATAATATATATCCTACCAATATCAATTCATCTATTTTAATGATAGATAGAAAGGGAATGACTAAGGATTGTCTTGTCTCTTCCCTTGACCTAACTTCAAAGTTAACCTATTCTCCAAATGCAGTCAATCCCAACACCTATGTGGACCTGGAATGAGCATCAAGACCATACTGCCTTCTCTTTCTATATGTCACATATACTAGTCTACATAAATATCATAGGGATGATATAGGGCCACAATAACTCACGTCTCACTAACTCACCTCTCACTTGTTCTTTAAACAACACCTATGCATGAAGCATGGCCTCAATAGTTTCCATAATGGCCATAATTTTATTAAGTGAATGTGTCTTTATTGACCCCTTAATTCGACAGATCCTCACCATTTAATCATGGAAGTGGATAACATGATAAGAATCCCATTAATCTTTTAATTCTCCAACCTATAATTGAACCCCTTGATTGGCCATTAAATTTTCTTCTTGATTGTTAATCCTTAGAAGAAGATATTTTGTGGAGAAGAAAAATGAAATAACACATTTAATCTTCTTAATGACATTATTCAAATTTTTTTTCATGTGGGATGGAATTAACTACAATATAATGAATAATATGATTTGAATCAATAACCATTACTAGGGAAGAAATATGTTTGTCTTGTGCCATGGTTCAAATTTGCAATAATGCATATATTTCTCCTAAATTATTAGAGAGTTCTGTAATACCAAAAGCATACGTCAATTCTACATTCCCTTTAGGGAAAAATATCACCTTCCCTACTCTTTCAACTCTTAGGTAATCTAGTCATATTAAAGAATACACACTAGATAGTTAGTAAGTGATTCTAATTAGTGTTTTATAGATAGTTATAAATAAGGATTGAATCCTCCTCATGGAGTATGTATGGGAGTTTTAATATTTGATATTAGTTGATTAAGAGGCCACCGTACCTTAAGAGGTATGTGAACAAGAGTGGATTCATTTCATTGAACAATCATTATATGGTGTGGCTATACCATATGGGATTTTTGACATTAATAAAGCATTGAACATTTTGTATTATCTTATTTTGGATTTAATACTAAAGGTGAAATAACAAACAAATTAAAAGTGATATTTATGTGTTGATGGAATACTTAAATTAAAATTATTCACTTGCATGTTTCATTTTAAGTAATTTTAATTGCCCCACATCCCATGTGAAAAAGTGAGAATGATATTTATGGTTTCATCACAAGATTATTGTTTGTGTCTCCTAGATTTAATAAAATTGTTGATGAAGGGTATGGTGTTGCTTAGATATATTAAATCCTTAGATTGTCTTCAATTTATGGAACATATTGCTATACAATTATTATGTCTGATGGTTTACGGAATATGAAGTGTGATTTTCCTTTTTCCTTTAACTAGGTAGAGTTTAAACTCATAGATTTACTTAAATTATAATAAAACACACTATATACTATTTTCCTTTCTAGGAAACACCTCATGATCAAATGCACTAGATTCTTCCCAACATCCATGAATAACATCCTAAGTAGACTGACATGCTTTCCTAAAAAATATTTAAACTTAATATATATAAGATAAATACCATACCACGTTAACTACAACTGACTATACTAACCCATTGAACTCAACATATTATACTATCATCACTAGCTACTCTAATTTAGAAAAATGAATTATATTTTATGGTGCATGATAAATATTTACATCTGAAAGAAGACATTCACAC
>Ga0115854_10283_pt1 | contig 12044 bp, 15 predicted proteins | sample InSIn2SAF170_FD_83868 | JGI IMG/M metagenome (GOLD analysis project Ga0115854, IMG submission 83868)
CTGTCGAAGCACCTCGAGTAAGGCCCGCGATGTCGTAGACGGTCAAGTTGGCCGGCACTTGAGATTTGGGTTTGTATTGCTCGCATAGCCAGTCGAAACGCTCATCAGGAACAATGACACGCGCCTCTTCGGGATCGATGGTAGCGTAAGGGAAGTTCTGGAAGTTGTTCAATGATAGCTCGACCACAACAAGAGAGGAATGCGCACAGCAGGGTTACCGAGGGAGCATTTCGTGATGGCCTGGAACAGAGTCGATTTGCCGACGTTCGCAAGGCCAACCTACCGTCATTGTCAGGCTCTTCTTCCACACAGATCGCTAGCAAGGCTGCCTACATACGATACCACTCTTCAAGTTGTTGCCCGGCCTTCCCAGAAGGATCTTCTCTTCAACAACCTGCTTCTTAGGAGGCATTTTCCTTTTACTTGCGTAAGATCGGTAGGAGGGTGTAGAGGTAGTGAGCCGAACGACAGCTGGGGAGGGACGGAGAAGGCAGTTGTGTGCGAAAGCAGACCCTGCTGCTGATTGGGTAGAAGTGTAAGATCGAGAAGAGAAAGGCAGGAAGAAGACGAGTGTTTTGATCGTGATGACGGCGTTGAGGAGTGACTACGCAGAGTCTCTCCCGCTTTGATGAGCTTTGAATTGCAATTCAACTCACCAAGATCTTACTGCGGAAGTGAAGTCCCAAAAATCCCTTCCAAGAATTTCGCCGCCCTCTCCGCTTCATTACTTACCACTTACCAAGCGACACGTGATCAGCCACGGGAAACTTCCACTCACCTCCGCCTCGACGTCCGGAGGCTTCAAGATCGATAAATTGCCTATTTTGGCTCCCTTGAGTCACCCGACCACTCCGAAGTGCAATCACCGGCGCAAACATCACTTCTCAAGCATTTGTCTGCGCAAAACCTCGTGCTCCTCACTTACATCCAATCGCCAACGCCTTCACCGCGTCGCAAACGCAGCACAACACGATTCGATTTGTCCTGATGGGACACTCTCACATTTGCTGGCTTAATTGACTGATAGATGCAGAGCTTCGCAGGCACATTCGCGGGTCATGTCAAGTTGGCTGCGTTGAGCTGCTGGCTGTCGAATTTTGAAAATATCAGTAGCTCGCGCTCTGAGCTGTTGGCTGTCCATTCTACGGTACAAGAAGAAGAAGAAGCAAGCTACTAAGTAGCAGTGGGATTGAGAAGGGTCTAAAGGCCTACTTGCTGTGGGAACTCGAGGTGCCCGTTGGACCTCTCTGACAATCCTCGCACGAGGCACTTGGTACTCTTACTCTTAAGATGACGGGTCACAGTTACTCACGCTCTGACCATCGTCATAAAGATGACCGCGACCGCGATCGCTCCTACCGCAACCGTCCACGCTCACGCACTCCCGAGCGACGCCGCTACCGAGATGATAATCCACGGGACCGTCGCGATAGATCTCGTGACCGCTGGCAAGATGATCGGCGTGACAGGCGAGACGATAGGAGAGACGTTCGAAGGGATGAGCGTCGTCGTGATCCACGCGACGACAGACGTGACAGGTCTCGAGACCGTCGTCGTTCTCGATCTCCAGTAAAAGATAGGGACAGGCATCCTAGGGAGAGGGGGGACGATGACGGACGCGATCGCAAGAGCGACAGATCTATGAGCGTCAGAGTAGAGGTACGTCTGCACAACAAGCGCGAGGGAAGAACTGAGGGGCTAACAATGCAGTCACCGAAACCTTCTACTACACCCAAGCAGTCGGAAGAGGAGAAGAAGAAGGCCGAGCGATTGGCGAAGGCACTAGCATGGAAGGAAAAGATGGAGCAGAAGAAGAAGGAATCTGGAAAAGCCACATCCAGTGATCCTGTAATATCGCCCAAAACCACCTCCACGATTCCTCCTACGGCAACCAATTCCCCGATTCCTCCTACTACGACCGCCTCTTCACTTCCTCCTGCCACAACCAATGGTCACTCATCACCGGTACCGTACGCAGGCAAGTTCGATCCGAAGGCTGTTATCGCGAAGAAACCGACCAGCTCTGCAGGTGCGAAGCTTGGCGGTGATGTCGCTGTGCCGACGTCTGTCTCAACTCAGAAGCCGGTATCCACACCAGCTAACAAGGGCAAGGTTGCTCCGTCTACAAAGCTGCCATTGAAAGCCAATCGTTTCGGTTTGGGAACGAAACCTACTGCGGATGTGGACAAGGCTAAAAAGGCTTCAGGTTTGGACTTTGAGGAAGATGAAGGCCAGACTCGAACCCTAGAGAAGCTCTTGCCAATGGATCAGACTGAAGACGCTGTGCTTGCTAACGTTGATCAAGATGACGACGACGACCTCGCAGAGGTGGTTGAAGAAGGACATGATGAGGAAGACGACGAGGAGGCCTTGGCCGCTCGCGCAGCAGCGGTAGCCGAGAAACGTGATCAACGACTACAAGAGACAATAACTGGAGACACAACAGCTGATGCAGATGGAGATGTGGCTATGGCAGATTCAACCAAAGAATCAGATCCCGAACCAGAGGAGGAAGAGGTCGATCCACTGGATGCATTCATGAGTGGACTTGCCGATGAGAAGCCCTCGAAACCACGTGCTGCAAAGGTACCCTCCAAAGCAGCTAAGAGTTCGTCCGGACCTGAGCTGTTCCTGAGCGATGATGACGAAGTGATGCCTAGCACGCTCGAGAACAATCCTGAAGATATCATGAAGATCCAGAGCAAGAAGGCCAAGAAAGGCCTAGTTCCTGTCGACCACTCCAAGATGAATTACCCGACTCTCCGCAAATCTTTCTTCACAGTCCCGAGCGAGCTGCAAGAGTTATCCCCTGATGATGTGGAAGAGCTCCGCTTCCAGTTGGGCATCAAAGTTCGCGGAAAGAACGTGCCCCCTCCAGTGAGCTCGTTCGCACAGTGTGGGTTGGGACTCAAAGTTCTTGACGTTCTTCGCAACAACCTGCGCTTCGACGCTCCGACTCCAATCCAGCAGCAAGCCATCCCAGTCATTTCCTCTGGACGAGACGTCCTGTTTTGCTCAAAGACCGGATCTGGCAAAACTATTGCCTACCTGTTACCAGCCCTTCGCATTATCGTCGATCAACCTCCTCACTCTGGTCCTGTCGCTTCGCCCGTGGCTCTCTTCATGGCGCCAACCCGCGAGCTCGCCACCCAGATTCATGGAGAAATCAAGCCCTTCGCCAAATCCTTCCAGCCACCGCTCAAGTCTGTTGTTGCTGTTGGTGGCCAACCTATCAGTGACGATATTGCTGCCTTGAAAGTCAGTGCTTCAAGTGGAGGCCTATCTATACTTGTTGCTACACCTGGAAGGCTCGTCGATCTCCTATCGAACCCCAGAGTCGTCAATTTGAGCCGGGTCTGCTACTGCGTGCTTGATGAAGCTGATCGAATGCTTGTTATGGGTACGTCACACTTTCACTGCTGTTCGCTGGAACACACGCTAACCTTTATGCCTCCATCAACAGGTTTCACTCTACAAGTGCAAGCAATCGCCAATCAAATACGACCAGACCGTGTCATGAGCCTCGTGTCCGCCACTTTCAGCGAAAACTTGCAGAAAGTAGCCAAAACACTCTTAAAAGAGCGACCTGTTGAAGTCATCGTCGGAACTCGATCCACCATCGCGCCGGAGATTACGCAGCTTGTCGAAGTCGTGCCTGACGCTCAGGCTAAATTCCGACGTGTGCTGGAACTGCTTGGCCAGCTCTTCGAAGACGACGAGTCAAGCCAGGCTCTGATCTTCGCAAATTCACAGACTGAGTGCGATGAGTTGCTCCGAGACTTGCTTCGACGTGGATACCCGACATTGTCTTTGCATGGAGGTCAGGAGATGTCCGACCGCATTGACACATTGAACGACTTCCGCGCAGGCCGTTGCCCGCTCCTAGTTGCTACGTCTGTTGCGGCGCGAGGACTGGATATAGGACCCACGCTTCGGCTTGTCATTAATTACAGCCCACCCAACCACAGCGAGGACTATATCCATAGGCTGGGCCGTACTGGTAGGGCCGGCGCAAAAGGAACAGGTGCGACATTCCTCTTAGCCAAGGAGAAGACGCACGAGCGATACGCCTATGACATCGCCAAAGTGATGGAATCATCGAAGATAGAAGTCCCTCCAGACGTCCAAAAGATGGCGAACACGTTTTTACAGGATGTTAAGGATGGCAACGAGAAAATGTACAACTCAGGCTTCGGAGGCCGCGGCCTCGACCACATCAAAGAACAACGCGAAGCTGAACGTAACCGCGAGCGCCGAGTCCACAAGATGGGCGACGAGCCCGACGAGGAGGAAGAGAAAGCCGAAAAGAAGGTCGACGATGAGATCCTCGTCAAAGCAAAGATCACGCAACCTACCGCAGCAGCCGCCGCACCCTCTGCCACCGCACCGGCGGGCGACAGCACGCTCAACTACAACCCTGAGATCGTAGTCAAGAAGTACGAAGCCCCGCCCCAGCAACCCGGCGGTAAGAAGGACGCACTTTCCCTCGTCGCCGAGGCCAAAGCGCGTATCGATGCACGTCTCAACCGGCCGGGCTCCCTGCGCACAGGACAGGCGGTCGACAACCGCGGACCCGACGCCGGCGAGTACCACGCCACGCTTGAGATCAACGACTTCCCGCAGCGAGCGAGATGGGCCGTTACCAACAGGACGAACGTGGCCAAAATCCTCGATGCCACGGGTACATCTATCACGACGAAGGGCAACTACTATTTGCCTGGGAAGGAGCCGGGGGCTAATGATCCACCGAAGTTGTACATTCTGGTCGAGGGCGATACAGAGGTTGTTGTCACTACTGCGATGAGAGAGTTGCTTACTTTGCTGAGGTCGGGGACGGAGAGTGCGGTGGAGGCGCAGAGTAGAGCTCCTACCGGACGGTACTCCGTCGTTTGAGGTTCTTAATATGAGTGTGGATGAGTGGGAAAAGGTTGCTCGTTGTGGCGTACAGGGCTCAGCTTTTGCTGGCGGATAGGCTGTTGTGCGTACTCTGGGTGCATACGGGGTGGAGGTGTTGTTGCTGGAGGGGACACCTTATGCCCATGGTCCACATAGCCGTTGTTAGTCAATCAATTCTGCAATGCCCTTGCTGATGCAAGACTTAACCGTCAAAGTCAGCACCAGAGTTTAGACTGTCCTTTATTCCCTGCTCGACTGGCTAACCAGATTTCGAGGTGAGTGGTGGTCAGGCGCGCTCCATCAAGAAGAAGCGAGCGTTCGCTTTTGTCAGCAAGACATCTGCAGAGAAATCATGTGGTTGAGTACCGAGTTCTTCGCCATACGATTGATGCACCGAGGGGCTGCTACCACTGCAAGCAAACGCCGCCGTTTATGTAAATCACATTATCACAAGTCGTCTATGTGGTGTCGGTTCATGACTTATCCAACGTCCGCAGCAATCGGCTCCAGCCCGGCAGCCTTTTGTACCCCTGCTCTCCTTTGCAGGGTATCTCACATCTAACAAACGCAAAGGCCTTCGAGACGAGCCTCCCGCTTCTGCGTAACAGCACATGCCCCCTAATCTTGACTGCTCGGTTGGATCCGTGAGAATGTGCTCGGACAAGTGCGTCGGCGTCGTGACTACAGCTCTTCTCAGTTGTATGTGCGTACCGCTGTCGCCGCATCCGCATCCCGCGCCAGTCGGTTCTCCTGCGCGACTTGCTGCAGCGCCTGGTTGTGCGTCTGACGGCGCTGCGCGTCAAGTTGCTGTTCTAATTTGCTAGGGCCGGGGGATTTTGTCGCTCGTGCCTGCATCCCCAGTCTATCAGCATCGTATATTCTACACCCTCACGCCTTGTCGTTGCTGGAAGCGATTGGCTGTCCATTGGCAGTGGTTGGAGTGGAATCGGTACGCACTTCGGCAGCCTTCGCAGCGGCACTCCTCGCATCCACCTCCCCTCCCTCATTGCTGCTGCCTCCTAACGTCCTCCCCGGTGTAGAGGCTGTAGGTTTCGCACTCGAGGGTATAGATGCTTTCGCATTGTCGGTCTTTGGCGGCGCGGAGCCGAGGACGCGGCCAGCACCCTGGAAGCTCTCTTCTTTGGACTGCTTGCCGCAAAGGTTGCCCATTGCCCGGAACAAGAGGCAGAGAAGAGAAGCCTAATTTCTGGGAAGTTTGGATGTGTAGAGGAACAACGTTGGAGAGAGGACGTTAGGAAGCTCTAGGTGGCTGTGTGGAGGGGTGATTGCGGGCAAACCGTAGGGCTGTGCTGTGCCATGGCTAGCCAAGGAGAGATTGAGGGCTTCATCAAACACGGCTTCATCAAACATCGCTCCATCTTCCAGTCCTGTCTCATACAAATGACTCACGCCTGAGGCATGCTTCGTGTCATGTCTTCTGTAAGTGTATCTTGACCATTCGTGCTCGGAGAGTTGACCGGCACATTCGCTCTAGCTCGGGGACAATATTCTACCTTGATGGGGAGGTGCACGTGATCCGCAATTCGTCACTGCCCGCAACTTCACCCTTGTCTCCGCACGTCTATAGCACAGGCATTGATATACTCAGAGGCCGTACTGCATGACTGCATCTGCAGGTTCACAGCTCGTCAGATATTCCCTTGCGGAATCTTGAGAATCAGCTGCTGACTTGTGCACAGAACACCACGATGGCCGACGACTCTGTACTCGCGGTAAATCTCGAAAACACGCTCCACAAGAGGCCTGACACCGTGAACCAGGTCTCCAGGCAATCAAGCTTCGACTGCTGTAACTTCTTGAGCACACTCGGCAACCAAGATCCGCAGCAATGGGGTACCGGGAATGGAGAAGCATCCACAACCCAGGTCAACGCATTTTCCTTTGATGAAGAGTTCGCCAACATGTCAAAAGAGCACGGCTTTGGCGGACAGTCGGATGAATTTCAATGGTTCTGCGACGCGTGCCCGCCATGTGCGACGCCTTGTCGATCTGGCAGTGAATGCCCTCAACTGCAATGCTGTGACGAGGCAGATTGTGACAAAGAGTGCGGTGAAGTGCATGAAGCTTGTGATGAGTCGGACTGTGATGAGCCCATATGCGACGGACCAGTCTGCTCCGATGCCTGTCAAGATACCCAATTGGCGACATCGATCTGTACGCAACCTCACTGCTACGAGCCTCTTCCGGCGAATCCTCTGCAGGACTCGAACCGTCTCTGCCAATTTCCTGGCTGCGACGGGCTAGTAGACTTCTCGCACCAGGAGTATCAGCAAGGATTCAGCACCCCTTATGACCCACTGCACCTTCTGACTGATTGTGCATTCCAAGAGTTCTTCCACTGTCTGCCTGCTCATGGTGGCCCGGATCTCGCAGGCCATCCGCATCATCACTTCAATCACAACTACCCTGTGTCACATCACAATCACCACCACAACTCTACCCACGGACCTGATGGCGCTGATAGTGGGTTCTACAATTCGCCTACCGCTAGCATGCATGACTGTAATTACCACGACGCTCCTTTCAATCCCCACTTCCAGCCTTGCGCGGAACATGAATGTTGCACAGACGCCTATGCACAGTCGATATCACAGTTTCTACCATCAAGGGTGGGCTCCAGTACCACGTGCAAGCAGCCGATGCGCCTTCCTGCTGGATACCCACTGGGAGCAGCGGCCAGCCTTCACCTGTCCGGCACCAACAACGACTTCTCGCTGGAAGATCCAGCATTGACCACTCGCTACGGTGTCTCGCAGATTCGCCACAGCCGCGAATTGTCGGAGAGCAGCACAAATACATTTACTCGCCCACCAACAAGAAGCAGCACTATCCACTCGGCTACTAAGAGGGATCAGAGCACGACCGTCGTCGGCCCTCTGACCTGTAGCTGGACTAATGACGACCACATATGCACCCTCACTTTCACTACCCCCAAAGAGCTTCAGGATCATTACATTGCCGCCCACATCGCGCCTCTCGACCGCACAACACTGTATTGCCGGCACAGGGACTGTACGAGGACTGTCGCCTTCTCCCAAAAAGGCAAACTGATCCGTCACATGTGTGCCCACAGTTTCTACAAAGAATTTCTCTGCCCCACTTGCGGGTCAGCCCACACTACTAAAGAACAGCTCAAGAATCATCTAGGCACCCACAGCATAGAAAAGCCGTATAAGTGCGAGATTTGTGGTAGGGGCAGTGGGACTAAGACGCAGCATGATAATCATGTCAGGACGCATACCAAGGAGAAGCCGTTTCGGTGCGAGGTCTGTGGGGTGAGGCATGGAGATAGCAGTAATTTGAGCAAGCATGTTAAGAAGTGTCATCCGGAGTTCAAGAGGAGGGGAAGGAGGGAGGGGAAGTTGAGAGGTGCTAAGGAAGCTGTCAGCTAACAAGATGGTAGGAATGCTTGCAGGTGGAGAAGCACGGAGGGGTGGGTGACAGGGTTTCTGTTTCGTCGACTGAACGGAATAGAGGGAAGATGAAGATGATCGGACAGAAATTGCAGCCCTATGTGACCCACCTCACGTGACTTTAGCTACTATGTCACATGGTTGGTATAGTTCCAGAAGTCCTCAAAGTGTATACAGCTATTCTCCAGCACAATACTGTCGTATTGAGTCCAGTTGGCTTCCTCTAGGACCCAGTGCTGTCAATGGCTGCGATGTGCGCCCTCGCTGTCTCACATACCCGCGAGATGGAGTCAGCATATTACCCAACCCGTTCATTTATCAACAGAACCAGCTACTGCTTGGGTTGGCCGACAAGACACGGGTTATCCCGCTGGCTCTGCATATTATTGCAATTGGTCGAACGGCAGGCCGTTCTCAAATCGTGCAGCGGACCGTATCCGAGGTCATTATTGGTGTGGCATTGCGGCCCGGCGCGGTATACGGCATCCGGAAAAGGAACTCTCAGGTTGGGGCTTCGTCAAACCCCAGGCCCCCTCAGTCCCATCAGATGAAGGGCTGTTCATCACCCTTGTGAAGACTATCCGTCTTCGTTGCAGCCATTGTCATCGAGTCTCGTGTCCGTCGTCGCGGTCCTCGTGGTCCTCAGTGCTCGGAGTGACCAGAACGACTTGCAAGCAGCTGTTACATAATATGGAGGCACAACGCACATGGGATCGCTAGCATACAGCTGTAGATGTCATCTCGTAGAGGACAGAGTAGTCACGGTTTGTGTCGAGACTTTGTTTGAGGAATGGCTGGCGACGGTGACAGTTGTTGCGGCAACAACACCATCTCATCGTTTCTCGACCTGGACAACGGCATGGGTGCAGTCTGTAAGGCAAGCAGTCAGTTGTGAGATTGTTGAATACATCGCAGTTTGCTGGCCATCACCCTTAGGTCGGGGGCTGCCATGCCGCTCTAGTGCACGAGAAGAGGCAGGTGACGTGGAAGTGGACGTTGAGGTCCGTATTGGCACCTTTGGTGCCGAGACAGGCTGTAGACGCATTCCTCACGTTTGGATCTATTCCAGTCTTGAATGGAAGGCTATCCGGGTGTAATTTCGGGTGGGACTAGACGAGAGACTGATCCGGAATGGCTCAAGGTGATTCTAAAGAACAATTGATGGAAGATGGTCTGAAATGTGTTTATTGCAACGAGATAAGACTCGGGAGACCATCATAACGCTGAAGCTGACCGCTGTGATGTATGAAGAAATTGCCTCCCATGTCCGTAGCGGCTTCAAAACGCTCGACTGCAATAATCCGCCTATACGCCGACTCATCCAATTGCAGTGTACCATTTCAAATGCTCATCCAGTATTTCAGACGCTCGTAAACAAAGAAAGCCGTGGCAGACATCGGTAGGATCTTGACGTACCCGACTCCTAATCCAACAAAGAATCCCTTAAATCCACGTTCTGCAAGGATATTGCGCGCTGTCTCGCCCATGCCCAGTCTGTGTCCATCCCCCACGACGCCGCCAACCTGCATGCGCCGCCGGATGACTTCTAGCGGATAAGATACAGTTTGGGAGATGGCCCCAGCGAGTCCACCGCTGGTGAGCTCGGCCCAGGCCTTCAATTGCGGAGGCTTGTTCGGGTCCTTACTTCGGCGCTCACTCTTCGGCATCACCGTGTATTGGGCATATGCTGGCCTGCGGAAGATGTCGCCGATGGTATCGTGAGCGAGGAAAGATGTGCCAGCATATGGCAGCATACCCCACAGTGTAGGTGTAAATCCGCGGAAGAAATTTATCAGACCATGTTTTGGAACGACGGCTTGTACGGTCGCTTGGGCTGCAGTTGCGGTTGTAACAGCGGCACGGGAGACGGACGAGGTGTCAACGTAGGTCGATGGCGCACGTGACGCAGGTGGATGCTCGTAGTATATCTTTTTGCAGATGTCCACTATCGACGATCGGCCCTCTCGCTTCGTCTCGAACGCCAACCGTACTCTTATGACCTCTAGTGGATATGTAAAGAAGACCGACAAACATCCTGCTGTTGCGCCACTTATGAACCTTCTTACATGGGTCTCATATGTCTTGTCCGGAATCACACGAGCGCGGACTTGCTCGTAGGCCATGAACTTGATCCCGGCATATGGGTATACTCTCAGTAGTGTCGCCGAGTTGCCCCGGAACAGTCCCACTACACCATCTTGAGCCAGTATACCTTGGAGAGCCTTCCAAAAGCCGAAGGGGGAGCCGCTATATTTCGCAAACTGGGGATTCGATGTTTGAAAAAGGATTTTTACTCGGTCGAGTGGTGCTACGACTGTCTTTGCCTGAAAATTGGTCTGTTAGCAACTTGCTTTATGATATTGATATTACCAACATACCGCACAACCTGCCAGCCCACCAGCTATCCCGCTCTTTGTGATGTATTCCCAGCTCTTCCTATCCGTCGCATGCCGCACATCCTTTGGCTTAGGTACAATCACTTCGTCATCTGTCGGGCACACGCGTGGGTCTCCCAGCAGTCGCCTTGAAGGCGCGACCTGGACGGTCGTCATCGCCTGCTGCTCGTCTGGCGATGCAGTCTTTGAGGAGGCATCGTGGGCCAGGATAGGCAGTCAATGGCTTGGGGGAAAGGAGAAGCAGATGATGCTAGGGGCACAGACACGGGCTCAGAAGGCGGCTGAGGTTTCAGGAGGCGTTCCGCAGTAGAACAGCAGTGGGGGAAACGGGGTTGTGGAGTTTGTTGGAGCCGAAATCGCGGCTGCGCTCGGTCTATGGAGTTTACGCTTTGTAAGGGGCGGACGTCATAGGCAGGCGTGGCAATGGTCACGAGGGTACCACTACCTCCATTATTATCAAAAAGCAAGGTGCATGTCCATAGACGTCTCAACGTCAACTTCCCAGCAATGAGCATCTCGGTCCTTGGACACACTCAACAAACAGAGGCATCCCGAGTCTCCGTGGGAAGTTTCCAAGCCATACCCGGACGTTGAAAGTTAATGTCCACCAACCCCGAAGCTGAAGGATGATGCCTCGCACGCCGCACAGGCTGACGTGCAGGATCAAAGCACACGTACCCCGTAGACTGCATGCTCTGGATGCTAAGATGCGATGCAGGCTGTGTAGCCCAGTGTAACCTACCACCGAATCGCCGTCTAATCACCATATTGTCTTCTGTCAAATGTCGTCCGGAAGCAAATGTCACTAACGGAAGCTTCTACTGTTGTTCCCCGAAATAGGCAATAGTAAGTTGGGATCTTCGTTCCACCAGCATCCTCTGTGGCCATCAACAATGTCGGGTTCAGTTCTGTACCGCAACAACAGGAAGGATGTTTTGCTCGTCGATATCCCTACATCCATCGCGATTGCACAAGGCCGTCCAAATGATGTGCTTCTAAGCTCAGCCCCACAAGAAGAACCATTTCCGGCACAGAATGAGCCAAAGTCTGACAAAGCTCGTCAGAACAACGCAGGTCAGTATAGCCTTCCCACGGGAGTCCATTGTTACAATCGTTTGTTTCATATCTCTATACATTGGATTTTTCTGTACACATTCTATCAACTACTCTAGCTTTCATCAATCTCAATGCCACACCGTCAGACAATCCTACTTTAGCTGCGGCGCCGCTTCTGATTCATTCTTACAGCACGCCATGCCATTGATGTTGAACTTCACAACGAGTACGCAGCGTTAATCAGAAACGCCCTGGAGGACAT
>Ga0115854_10285_pt1 | contig 11965 bp, 8 predicted proteins | sample InSIn2SAF170_FD_83868 | JGI IMG/M metagenome (GOLD analysis project Ga0115854, IMG submission 83868)
GCATTTCGGTATTGTGCCGGTAGAAGCAATGAAGTATGGGCTGCCTGTATTGGCATCTAACACAGGTGGACCTCTAGAAACAATAGTAGATGGCAGAACAGGCTGGCTACGAGATGTTGACAAGGTCGAGGAGTGGGTTTATGTGATCAGGAAGGTGCTTCTGAGCTTTTCCGATGTTAGGAAAGCTGACATGAGCAATACTGCCAAACAACGAGTACAGCAGAATTTCACAAAAGCCATCATGGCCAGGCGGTTTGAAGAGGAGATAGAAAAAATGGTTACCGGAAAGCGAACTGCATTTCTCAGAAGGGAGACAGTTATTATGGCCATTGCCTTGGTCGGTACCTTTGGAGCTGCACTACTGGCTGTGGTCTTCAGGACTGTCTTTCGCACCGATCCTCGGTCAACAGCGTTCATACGTGTTGACAGATCGGAGGCCAAGATGGATGGGTTTGTGATGCCTGGAATGGGACCGTAGTTGAGAGTTTCGAATGTCAACGCTTTGCCATCGTTGTCTGTAATCTTGTTTTGTTTATTCTGTACTGCTGCTGTTACCACCTCGAACGCGTCAAACAGAACGCGTAAAATTGTGCCAAGACTGTTTGCGGCTAACCAAGTACGGATATGAACCCGTCTATCCTTTGTAACTTGATTTGTCTCAATTGTTCTGTGATCACCATGGCATGATACAATTGATTTCGAACCTCACAGAGTATGTGTTGAGCACTTTTAATCGCGGAGGATGAATGCGTATGACCAACACTTAACAACTCCTTTGAGCTACGATGGCTGAAGTAATCGAGCTATTGTCCTCTTCGCCACCTCAAATCCATATCTCCAGAGGTGAAATCACGACTCTTGATAACAAAAAAGACAATATCACATTCAGTGATTTTGACTTCGATACAAATCCCTTCGACAGCCCTGTCAATTTAGAGTTCAGCATCCAGCGTTCTGCTAAGAGAAGACGTCTAAGCCCAGAACCAGTACCGAAGGGTACCTTACAAGCTACTTTTCATGAGGTTGATGCTGTTTTCGACCTTTCATCAGAAGCAGATCCTGACTTTTTACCACGCTCGAAGAGTCAGGCCGTACCCCTTGGTACTTCCGCCGGCTCCAACACATTTGAAGGACAGCCCCTTGTCTGGAGTTCCTCGGCGCTAGAGCCCCGACATGTTTCTCGACCAAGAGACGAGGATGTGGTCGAGATATTGTCCGATCGTGTCGACAGCGATCTTATTATGACTTCACCTCAGCCGCCCACATTCTCGAAAGGATACTCCAATCGTACAGCAGATATTCTGGCTACGCTTGACCATTCCACAGGTCATACAGGTGGCACAAAGGCACCTATACTGACCAACAACGCGAAGATGAAATCATATGCTAGAGAGACGAAACCAAGCAAAGGACCGAAGCCTGCTGCGAAAGTCCATGACAAAATCATAGACTCTTCGCAACCAGGTCAAAAGTCTCCAAGGGCGCAAAGTCCGGAAGATTGTGTTGATCCACCAGCTGCGAAGACCTTCAAGGCCAAAAAGACCTCAGCTGAGAAGAAAGCCGAGCAGGAACGAAAACGACTCGAAAAAGAACGAAAGGCTGCCGACAAGCAACTTGCCGCTGACATGGCTGAAGCCAACAAAGCGAAAACGAACAAGAAAATTGCAGCTAGGGAAATGTACATCGAGCTGCCGAGCGCATTGAAGGGAAAGGCTGTCGGAAACCAAGTCGAGGAAATCATGAAGGAAGCTGGGGCGGTCGTCAACTTCTACCATGATGAGGTTGATCTAACAAGTGATTCACCGCCTAATCTCGGCCACATCATCAAATGGAAACGAAAAGTCGAATCCAGGTACGACGAGAACAAAGAGGAGTGGTTACCGATCTCGAAACCCGTTATCGAGAAGGAGAAACACATTCTGGTCTACTTAATAGCAGAAGAGTTTTGCACTGTTGCAGCCGTTGGACCAACCAGCAGCACTGTGGAGCCTAATAAGCCTTTAGAAGAGCAAACCATGAAGGAGAACCTCAATGCTTACATGATACTCCTCCGATCTCGACATCCTCATCACACAATCATCTTCCTCATCCAAGGTCTAACAGCCTACCTCAAAAAGTCCACCACCGCAAAAAACCGCGAATACACAGCCGCCGTCCGCTCCCAGAATCTCGACCCCACCGACACAAACCCAACACAACCATCATCAACCAGAACTCGCCCATCCAAAAAGCGCAAATCACAAACCCCAATCGATCTATCATTCATCACCCCCCTCCCTCTCCGAAACCCTCCAACTCCACCTCCAACTCCACCATCCACCCCTCTCCCTAGTCCACACCACCTCCCCCACAACAACAGCCCACCAAATCAGCATTCTAACATCCCACCTCGCAACCCGCCCCTACCGCCTCGCCTCCCAATCTACAAACCTCCGCCACGCCTCCTTCTGCATGGACGGCGGCCAAATAAAAACCGGCCAAGGCAACGCGCGCGAAACATTCATCCTCATGCTCCAGGAGATCAACCGCGTCACTGTATCGATGGCGCACGGCGTCTTGAGTGAAGGCTATGATGGACCGAGTAGTTTGGTGAAGGCGTTTAAGGATAGGGAAGCGAAAAAGGGGAAGGAGGAAGGGAGGCTCTTGTTGAGGGATGTTAGGAAGGCTATGAATCGGGATGGGGGGTTGAGTGATAGGCCGCTTGGGGATATGGTTAGTAAGCGGTTGTGGAAGGTTTTTATGGGGAGGGATGAGGGGGTTAGGGATGGCATTGCTTGATTTATTGACGCAGTGGTATGAGGTTTTGAGCTTTTTTTTTGGGTATGAGGTTCTTGATGTAATTGCTGCCTACCTATGCTTCTTGCTCTAAAATAGCCAGTATGACATTGGTCCGGAATTGAATTATTTTCATTGATGGCGACCGGTTATCGCAAGCAATGCCCCATCATTATCATCATCAATCATACTCTACAACGCTTTACCCCAACACACTCGCGCATCTAATCCTACCCCCGATTCAAAGTGTTCCCACTCCCCTTCGGATTACTCTCCACAAACTCATCCCAAGCCCTCGCCTTCTCAGTCGCCTCATCCACCGCCCTAAAATCATCCTCATCCGGCACTACTTCCGCATCCCCCGCATTCCCACCACCTTCAATAATACCGCCTCTTCGTCTCTCCTCTTCGAGGTACTCGTCTATACTCATGGTCGGTAGATTGTGGCCGGAGCGGAAGACGGATTTTTGGAGGTCGGTGCGACGTGTAGTAAGGGTGAAGGGTTGGAGGGGACGGCCTTGGGGGTCGAGGATGGCGGTAGTGGTGCGGGTGGGGGGGTCGAGACGGTCTGTGAAGGTTGTGGTACTGGTGGGGGTGTTTGGTTGGCGGGTGCGGGAGCGGGAGTCTGTGCTGGTGGATGATGGAGGCTGTGGTTGGGTGGGGATTGAGGCTAGGACTGTGCGTTCTTGGGAGATTAGGTCTAGGGAGGCGAATGTTTGGTGGGTGAAGAGGTTGAGTTCGGCGAGGTAGAGGGTTCGTTTGGTTTCGTCTTCTGTGGTTTGGAATTGGGATTGGGATTGGTCTCGGAGGAGTTGGAGGCGGGCTTTGAGTTGTTTTTCGTCTTGGAAGCGCTTGATCTTGGTGTTGCGTTTTGCTTCGGGGTTGGCTGAGTCTGGGGTTATGCGGAAGTTGCGTTTGTCTTCTTTGTAGGTTTGGAAGAGCTTTGTGTTGGGTTGGGATAGTAGGTTGTATTCGTCTAGTCGTGTTAAGAATTTCTCGAAGAGGTACGCGGCGGAGTCTAGTTGACTTTTGCGGTTGTCTGGGTTATAGCTTCTCATTGTGAGTTCTGCGAGAAGGTAGTCCACGCCGAGGTATTGAATGTCGTTGGTTGAGAGATCGTCTAGATCTTCGTTTGTACTGTAGAGGGCCAGACGATCGACGAGAGTTTGACATTGTTGAAGTGTTGCGACTGTGGATTGGAGGAGCTGTTTGAAATCATCTGAGCGAGGGTCGAGGCTATCGAGATCTTCTTGGCCGGTTTTTGCTGACTTGAAGAGATCACTCAGCGAGACCTCGTTTTCTGACATGGTGGCTATTTTATTTCCTCCACTCTGGTTTCACCCAACACTGTCAAATCGTGTCAAGTGAGTTGGACGGAACTTGAGATTTAGACGCACGAAGGTACTTTGCTTGACTCGGGCTTATGCTTCTATGATCAAGAAAATAAGTGGTAAGGTCGTTGTGCTGGTCAGGATCGAGTGAGTAATTCCTGATAGCGGCAAAAGACAAACGGTCCCCTTACGCCATGCGCTCTTGGCGCCCCTTGACTACCGTATGTCCATTTCTGGTGCCAAGAATTAGCGCGATTGTCGTTTTCGCGCCTGCCTTTTTAATGACTGGCTATCTTTAAGCAAATATTCATGAACGAGGTAATTGTCTACAGAAATCCTTAGACACGGAGCACGCGAAACAAAAACATAGAATTGACAATGATATATGGGGAGTTCTTTTTAGCACTATGATCCGTTGAATCGCGTGCGTGGTGGTATACCGGTGTGACTCAGAAATCGCAATGCTTCTGGGTGCATTTACTGGCACATTCCTTCACACTTTCGTTCAACATATCGCTCCCATACTGAATGCGAGTGCCTCACAATGACGGAATCGGTCAATAGCGTTCCCCCGGTGGACGCTGTGAACGATGAAATACGAATCGAGAGAAATGCTGGGCTTGTTATGGCGGTAGGTCAGCTATGCTCAACCTTTGATCTTGTCTCCCAGTTTGTGATTTGTCGACCTTCCACCATCACGATTTATGTGCTTTCAGACTTTCGCTTGTCAATGCTTCGCCAGTGTCACCATGGCAGCCAGATACAGGATAAATCTAACATGTGAAAGACCAACAATAGCAGTATCGTTTCGAAGCGGAGTGTTGAAAAGCTTTACCTTCCCGAACCACACTTCTACCGCTATTTCGTAAAGAAACCCATCAGAAGATCGCCAACTATCAACAGAGGATACTGGTTACGGATGCGAGCTGTCGACTGGGTTGTCCGTCAATTCCTCGAGAAAACCTCTGATCAAGGAAAGGTAGTCATCAACCTGGGATGTGGATAGTGAGTACGACTTCCTGACCTAGCTCGACACCCTAGGATGCTGCCACAAGAATGCGCTGCTTTGGCTTGGTTCTCTCTTCGAGTGGTTGGCGCCGAAGCCCAAACTCCACGCCTTATGCTGTCTAGCAGTTACTGACGGATGTGTAGCGATCCTCTCCCCTTCGAATGGCTTGCACGCGATCCAAAATTGTGCGCCGATACCAAGTTTATCGATGTCGATTACGAGATTTTGATGCAGACCAAACGTGAGATTGTCCGGAGCACACCCAAGATGAACGATCTCTTACATCCTTCCAACCCGGACGGTAGGGGACAAGACAGCGCAATACTCATTAATACGGTAGAGTATGCTGCTATAGGCTGCGATCTGAGGAACATACCTCGCCTCGAACGACTTCTGCGATCTGTGGTTGACATCGAAAAGTGCCTTGTCTTGTGCGTTGCCGAAGTCTCTATCACGTATATGCAGACGGTTTCAGCTGATGCCTTGATCGCCTGGACTTCAACGCTTTCCCCAGATGTCACCTTTGCACTTCTTGAGCAACAAAGTCCAGACCAGGCAGACAACCCTTTCACCGAGACCATGATGAAACACTTTGCGAAGCTTGGAACACCTCTTCATTCCGTTTTCGAATATCCTGGTCGCCATGCACAAATTCAACGATTCTCAGAAGCTGGATTCACCCACGTGGATTATCAAAATCTGTGGGAATTATGGTCGGACCCACGATTCTTGTCACCCGCACAGCGTATAGCGCTTGATTATATAGAACCATTTGACGAATGGGAGGAATTTGCCCTCTTCGCGTCGCACTATTGCCTAGTCCTAGCTCACAACCGAGAAGTTCCAGTTCCGATAGGACCGCGTGTAAAACGACGGGATTCCGACGTGAGTGTCGCTTCCGACATATCAGCTCGGACCTCCTCTCCTCACAGGCCGTTTCGCGAATGGTTCGCGTACCAATTTTCCAAGGACTCCGGAGATATGTGTCAGCGTCATCATGGCTCATCCTATGCGGTACCGGGCCAAGATGCTGTTGCGGTTCATGGAGGTGTCGGACCACGATCTCGACTTGCCACAAGTGCTGTTTGCAGACCCAGACATCTGAAAGATGAGGCACCGGTCGTCATGCCATTAGAGGCTGGTCCTCGCTGCTGTCATACAATTACCACTTTGAATAATGATGACAATCTGCTGGTAGGTGGACGTGCATCTCCAAAGCAGGCTTTCAAAGATTGCTGGCTACAACGAGGCAACTGTTGGCAGCGTGTCCAAGATCTGCCCGAACCACGATATCGTCATCGCGTTGTGGCCATCACGTTACCAGACAACAGTTCTGGTGCACTCCTATTTGGAGGCAAAACGGATCAATGCAATGTTGCAGCTGATGTCCTCCTATGGGAACCATTGCTTGGGTGGCGGACAATCAGAAGTGGTATTGGTCGAGATCCTGTTCCACGATTTGGTGCTACATTGATGCGCTTAGGCTATAATCATGGCTTGCTCTTTGGTGGTATGAGGCAGGATGGTGTTATTATCCAAGGACTATGGAGATGGAGGCTGATTACACGCAACAACACTATTGTCAGCATTGAATTTCGCGCATCAACGGCTCTCGATGCTACCATCGGTGCGCTCCCATGGTTTGGTCGGTTTGGTGGATCCCACAGTATGCTTCGTGATGAAGTACTCATCATTGGTGGCATTGCTAAAGGTGGCTGTATTCCTACGACCTATGAGATACTGTCAATAATAGGCAGCTTTTCCAACTTCGCACCGGAGGAGCGTGAATTACCATTGCGAATTACTTGTGTTACGCCTGTGCGAGCGCCTGATTGTCCTCGTCCGTTTCTTGTTGGACATTCCACCTACCGTACAAGATCTGGCCTGTCAGTCATCCTGGGAGGTGGTGCTACCTGCTTCAGTTTCGGAAACTATTACAATACAGGGCTTTGGGTACTCTACTATAGGGGATCAGGACTCTCGACTGACTGGGCTGTCGTACCTTCACGACCTTCGACTATGATTGATACTAAGACTGCCGAGAAAGAGGGACTTGCCAACGTGCAACAACACTCCACCCTTATCGATCAACTTACTGTGCACTCTGCCTCCAACATCAGGGATATAGTACATTCATCTCAACCAAATGTTTTGAAGCGACTTGACTACGGCTCTTGTGTTAACCTATGGTCGGCCTCATACCTTCGAAGCAAAATCTCTCCTGAGCGGACTGTCATCGTTCACGATGCACCAGGTCGTACAATGAATTTTCTGTGCAAAGACTTCAGTTATCAAACGATGACCTTCCACAAGTTCCTCGATATGCTTTCAATACCGTCATCGCATCTTTACCTCCGGTCTCTCGCTGCACAGAATGCTTCCTCTACTCCAGCAAATCTTGCCACTGACTGGCCAGAGATAGCATCCGATTTCAGCCTCCCTACCTACCTCAAATCGATCGAAGCAAACATTCACTCTACTGTACTCCGCATCTCGAACAACATCAACATGTGGTTGCATTACGATGTCATGGCGAATGTACTTTTCCAAGTACGAGGCATCAAAAAGCTAGCCCTATTCCCACCAGAAGATTTGCCCAAACTGAGTTTTCCCGCCGGAGCCAGCGGCAGCGAATTGAACCTTTTCAACAATAAAAGTCCTGGCAACGAGTACGATCTCCATGTTCCGCCAGACACGAAACCTGTGATTGCAATCCTGAAACCCGGTGACGCACTATTCATACCTCCACTGTGGTCGCACACAGGTGTCTCACTGCCCAACGACTACACCATTCCTGTCAAAACACACGACTCTCGCACCGTGAAGCAGCAGCCTAGACATAACAACACCCTAGAAAGCGATCGAATACCACCCGCATTCCCAAGCCTGACATTCAAAGAAGAAGATTCATCAACTCCCGATAACACTTCGCCAGTCCCTCATCAAAACGGCATACGGCAAAACAACCACACCGTCGTGCCTTCAGAACCGAACACGACCACGAACCATGTCGAACAAGAGGCAGAACAAGAAAACCCCTTCACAAATATAGCAGTAAACATCTTCTTCCGCAACCTCCCGTCCTCAAAATACGCTGCGGGCCGCGACGTATACGGCAACAGAGACCTAATGCCCTATGAAGAAGGAAGGCGAGATATCGACAAGATTGTAAGACGATTTCTCATCAGCTCTAGCAGCGCTGGCGTTGGGCCAGAAAGTACGAAGAAGAAGAGAGCGAAAGCTGCTGCAGCTCATGAAATGGCTGCTCAAGATGGGACTGATGGAGCTGTGATGCAAGATGTGGATAAGAGTGCAGGTGCTGTTGTGCTTGATGATATTCCGACTGATGTGACGAAGGCGTATCTGATGCGGTTAAGTCGGGAGTTGGCTGAACGAGCGGAGAAGTTGTAATTAGGTAGCATATCGCAGCACGTTGGCTAGAAGTTTGGTGTGTTTCTTCGCACAAGAAGGTAAATAGCATTGCCCATGTAGATTTACTTGCATAGATAGAATTTGATATAGATGTGTTTGATCATAAGAATCGATGTCAGGACCACTGGACTAATTAGTAGCTCGGTTGATGTTCTTGTATATATGTACCGCTCTCATTCGACGCTATGCTATGTTATGCTATACCACTACACAACCCAGACCAAACTGATCTAAGTCACCTACACACTGTACTCTCACAATCCATCTCACCCACCACAGTCCTCAACAACCCCCTTCCCGAAAAAAACAAAACATTAATACCACGTAGTAATCACACAACAACATCCCTCCTCCTCCAAGTCCTCCAAGCAAACAACCAAAGCACAATAGCAACCCCAACACTAACCATACACCCCCAAGCCCAATACCCATAACACCTGTATCCCCTACACTCTCCCTCTTCCAATCCCAACCTCAATCTCCCATCCACATCCCCGTGGCCCGCAGCGGCCCTAGAATAGAAAACAGAATACAACACACTCCAAACAGCCGCGCCACCAGCAGGCATCATAGCCACAAATCCCCAATTCGTCGCGAAGTTTTCGGCGCCCCAGACGACGGAAATGATGATGGGCACGAGACTGAAACTCGCGCCATAACCCAGACCCAGGAGCGCAGAGGACATCAAGAACCACGATGGATTGGCTGGTACTAAAGCCGGGACAGCGAGGAGGAAGAATGCTAGCAGCAATAGAATGGCGGAGGGGATGAGCAGAGCAAGACGGGAGAGGTGGATGCGTGTGCTTGGTGGAGTGGATGGGTTAGATGGTGGTGCGAAGAGGTCTGAGAGCGTGCCGGTGAAGAGGCGGGCGAATGTGCTTGTTAGGGCTATTATCGAGACGTGCGTTTCTGGAAGGCCGGCGGGAGGTGGCGATGGTGATGTTATGGTTGCTGTGAGGTTGGTGGTTGGGACAAAGCTGCCGAGGATATATTTTGATGGTGTGAGGGTTGGTATTATGGTTCCGACGTTGTTGATGTAGGCTTCGCCTGGGCCGGATAGGAGGAGGAAACCGCCGGCTAGGAGGTACATGGTGCGATCGCTGAGGAAGGTTCGCATTGCGTGGTTGAGGAGCCATGATTTCTTTTCGCGGCGTTGGTCTTCGGCGAGTTGTTTCTGGAGGAGAAGGGATTGAGTGAGGTTCAATTCTGGGTCCGGATCGTCGTCGTCATCGTCGTCGTCTGCCTCGACGGCTGTTGGAATATTACTGTCGTCGTTCGCATGGGTTTGCTGGGTCATGGTGCCGTAGCTAGGGTTCTGCCGTGAAGTCGTAGACCGGAAGAAATCACTTTCTTCGAGCAGACCACTTCGCTCCAGTTGTTCCACCCCGTGATCGATGAGCTCGTCCTCACCCACGATTTTCAAAGCAAGTGTACCGAGCAAGCCCACGCCAATGAGTAAGCCCGCGAGAAATATGAAATACCTAAACACATCAATTGGTCCTTTTTGTCCGTCCGGCAATCTCTTGTAGAGTAGATGAGCTCCAACCTGGCTCTGCCACATGCCACTCAAGCCGAATGCAGCAATAGGTACAGCTAGCATAACTCCACGGTATTTGGCTTCGGCAAAGTTCTTGGCGCATGTCGCGACTGCAGCCAGATACATGCAACTTGTACCAGCTCCAATCCCGATGAAAGACAGTATCATAATGTAAAAGGGCCAACCATCACCTGCATTCGTGTCCGGCGGCGGTCCCGCACGGTATGTGTATGCCGCTAGGATGTACCCAAACCCAAACAAGCAGGCAGCAAAGAGCGATAGTGGTTGAGGGGAGTATCGATCGCATAGGTAGCCGAATAGAGGGACAGGAAGGTACATGGCCAATTCGGCGGTGATGGACACCGCATTGACACGGTACTGGGTGTAGTGAAGATCTTTGAGGAAACGAGGGCCATAAAGCGAGAAGCCCGTTATCGAGCCGGCGCAAAGACTAAGGATCACTGATCAGCTGGAGATCACGCGCTCACACGGGAGTGGTTACCAGCAAAGCACGGCGACGACGAAGCTCGTAATTCGCGTAACTTGTCGGCGCATCCGCCGTCTATCTCGGTCGATGATGCCCTGCGCAACCTCATTCATGAAGTCGACGTCGTCGTCAAGCAAGTTTCGGTCGTGTGCCTGAACCGTTCTCTGGGAATTGAACTCTCGAGCATCGATATGAGCTTCATCGGAACGGCTATGGTCGTCGTGTACAGGCTTAGGCATGATTCTCAGACCTGTTCGCCTTTCATCTGTAGTTGGGTCGAGGCAGGAGTGCCTAGCTAGAGGTCAAGCACTGTATCTAATGAATAATAGACGCGGATGATAGTGATATTGAGACCATGCACGTGGCATTGCGATGCAGCCTGGATTGTTGCATATACGAGTCAGTTAGCGGCATGAATGATGCAATGGACGCCACGGAAATGGCCCGAAGCATGTGGGGCCGCAGTTAGAATGCAGGTGAAGGTCGCAGCCTCGAAGCAGAGTGAATTTGCCTGACCAGTGATGTGACTTTACCAAGAGCTGGATTTATATATATACATGTATAAGATCTTTACTCAGTCAAATGCACATCTTAAGCGTCCACTAGCTTTACGTACAGAATGGTACAATTATCGACATAGCTATGCCAGCGCGCAGCGGTCGCTTCTCAGCGGCTGGAAATCAGTGCGCCATAAACACCATGCATATCAGATCATACCAGACCATATCCTTCATAGTTTTCGCTCTTATACACCGGCAAAAGTACTGAGACCAGTTTGCACTTTGTCCAATATCCATTCCAGACGAGCAGCCTCCTCCATGAGTCTTGACTCGGCACGTATTATTCAAGTCATGGGTTCCAAGTCGGCTGTGATATGGATCAGCCCTTCGTTATGAACCTCAGCTGCCCTCGTGAATCGTCCACTTGGTAGATCTCATAGCCACCTCCCGGATCGCCGTCAATCGCTACTTCGCATGCGTCAAATTCGTACTTCATGTATCGTAAATCATTCATCAGTCATATTCTTATCCTCACCATACCATCAATTATTGTCGTGGTCTTCATATCCGGCCTTGTGCTGCTCCCTGATCCTGCGATGTCTTGCTCCGCACCTCGACGTCCGTAACATTTTTCGTTTCTCACAGAAGAAGCCAGTGGTAGTGGCTGCGTGACACCCCAAGTCAAGTGCAACTAACTCCTTGCATAAGGCCGATTTAAGCTAGCAATTTCTCTTGCCACAGCTTGCCATTCCATATCTCGTTTGACTAACTCACCTCTCTTCGCCTGTTGTTGTTCATCCCATTTCATCAGCTCATACACAAATCGAAGGTGTGGTAAGAGAAATTGCTAGCTTAAATCGGCCTTATGCAAGGAGTTAGTTGCACTTGACTTGG
>Ga0115854_10286_pt1 | contig 11965 bp, 6 predicted proteins | sample InSIn2SAF170_FD_83868 | JGI IMG/M metagenome (GOLD analysis project Ga0115854, IMG submission 83868)
GGTGGTCAAATATCGATCCTCACCCAAGGACAAGAGATTCTTCTTGTGGAGAGTATCCACCTCGCAGTCGGCGTATTCATGGATAACCTTGTCGGAAATGATCAGTGGTTTGCCTTTGTCGGCAGTTCGAAGACGATACATGCAGAAACTGTAATTGTTAGTACAATCTCTTGCTTCAAAATCAGGAATGACTTACCATCCAGGTAAACAAGTGACGCTGCCGAACAAAGACTCGAAAGCTTTGGCAAGATGATGGGAAATGTAGTACTCGTAGACTTGAATCATAGTCCACCAACTGCGATCCTCGTTCTCCAAACTTGTCTCACCACAAATGCCTGCAATCTTTGCATCGTTGGCGCAAGCAGCGACAAGTCGGTTAAGAGAGTCTTCGCGGACCGCAGTATCGGCGTCGACCATGAGAAGATATTCATAGAGCTCGGGGTCAACACCAATTATGTTGTTGATTTGGTGGAACATCTCCAACTCAAGTGGAGACATCGGAGCTCGATGGTGAACGCGATTCAAGAACTGCATCAACAAGATTTGCGAATCTCGCTTTCCTCTATTTCCAGGCTTAGACTTGCTCTGCTCTGATTCCTTACCGACCTTGACAACCACAATATAAGGGACGACATTGCCTTCGAATTCATACAAGCCAGAATAAACCTTGCCATAATTTAGCTGTTGGTTACCAGCTCCGACTGACCTGAAAGGAAGAGCAGGAGGATCGATCTTGGGATCAACACCGAGAATATCGAGGACTATTTTTGGAGTGGGCCTGTCGTTTCCACCACCAACGATCATACCGTCACACATCACGCATATCAGCTTGCGTTTGTTGTCGTATTGAAGTGCTGTCAATGAGTCCAAGGATTTTCGCAAATGTTCCTCACCCTCAGTGTAGGCAGGAACTTGACATATCACAAATTTGTCTTGTGGCGATGGTCGGCGTTTGGATCCTAATTGTAGAGCAGCCAAGAACTTGACAAGAATGACTGCACAGAGAATGCCGGCAAAGCCAAGCAAAATATAGTTGTTTGCCTGACAACGAGGTGTTAGACGGAAATCAGGTTGACCTTTGTAAAAAGCGTTGTTTAGGCAGTTAAGACTGTTTTGCCAAAGAGCCGTGGAGCCCCATTTATCGGTGATGTCTGTGCCGGGATATTGCTGAAAGAGGGTAGTGACCTCGGTCGGGAAAAAGCTGTAGATGTCGTAGCCCTCCATCAGGTCTGCGGTGTAAAAGTAGTCGGTCAAATCGTAGATTCCGCCGTTGATGACCACCCAAGATCTTTGGTCATCGTTCGCTTGCGACCGAATATCTGCCCATGATACCACAAGGGCTCCTTTGTAGTAGTCTTTGATACCAGGAAGGAAAACATCTCCAAACCAATCGTCAGAATTAAGGGCACTAGTTGTAGAGGTTGATAATGTTGAACCACTCCAGTGGACATTTCCTAGTTCTTGAGCGGTGGTGTCGTTGTACTGCAATTTCACGTTACTATCGACGTTCAAGCCAGGGCAGGCAATATTCAAAGGTGGTGGAAAGTAACCATCTAGATTCAGGCCAGCGTACGGAAGCATGTTGGATGAATCTGTTTTGATGCTACTATCACTGTGCTGCAATTTGTAGAACTTTGTAAAGTCGTAAACCTTGCCATAGATGCTCGCATAATAATCGGTCGTACCGGTGTGATACGAGACCTCTTTCGCATTCCATGCTTTGTCAAAGTTGGGACATAACAGTCTGCTGAAGGCGACGATGTAAAAGATGACGACACCGTTGAACAGGAAGATGAGCATGACAAGAGTCACTTTCTCTCGCCAGGCCATGCGAACATCTGGTCGTTTCATGCGACCAATGACTCGTAGAAGGATCGATGGAATGAAGAAAGTCATAGCCCAAACAAAACTAACCCATGCTTGACGACCTTTGGACGTTGGCTTGGACTCGATTTTCTTTGGGTCACCAATCTCTGGATCTAGAGCTGAGTACTTGCCATATTCTGTATCATAGTACATTTGAATGTTTTCGTTCTCGTCACCCTTTGGACCTAGTCCATAATCGCCACCAATAGTGCGGATTGTTTTGTTGGTGGTAGGCGCAAAAGATCGAGCTTTACCAGTCTGGTCCAGAAGGTTTTCGCGGCTGTCCTGAATACTCATGGTGTCCATGGGTGGGAAGAATCCGCTACCGTTGTGGGGTGCATTTGCTGAGTAGCCAGTGGCGAAGGGATTATCAAGGTAGTCTGACCCCATTGGCTTCATGTCCAGCATGGTCTCAGCTTCCCACCAGGCACTTTCCCTCATCCATATTCTTTCGTGGCCCAGGACAACCTCTCCGTTTGTCCACCCACGCTCAAGCATGAATGTCTCAACACCATCTCGGCCGTCTTTGCATCCTAATCTTGAATAACGGGTGGCGAATTCTTCAACATCAAAATCGGCCGTAAAGTCAAGGTGTCGATTGCGCCTGTTAGCCCATTCTGGTAGTCGCCATGCTCGCAGTTGTCGGGATACGGCTCCGGCTGACCAAGCAGATGTCGAAGTGGGGAGAGCTGCAAGTGATGCTGGAGTGTCGTCGGTGGGATGCAGCGATAGATGGTACCAGGTTCTGCTGCTTGCCAGAGTGGCAGCTAGATCGAACCTGCCCTTGATGCCGAAGCTGAGGACACCGTCCCCTGTGGGGTAGAGCAGTGTTCTCAAAAAGCCACCTTGTTCAGATTCGATGCCAATGCGCTCCAATACACCGTGTTTGCGATCTCGATCATGCTCGCGCTCCCGACTTGTTGGGCCACCAACAACGCCCATATCTGCCTCAACTTCACTGACAGCAGTCTGCATTTCTTTCAGAACAGAATGACCAGCAGAGATGACCTCAACACCATCCTCTTTCATTTCGGCATTTATGCCGGCAGTATCATCAAAGACACCACGGAGCGCAATAGCTTTGCCCAGCGCCTCCTCTGGCACCTCCAACACGGTGACACTGACCTCGTCACCATTGCTTGTTGCATAATCCGGCGTTGTCTCACCACTGTCGCTCGCATGGACCGCACTTGTGATAGCCTCGTTGGCCCGCGCGATGACCCAATCCACAAGAGCTTCATACATACCGGCCACCAGAACCTGGCGATCATCGGTAGTACACTGCTTCATCAACACTTCTGGTTCAAGGCCTATCAGACCGCCGACGTCTTCACATATTTCTTCGAGTTGTTCCGAGTCGATCAAAAATCCAAGTGTATCTCCGAGCTTCAACAAGGCAGCCAAAGCAGATAGGAGACCTCGGTACGACTGTCCTTTGATTCCAATGGCCTTCAGGGCGTTCCTGAAATCTTCCGCCGCCGCAGCATCATCAGCGGTGGGTAGGTAAGAGGGAGGGTCGTAGGTGGCGGATCTGTTGAGCAAAGAGTAACGCGAGAGCTGTCTTAAGCCAAGAAACTCTCTTTCGGCGGCATTCGATACAGAAGCGTACAGGTAGTAAAACACATCGAAAGCACGATATCCCTGTTCATGCGGAATGTTGAGCAGGCCTTTCTCGACGTCGATACCCGAGGTTGACAAGGCAAGTTTGAGGCCCGTAAGTTTGCCAGCCAGAGACATGGTATATGTGGCAGCAAGAGATGAGTGTCTGCCAGTCGAAGCATTGTAGGGTGTAACACATGTGAGGAATGGACGTATGGCTGTCAAGGCTGCGAATAGCATGTCAGGAGTATCAATGGGCAAGACTCTTAAAAACTGTGTGAAAAGTGACGGGGTCGAAGGATGTGCAGAGGCAAGCACTATACAGCCATCCTCTGCTCTCCGTCTGGCGTGCTCCCAGGCTTTTATCGCAATTTCATCGTCAACCGTCCCTCCCGTTCGACCTTGAGCATCAGGATTCTGAGCTGTCGTCCAAGTATTGATCACTACACTTGTGCTGGCGTCTAACGGATAATGCTGGCCCGAAGCATATATGTTGTGCAGAGTGTTGAGCAGGGTGGTCGTAGATACCTGCTGTGGCTGCTGCGTATTCAGTCTGCCAGCCATAGCGGCTGAGAGGCCAGACATCTGAGAGTATCGATTTTCCATGTCTGCGTGAAGTTGACCCTGCCAGGCACAGTGACTGACTGACAGGGTTGTAGTGTATTGAACCCTCCTTCCTGAATTAACACTGTTCTCTATCCTTTTTAATTATCAACTCGAGTATCTTGTCTTGACTGAAAGTTGCTTAATATTGGGGGCAATGAGAAGGAGCGTATCGTTAGGAGAGAGGCTGATGCTGTATGTGCGAGGTGTAATATCGATTTATGGTGAATATCGAGCGAATGACAATTGTTGCAAAGCGATGGACTGAAAAGAAGGCTGGCAGAATAGAAACAGCAGGAAAACCAGACGACGGCAATGGTATGGCAGCAAGTGTTGAAGCAGGAGTTGTAACGGACAAGCGTCAAGGATACCTGCACTGTAGATTTAGCTGCGGCACTGCCTTACCAGTCGGTACAAAAATACACAGGCATTTCGAGAGTCAATACCGTCAGACAGCAGTTCGTGGCTTAGGATTTCACAGGGTTCGCCAGAAATAGAGTTCACCCTGGGCCTCCGTGCTTTTTAGACTCTTTAGCGAAGGACTCCGTATTGCTATGGAGACCAGCCGGTGGCCAATGAGTCTCGTTGATGTTCTCCTGATTATCCGATGTTTTGGCTCTTTTGGCTCTTTGCCAGCAGCTTACGAGGAGAGTCTTCCTGCAGGCCGAAGCCGTTGCACGTCCAACCAGTGTCAGCTAGGTTGTATCTGGTGCTCGGTATCAATCAACATGGCAACAGTGTAGCTATCGTAGGTTGAATTCAAATGATGTCAAGACGACTTTCGTGATATACTCCAGACATGGAGGCTCTGCTAACCTTGCTGAAACTAATTGTTTATCGATACAGCACGTCTCGTGCATGGAAGGTCTGTGCCACAAAAAAATTGTTGGGAGGAAGCAGTGAGTTGCGCCATCCTTAGGAGTAGGATCTGAGCGCCCGGAAGGAGGAGCCAGAGAGGAGCACGGGCATTCCAGTTCTGGACATTATATCGGGACTATTTAAGACAACACGTCGAGTGTTTTCCTAATTTTTCAGCACCAATCGATATCTGAAACAAACTGTGCTGCGGACTATTTTCTCACCGAGTGGTGTGTATATTTGCGCATCTGGCATGTGCAGATCGAACTCAAAGTCTGCACCACCTGTCAATCTTGCAGATGAACACACACGATGTCGTGGCATCTCCAATACTCAGCAGCACAGATCGAAAATGTGCGTGGCGAGCAGTGTACAGATCATAGAATGGTCCTCTCGCCTTCTCCAGACCCGAAACTCTGGGCGATGACCAAGCCAATCATTATTAGCCATGGATTAAATCAGCTAGATCGGATCGACAGCTACGAAATACTTGATCTGTGGCCTGTGCAGTCGCCATCTTCTCTTCAGCGTCACTAACCAACTTGAGGTCGTGATACCCCAGCTCCGTTCGTTGCATGGATACATGTATACAGTACATAATTACAGTATATTGTTTCGCTATAGGTGGAAATCTGAATGCAACAAGGAAGCTCCGTCTCCGATGGCAGTTCAGTCAGCTTGCCAGATCACGAAAAGCATGGGACTCGTGAACCACTCTTCAAGTTCCTCGTGTCATCTTGTTTGAGGCGACTCGATTCGGGTCCACCAAAACATGGGTCAACACCCGACGGCTTGCCCCGTTAGGATCGGTGTCATTACAACATACGATACATCAGCCATCACTGCGCCCCTTCTCACTTTTGCCATGGGGTCATGTAGGCTAGAACAGTTTCAGAGCATTCTACTTTTGGTTTCTTGTGGTGCACCCTGATGCTTGCAGAACAGCTACTCATCATTCTTTGCCTTGTCGAACATTCTCTCGTTGTATATTCGTCTGTCTCATTTGCTTGAGCGTTCATCTGTGTCAATCGTTCGTTAATTGTGCATTCAACAATAGGAGTATCTGAGCAGCAGCAGATTCGACCACGTCGACAAATCTCGATCGGCAACACTCGTTCATCAGACAACTTGAAGTGCTTGAAAAGAGAGACTAGAGACACTGTGCTAGGAAAGGTCAGCCTTCTGATCGACAACACGTTTTTGGCTTGAGATAGCAAGAGCTTATCCAGCATGGCCGCTGCCATGGGCGGCAATGTCCCTGCTCATATGCAAGCCTCGTTGCCCTCTCTTCCTGCCCACCTCCAATCCGATACACACCTGACTGCTCATCTGGCCAGTCGCTTCCATGCACATATACCAACCGCAAAATTGTCATCGCAAGCCCTCATATGTCTAAACACGTACACATCTTCGACCAGGGGCCATAATGGTGGAAAGGAGGGCAGTGCGATGGCCGAGGCTGAGGATTTGGCTCGAAGAGCATGGACAAGACTTGGGAGCCGAGGGGAAGATCAGGCTGTTGTGTTTTTGTGAGTTGACCAAATCCGGCAGACGTCGTCGGCTAGTTACTGACATTGTGTGACAGTGGGGAGTCTGGCGCGGGCAAGACAACCGTGCGCTCTCACCTCCTCTCCTCCTTCTTAGCGCTTTCCTCGACACCTCTCTCCGCGAAACTCTCTCTTGCCGCATTCGTCTTTGACACACTGACCACCACAAAATCACACACAACACAAACTGCATCGAAAGCAGGTCTCTTCTACGAACTACAATACGATGGATCCTCTACTGCTCCTATGCTCATTGGTGGCAAATTACTTGACCACAGATTGGAACGCGCTCGTCTGACGGCTGTACCAACAGGCGAGCGGAGTTTCCATGTCTTGTATTATTTATTGGCTGGTACTAGCGCTGCAGAAAAGGAACATCTAGGCTTGAATTCTGCTACACATGTTACCACCTCTGCCAATGGTTTGTCGAGGCCTACCTCAGAAGCACAGAAGAGATGGAGATACCTAGGTCACCCAACACAGATGAAAGTCGGTGTCAACGATTCTGAAGGCTTTCAGCATTTCAGAACTGCCTTACGAAAACTCGAATTCCCTCGATCAGAAATTGCAGAGATATGTCAAGTGCTTGCTGCCATTCTGCACATTGGCCAACTCGAATTCGGTACGGGTCAAGCGACTCTGACTGCAGCCGAGGAGAGTGGTGGCTACTCACACGAAGGCGGCGAAACAGTCACAATTGTAAAGAATCGTGACACTCTCGAGCTTGTCGCAGCATTTTTGGGTCTCAGTGTATATGATCTTGAAGAGAGTTTGCGATACAAGACACAAATAATCCATCGGGAGCGAGTTACTGTCATGCTCGAACCTAAGGGGGCACGAGAAAATGCTGACGAACTGGCCAAAACTCTTTACTCCCTGCTTGTGGCGTATGTAATAGAGCAGATCAACTCTAGAACATGCGCAGTGGAAGATGCTGTCGCCAATACCATTTCGATAGTTGACTTTCCAGGTTTCGCTGAAACAAGCTCGACCGGCTCGACTCTCGACCAACTGTTAAATAACGCGGCTACCGAATCCTTGTACAACATTTGTCTGCAAAGCTTCTACGAAAAGAGGGCCGAATTGCTTGAAAGTGAAGAAGTCGGCGTTCCAGCTACAAGCTATATGGACAATTCTGAAACTGTGCGTGGTCTTCTCAAGCATGGAAATGGTTTGCTTGCAATTATCGATGATCAGTCAAAGAGAGGTCGCACTGATCTACAACTACTGGAGGCTTTGCGAAAACGGTTCGAAGGCAAGAACAGGGCGATCACCGTTAGCAGCGCCACTGCCACCCTCCCAGGAAGCAACTTTGCGACCACCAACACGAACGCCTCTTTTACTATCAGACACTACGAAGGCGAGGTTGAATATCCCATCAACGGTTTGATTGAGCAGAACAGTGACATTGTTTCGGGAGACCTGATGAATTTGATTGGGTCCACCAAAAGTGATTTTGTTGGCGCTCTTTTCGGACAAGAAGCTCTCGAGACTGTTAGCCATCCTAAGGAAAGAACCACTATCATGCAAGCACAAGTCAGTTCCAAACCCATGCGAGCACCAAGTGTATCGAGAAAGAAGTTTCAACAGCTACAGAGAATGGGAAGCAGACGGGCGGACAGATCACCTGCAGTAGAGCCTGAGATAGACGAAGAAGGGCCGGAACGTGCACCCTCAAGACAGATGAAGGCTGGAGCCACAGGCCTGACACAGTGCGCAGCGGCGCAATTTCTCGCTTCGCTCGACAACATTAACAAGTCTTTAACAGCACCGAACTCTAATGTATATTTCGTCTTCTGCTTGAAACCGAATGACCGAAGGATTGCCAACCAATTCGACAGTAAATGCGTTCGAACGCAGCTACAGACTTGGGGTATTGCTGACCTGAGTCAACGTCTACGCGTGGCAGATTTCAGCATTTTCCTTCCATTTGGTGAATTTCTAGGACTTGCAGGATCGGAGCACTCGGTGGTTGGTGGCGAAGCCGAAAATGCTCAACTCGTCATTAATGACAAGCAGTGGCCAGCAAACGAGGTCCGAATCGGCAACACTGGTGTTTTCTTGAGTGAGCGGTGTTGGGCCAGTATAGCCATTTCTGGAACTCAGGCAACAAATTACTTTGGTGTTGATGACGATGGCCTTTCCGTCCACGGCATTCCTGGCGCTAATCCATTTAGCGATTCGAAAGCACGACTCTATCAATCGACACAAGATCTTGGTTATGGCGATGACACAAAAGGTGCATACTTCAGTAGTAAGGAAATCGACAATCGCTCTGAGGCCGGTGCATCTGCATTGAACGGTGGCGACATGTTTCGCAATCTCGAGACGAAAGAGGAGCTTGCTCAAAAAGGCAACAAGAAAAATATGCAGGAAATCGATGTTGTGCCTACCACTGGTGAGCGCAAGAGGTGGCTCTTCCTGGTCTACCTCATGACTTGGTATCTGCCCGACTTCACAATCAGATTAGTCGGTCGGATGAAGCGGAAAGATGTGCGTGTCGCATGGAGGGAAAAGTTTGCCATCAACTTGCTCATCTGGCTTGGTTGTTTGTCCGCCGCGTTCTTCATCGTCATCTTTCCAGAGTTGATTTGTCCCAAGCAATATGTCTACTCAGCTTCGGAACTCACGGCCAAGAACGGAGTGGATGGGGCAAGCGCGTATGTCTCCATCAGAGGTGAAGTCTTCGATCTCGCCGCTTTTATCCCAAGCCATTATCCATTTATTGTGCCTAAGAAGTCGCTTTTGAACTACGCAGGTGTTGATGCAACTGCACTCTTTCCGGTTCAAGTTTCGGCGCTATGTCAAGGTGTGAATGGCAGCATCGACCCAACCGTTCTACTCGACTATACATCGACAAACACGTCTGGATCCGCAACTGTCGTCAGCACCACCGATACCAATCGACAATATCATGATTTTCGATATTTCACCAACGACTCCCGTCCTGATTGGTTTTTTGAACAAATGATGGTTCTTCGAGGCCAGTATAGGAAGGGTCATATCGGCTACACATCTCAGTACATCAAGACGCTTGCGACCAAAGGAAAGCAGATTGCCATTCTCAACGGCAAGATTTATGACTTTACCACATATAATCAAGGTGGGCGAACTACCCGAGCTCCAGCAGGTCAAACTGTACCGAGTGATGTCAATACAAACTTCATGGATAGCTCTGTGGTACAGCTCTTCCAAGGAAGGGCTGGTCAAGACGTGACACGTTACTGGCAAACTCTGAATCTTGACCCTGCACTTCGGGGTCGAATGCAGATCTGTCTCGACAACCTATTCTTCGTTGGGGTGCAGGACACTCGTAACTCGGCTCAGTGTTTGTTCGCTCGATACATCCTCCTGGCTATTTCAATCTTGATGTGTTCTGTCATTGGTTTCAAGTTCTTTGCTGCCTTGCAATTTGGCGGTAAAAACGTACCCGAAAATCTGGACAAGTTCATCATTTGCCAAGTGCCGGCATACACTGAAGATGAAGAATCTCTGCGACGTGCTATTGACTCAGCTGCTCGCATGAAATATGATGATAAGAGAAAGCTCCTGGTCGTGGTGTGTGACGGTATGATTATTGGTCAAGGAAATGATCGCCCAACACCTCGGATTGTACTTGATATTCTAGGTGTATCCGAAACCGTTGATCCCGAGCCTCTGAGCTTCGAGTCCCTCGGTGAGGGTATGAAGCAACACAATATGGGCAAGGTTTACTCGGGACTATACGAAGTCCAGGGACACATCGTGCCATTCTTAGTTCTTGTCAAGGTCGGTAAGCCGTCGGAAGTTTCGAAGCCTGGTAATCGTGGAAAACGTGACTCTCAGATGGTTATCATGAGATTCCTTAACCGAGTGCACTACAACTTGCCGATGAGCCCTCTGGAGCTGGAGATGCATCATCAGATCCGAAACATCATTGGCGTCAACCCAACATTTTACGAATTCATGCTACAGATCGATGCAGATACGGTCGTAGCACCTGACTCGGCAACTCGTATGGTAGCAACGTTCTTACGAGATACTCGGATCATCGCGGTATGTGGTGAGACGTCAATTTCTAACGCCAAACAGTCGATGATCACCATGATCCAGGTTTACGAATACTATATCTCACACAACCTGACAAAGGCGTTCGAGTCACTTTTCGGGTCTGTCACCTGCTTGCCGGGTTGTTTCACCATGTACAGAATTCGAGCTGCCGAAACGGGAAAGCCCCTATTCGTTAGCAAAGAGATCATCGAGGACTATTCCGAAATCCGTGTGGATACACTGCACATGAAGAACCTTCTACATCTTGGTGAAGACAGATATTTGACAACACTCCTCTTGAAATACCACTCAAAGTACAAGACGAAGTACATCTTCCACGCTCACGCTTGGACTGTCGCACCTGACAGCTGGACGGTTTTCATGTCCCAACGTCGCCGATGGATCAACAGTACGGTGCACAACCTCATGGAGCTCATTCCCCTGCAACAACTATGCGGTTTCTGCTGTTTCAGTATGAGATTTGTTGTTTTCCTCGACTTGCTATCCACTATTGTTGCACCGGCTACTGTTGCCTATCTCGTCTATCTGATCGTCCTCATCTGTACCAGAACCGAGGTCGTACCGCTCATGGCCTTCATCCTTCTCGGCGCAATTTATGGTTTACAAGCCATCATATTCATTCTTCGACGTAAATGGGAGATGATAGGTTGGATGATAATCTACATTCTAGCGATGCCGGTTTTCTCATTTGCTCTACCACTGTATGCTTTTTTGGCATATGGACGATTTCAGCTGGGGTAATACACGTCTAGTGACTGGTGAAAGTGGCAAGCAGATCGTCATATCAGACGAAGGCAAGTTTGACCCAGACTCAATACCGAAGAAGAAGTGGGAGGAATACCAAGCTGAGCTTTGGGACGCACAAACTCAGCGCGACGACGCCAAGTCTGAAATAAGTGGATATAGTTATGCCACTAAATCCTACGCACCGGCTGGTTCAGTCTACGGCGTTCCAGCGCCACCATATCATGATAGTCAGCATCTCATGCCAGGTATGATGTCCAGGTCAGTGTCTCAAATGGAGCAAGTACGTGCGACATCACCAATGAGTGAGATGCATGGATACAACCAGTCTCGGCTGTCACTGTCGGCGTCCGAGATGATGGGACGGAGCATGGCGGATATGGAGATGGCTGATCTTACCGGTCTTCCAACAGACGACATGATCTTGAACGAAATCCGAGACATTCTAAGAACAGCCGATTTGATGACCGTTACGAAGAAAGGTGTCAAGCTGGAATTGGAAAGGAGGTTTGGATGTAGTCTGGATGCTAAGAGAGCATATATTGGAAGTGGTAAGTCGATTCTCTTCCCGTTTACATGTGGTCTGCACCAAATTCTTCTCCGCCCTACGCCAACCCAATGCTGATGCGTCGCTGTACATAATATTTCTTTGTCTTTATTGACATATTTCAGATTTGGCGTCGTCGCGCTGAGTTTGT
>Ga0115854_10270_pt1 | contig 11937 bp, 12 predicted proteins | sample InSIn2SAF170_FD_83868 | JGI IMG/M metagenome (GOLD analysis project Ga0115854, IMG submission 83868)
TCTGATATGGTCCTTACACCATTATCAAGGTTGTGGGAGACAATGCATTTGAGCTCAACATTCCCCCATGGCCTACACCCAGTGTTCAATGTGGACCACCTTCGGCCATACTTTCCACCATTACTAGGCACATCCGCCGAACTAGGCTCATAGGCCGATATATTTTCAGCAAACTTTACATCTCTTCTAATGATAACATTTTTGGATTTAGGTGGAAGAAGTCTATATCCTTTGACATCTTCAGAATATCCAACAAAAATATATTTTTCACTCAGGTTCTATGGATTTATGTTTCTCATCGGGAATATGGGCCCATGATTCACTTCCAAAAACATGAAAGTGACTTACATCTGGTTTAATTGAACTCCATGCTTCTTTTGGAGTGATATTCTTTAAGACCTTAGTAGGAGTGCGATTTACTATGTAATTTGCACAGTTAATTGCTTCTGCCCAGAAATTAAGACTAATCCCTTTAGATTAAAGCATACAATTAGCCATTTCATTTAAGCTGTGATTCTTCCTTTCAGCTACACCATTCTGTTGTGGAGTATATGGAATGGTATGTTGCAATTAAATTCCATGCTCAATGCAAAAGTTAATGTATTTGCTGTTACCATATTCTCCACCATTATCAAATCTTAGCTTAAGAATTTGATGTCCATATTGTTTCTCAACAAAGGCCTTAAAGGCCAAGAACATGTTAAAGACTTCACTCTTGAGTTTTAAGAAGTATACCCAAGTGCATCTGGAGAAATCATCAATGAAAGTTAAGAGATAATTGTAGTTAGAGAATGAAACAACTGGAAGTGGACCACATAAATCATTGTGCACAAGCTGTAAAGGGGCTGAGGCGTGTTAAGAGGCATGTTTTTCAAAACTAATACGGATTTAAACATGAATGCAACAAATTACAGAGATAACCATAAACACAGAGATGCAACGGAAATAATACTTCATTTCATTAATATAAAATACTGAAATATGCTTACAAACAGGAATGGAAATAAACCAGCTAGGGTGATGGTAGTTTATTTCCGAGAAGAGATGTGGCGGCTACATGCCTCTGAACTGCCTTACAATGAGGCTCAAGTGCCTTTTTATTATTGAACAATAAGAACAAACCATAAACAATTAAAACCCTAACCCGAGGAGATGTAACACCAAGAGTTTATGGGTCCCGTTGGGGTGGGTTGGACAACCAACTTGCCGGGGTCGCGACTTGGTCATATTATCTCCATTTGATGCGCATGATATCTCGTTGGAAAGATCTCTTCAAGGACTACGACAAAAAAGATGATTTTAAGCAAAAAAGAAATCATGATTTCCAAAAAAACGTCATTTAGGGCCTCAAAACAGTTCTGGAAGTTTAGGACCCGAAAAATTGCTAAAAATAGTAAACTGTGCTACAATTAAGGAAACTGAAAAACTGAAAGAAGAAATGGTGGGTGTCCAAACGGAATTGGCAGTGGCCACCAATATACACTTGGATCATTCTCCCCCCCCCCCCCCCCCCACCGCCCCCGCCCCGCTCCGCTCTTTGTGTCCCTTCGCTGGGATGCCACCTTTCTACATTCGTCTCTCTTGAGCCAGCCACTTGCCTTGGTGAAGGAGTTGGCCTGCTTTGACAACTCGATACAGTTGGATATTCTATTGGTGAGTGTGCTTGATCTATGTGTCCATGATCTGATCAATTGCAGCTTGTTCCATGCAATCTGGATTTAAATCTGTGGGTGTGAGCTGTTCTGCAATGCCGGATGTGTCTAGTAATGGTGGAAAGTATGGCCGAAGGTGGTCCACATTGAACACTGGGTGTAGGCCATGGGGGAATGTTGAGCTCAAATGCATTGTCTCCCACAACCTTGATAATGGTGTAAGGACCATATCAGAGTGGTCTGAGTTTCCGATAGGCTTTGGTAAGGCGTTCCTTTTGCAAATGCAACCAAACCTTTTCGCTCACCTGAAACTTGTGTGGCACCTGATGTTGATCATGTCGCTGCTTGTACTCAGCATTTGATTTCTCGAGAATGTCATGGATCTGCTGGGGAATATGTTGGATGTGCTCAATGAAGCTATTTGCCTTATCTGTTTCGGACTGGACATGAGCCGAATCTGCGTGAGCAGTTGCGAATGGCATGGCCACATCAATGGGACATAGTGGCTGGAATCCCAAGCCCACCTAAAAAGGGATGTGGCCAGTCGAGCTATGGAGAGCCCGATTGTAGCTGTGCTGGACAAAGGGAAGGCTCTCATCCCATGTGCGTGGATGCTTTGAGTTGTACATGCGCAGAAAGTGTACGATCATCCTGTTGACAACCTCTGTCTGGCCATCAGTTTGAGGATGGAAAGCTGTGGACTTAGTGAGTTTGGTGTCCAGCATCGACTAGACACTGGACCAAAATGTACTGAGGAACTTGCTGTTCCGATCTGAGATGATAAACCGTGGGATCCCAAAGTGTACCCACACTCATTCAAAGAAGAGTTTAGCAGTGGCTTCTGCTGTGATATTCTTCTTACAGGCCGCCATAATGGCCATTTTCGAGAACCTGTCGACGACCACAAAAACACAATCATTTCCATGCTTAGTGGAAGGAAGGTCTGACATGTAATCCATGGAGATGGATTCCCGAGGTCGACTAGGGGTAGGTAGTGGGGTATAGAGGCCTTGCTTCTTGATGGTCAGTTTGGAAATGGCACAGGCAATGCATGATCTGATGTACTTCCTGACATCCTATCGAAGATTCGGCCAATAGAAATACTTTTGCAGTACTGCCACTGTTTTCTTGACCCTGAAATTCCCAACAGCCCGACTTTAGTGTGCTTCCCAAATCATCTTGGCATGCCCACTTGAAGGAACACAAAGGTGACCCAGGTGGCATAACAGGGCATCCTGGAGGTGAAAATCTGGAACATGCTGACCCTCCAAGAGTGTCTGGTATGTGTGGCCGAATTCTGCGTCGCTTTTGTAGAGAAGTGGCCAATCAGAAGTCTCGTGCCCATAAGAGTTGAGCATGGTGGTTAACGCCATGATCGGTGGTCGATTGAGGAAATCTACAACATTATTGTTGTTGCCCTTCTTATACTTGATATTCAAATGGAATTGTTGCAGTTATGTGGACCACTTCTGATGGCGATCATTCTGCAATTTCCCTTGGGTCTGTATGAACTGCAGGGGTTGGTAGTCTATGTGGATGACTGTTTCCTTCCCCAAAATGTAATGCTTCCATTGTCGGTAGACCAACACAATGGAATACATCTCTTTGTCATAAGTGGGATACTTCTAGACTGTGTCTGAAAGTGTCTCATTGTGATATGCCACTGGATGCCCATGTTGAGTAAGGATTGCCCCAATAGTATAGTCAGAGGCATCTATCTTGACCTCAAAAGGTTGTTGCAAGTTTGGTAATGCGAGAACTGGTGCCAAGCAGAGGTGATCTTTCAACTTTGTGAATGCCTTCTGTTGAGATTCAAACCAAAAGAATTTTGCTTTCGCTCCTTCCTTTTTGACTTTACTCAAGGGCCAAGTGATATGAGAAAATCCCAACACGAACCTATGGTAGAAGTTGGCAAGACCTAGAAATCTGTGAAGCTCTGTCAGAGTGGATGGAGATGGCCAATCCTGAATGACTTGGATCTTGGCTGGATCAACATGCACCCCCTGTTCATCAATAATGTATCCCAGATATTGAACCTGGGTCATGCCAAAAGTGCATTTCTCCAAATTGGCACATTACTTGTGTTGCCGCAGTGTTTGGAGTACCTGTCAAATGTGGTGGAGGTGCTCTTCCCAACTCTGGCTGAAGATCAGGATATCATCCAAGTATACCACTACAAATGAGTTGGTGAATGGCCGCAAGATGTCATCCATTAGCCTCATGAAGGTTGTAGGAGCATTCATCAATCAAAAAGGCATAACCAACCATTCAAAAAGGCCCCCCTTGGCTTTGAAGGCAGTCTTCCACACATTGGAGGGTTCAATTGGTACTTGGTGATATCCTGACTTCAAATCGATCTTGCTGAAATATTTTGCCCCCTTCAGTTGGTCTAGGAGGTCATTAATCTGTGGGATCAGGTACCTATTACGGACAATGATCTTGTTCAGCCCCCGATAGTCAATACAGAGTCTCCAAGTCCAATCCTTCTTTTGTACCAACATGATCGGGCTCCCACAGGGTGATGAACTCGGACAGATGTGACATTTTTGCAGCAGCTCCTGGATCTTCCTCTTGATTTCATTGTTCTCTAGAACGAAGTGCCGATAGATTAGTCCATTGGGCAGCGATGCACCTGGGTTCAGATTGATGGAGTGCTTGACCTGACAGTGTAGAGGAACCCTTGCGGGGGGGGGTGAAGATGTCCTCGTACTCCTCCACGACCTTGTCCATCTATAGTTGTTGGGCGGAGGGGCCTTATCTGGAGGTCGTGGCCGCCGTCTTCTTCTTTCCTTGAGGGCATATCATTAGGAAAAAAAATTTCTCGGTTTTGGAAATGAGCTTACTGCATTGTTTTGCAGTAACCAAAGAGATGGTGGTAGGCAGTGCTACCTTTGGTATCCTATACAACTTATTTCCCCTGGGTAGCCGCTGAAGTATTTGGGAAAATTTGTCCATCATCGCGTTCCTTTGTTGCTCGAGGACTTCTTCGAGCAAGATTTTGATAGGATCTCCTACCCCCTCGTCTTTCTTTTCATTCGCCATGGGAGACCATTTGGATTTGCGATGCTGGTCTTGCAAAGGTTTGACCAGTTCAAGCCCTAACTCCTTATAGCCTGACCTCGTTGGGGACATTCAAAGAAAAACAAAGAAAAAAAGCAAACCACTCTAATACCACTGATCTGGATTTAAATAGGAACGCAACAAATTATAGAGATAACCATAAACACATAGATGCAATAGAAATAATACTTCATTTTATTAATGTAAAATGCTGAAATATGCTTACAAACAGGAATGGAAATAAACCATCTAGGGCGATGGTAGTTTATCTCTAAGAAGAGATGTGGCAGCTACATGCCTCTGAATTGCCTTACAACGAGGCGCAAGGGCCTTTTTATTATGGAACAATAAGAGCAAACCCTAAACAACCAAAACGCTAACCCGAGGAGATGTAACAACAAGAGTTTGTGGGACCTGTTGGGGTGAGTTGGACAACCAACTTCTTGGGGTCGCGACTTGGTCATATTATCTCCGTTTGACGCGCATGATAGCCCATTGGAAATATCTCTCCGAGGACTACGATGGAAAAAACGATTTTAGGCAAAATATCGCTAGTGGTAGATTTCCAAAAAAACGTCGTTTAGGGCCTCAAAATGGCTTCGGAAGTTTAGGACCCGAAAAACTGTGAAAAATAGTAAACTGTGTTAGAATTAAGGAAACTGAAAAACCGAAAGAAGCAATGGTGGGGGTCCAAGTGGAATTGATGGGTGGCCACCAATATCCACCTAGATCAAAAGCTATCCCAATGATGTTTTCTGAGTACACATCTGAAACAAACACCATCTCTGCAAGATACCATAGGAAGACCTGTCACCATATTTTCCTTACATAGATTTTGAAGGGAGCGATAGTTTAAGTGACCAAATCGCTCATGCCAAAGTTTTCTCACTTCATCATTATGAGCAACAAATACCAAGGGAAGAGTTGATGACCCAAAATTGTTAAACTTATACAACCTTGTAGATTCATCAGCAATTCCAATAGCTAAAATCTGTCTAGGATCTCTTAGGTCCTTAATTACAACATCATGAGGTGAAAATTCAACGATTTTACCTTCACTCGAATGAGTTATCTGATATACGGATAGAAGGTTGTAGGATAAGGTAGGAACACATAATACATCCTTAAATTGACCATTGCATAGATGAATAGTTCCAATCCCTATAACACTGAGAGATCTATCGTCACCAACTCATATATTTTTGGCATTACAATGATTTAAAGAAGAAAACATGGCTTTGTTTTTGCCCATGTGATAAGAAGCTTTGGAATCAATGAGCCACTCATGAGAATGAGAAGAAGAAGATACATTTAGTGCATAACCAGACCGAAATGCTTGACAGCTACATGTAGAAAGTGTTATTCCTGAAGATGAAGTTGAAGAGTGCTCCAAATGGATGTTATGCTTCTTCATTACTGCTTCCAAGGCTTCCATCCTTTTAAAGCATTTGGATTCTAAGTGGCCATCATGATTACAAAAGTTGCAATGTGTATCAGTGTTCTTCCCTTTGTTTTTATTTGCCTTATCATTTTGTTGAATTGATTTTTCATTTTGAGACTGAAATTGCTTAAGACCCTTGTTTGGTTTAGGACCATTCTTTCTAAGATACTGTTGGCTTGATGGGGCCTTGTAGTTTTAACCTCGTACAGAAATTACCTGCATAAAAATTCTAAAACACAAAAAATAAACAATGCGAGATCATAACACATAAAACGCATATACATAGAGATTTTCCCCTGGATCCCAAAATCAGGACTACTAGCTTGATTTTTCATTATGTTCCTTTCAATGTTACAATACATATTTATACATGCCAAGGCATTCAATACCTGTTGGAAATACTGAGGGGGGTGGGTGAATCAGTATTTCTGATTTTTTTTAATTGTTCTAGTGATTGCCAAAAGCATATATAGATATGTATATGTATTCGTAGAACACAAAGATCAACAGTTGGAATTAATGCTTTATTAAAAAACTCAAGACAATGTAATAAAATAAATACAATATAAGTATATATCTGGTTGTGAATAGTTGCCAAGCTCCAACTTGGACTTCAGTGAGGCTCCAACCTCCAGAGCACCAACTTTGTTTTGCAGTGGTTCTGCACTTAGGAGCACCTACCCCTAATGACTTTAGTCCTGTTCAGTTCTAAGGCTCCAACCCAACCTTGGTATAAAATGGTATGCTACTACACTCTATTTAGCTAAGGTTCTCTCACTCCTATTCTCCTGCCTCCGCTACTCCTGCTGCCTCTACGGCCTCCACTGCATCTACTGCCTCTTTTGCCTTTGCTGCTTCTACTACCTCACACTCTGGTTCTTCACCACAACAACAACACCAACAGTTCTATGTTTTTACTATTTTATACATTCTCATGCCTTTTTCCATTCGTTTCCGCTTACACTGTCTCTTAGGCTTCCTCCTCGGTCGCTGCAGCTTCCTCTGCGCTGTGCAAGTTCAATGATTTTCTGAGGACACATAGATTCATTTGAGAGGTCGAAAACTCCACGGAGAACACATCTTACTGGTTACGACTGTAACAATGCTCCTTTAACAATGATTGTGGGCATACACAGAGCTTTACGTTTAACGGACCTGCCACATCCTATCGCAATTGCAATCGGCTCGAATCAACCCATTTAATTGATGTTTAGCCTCCTGAACCATCGGAACAATTATCATAAGCCTTTCAGCCTAAAACAACCCGTGTAAGCCAAATATTTAATTACACAGAGAATATGATAAAAAACAGTCCAAAGGACTAAGGGGCAGACTTTAAGCAATATTGCACTCGCATCTAAATTGTATCGGGTCTGCAGCTTAAATCGCAATATGCGATTTGTGACTCCTGGTGGTCCTTAATATGTCGGGCTCATGACACGTCGATGGCCGATGGCCGATCCACCACTGGATGCGATATTATATTAAGCTAAGTTGTGATATCGCATCAGGTCCACAAAGTTCATCGCAATTGGCGCTTGGGTGTGGCAAGGCTTCATAACATATGCGATTGTGACGGATGCGATATGGTATAAGTCATATTGTAATGTAGCGGCGGGCCTGCATACGTTCATCGCAATCAGGGGTTGCCCTTGGCGGAGGTCCGATGCGATATCGCTATCGGCGATCACAAGTCGCACAGGGTCAGGGCTTGGCGTTAACGTAGACCACTCCATTTTTGCGATGTGATATGAGATACCAAACCTGATATTTCTCAATGCTCCCGTGTATAAGGTTTCAAGTCCGCAATCTGCCTCTGATAGTGTAACGGAATATATACGTGAGTTTTGGCCTTCGATAGTGTATTGTCGAGGATGCATAGTTTTCCCGCCGATAGTGTTAAGGCCGCTGATAATGTTAAAGCGCACATATATGGGTTTATGGCCGCTGATAGCTCCCGATAGTGCATTTTTTGACATTCTTGCTCCGATAGCTCCCGATAGCTGTTAAATGCATCTATTGCTCCTTCGATGGCTCCCAATAGTGTAGTCTGTTTCCTCTATTTCTCCGATAGCTTTGTTTTCTACCTCTTGGCTCCTTCGATGGCTCTGTGTGCTCTTTGCGCTGTTTGCTCCTCTAGTGGCTCTGTCTCCTCCTCTTGGCTCCGATAACTCTGTTTGCTCCTTGAATATTGCCATATTGACATTAATGACAATCTGTGTCCAACATTACCATGGACCGAAAACCATCACGTCTAAAACCATGGACCGCAAACCATCGCGTCCAAAACCATGTGCGAAAATCATGCACAAAACCATAGGTAGGTTCACCCAACCTAATATAGGGTCCAAAAAACAAAATTTTATGGGCATTGCCCTGAACCCCATCGAGCGAGGTTACCTACACCCCTCAAACCCCCTGTGACCCCCCCGCTACACAAACGGCGCAACGAAGGGGGGGCTAAGCCCCCCCTCTAACCCCCCAGTTAACTACGTGGGCTAGTCGTGGAAAGAATATAACACAACCCAACATTATCCCACTTGTTGTTTTCTTTCCATAGGGGGCCAAAAGAGAGCTTAGTCATTTATCCAGCCTTGCAATGCCCATTGTTTCTCTACACCAAGAGAACTTCTCAGAGCTGACAGATTTTGTCAATGCATCTGCAGTATTCTTTAAAGTGTCCACCTTTACTAGCAACACCTTTTTGTCTTCTATCATATCCCTCACAAAGTGATACTGAACATCAATGTGCTTTGTCTTTGAATGATATGCAGGGTTCTTTGCCAAAAAAATTGCACTTTTGCTATCACAATTTATCCTTATAGCTCCATGTACTAACCCCATACTTGAACACAATCTCTGCAAGCAAATTGCTTCCTTGCTTGCATGAGTGGCTGCCATGTATTCTGCCTATGTAGTTGATGGTGCCACTACAGATTGTTTCTTACTCATCCAACTGACTGCACCTCCAAATATGTTAAACACATACCACTTGTAGATCTTCTCTGATCCAGATCTCCAACCTGGTCTGCATCAACAAAGCCACGAATATCCAACACTCTATCCAATCTTGGTCTTCCTTGGTAGCACAAACATAATCACTAGTGCCATGCAAATACCTGAAAATCCGCTTCATTGCTTTCTAATGCTCCCTCCCTGGTTTTGACATAAACCTATTCAATACTCCCACTGCATGTGCAATGTTTGGTCTAGTACAAACCATTGCATACATCAGGGTACCCACTGCACTTGCATATGGAACACAAGACATGTCCTCTTCCTCTTCTTGTGCCTTGGGACATTGTTAAGAAAATAACCTCACACCTACAGGAATATGAACCTTCACCGGTTTACTATCCAGCATATTAAACCTCTGCAGTATTGTCTCGACATACTTCCTCTAGTTTAACCAGAGCTTCCTCTTTGCCCGGTCTCTTTTAATTTCCATGCCCAAAATATAGTTTGCAGCACCAAGATCTTTCATGTCGAATTTGGAGGACAATTGGGTCTTCAAATCCTGGATAATTTCTTTGTCATTTCCAACCAGCAACCTATCATCCACATACAAGACCAGATAAATAACACGGTCACCAATTAATTTAAAATACACACAGTGATCTGCTTTGCTTCTGGTGAAGCCAAGTCCCCATATAAATGTATCAAATTTCTGATACCACATCCTTGGTGACTGTTTTAACCCATACAGAGACTTCTTTAACTTGCATACCATTTCTTTCTTACCCTTCACCGCAAAACCTTCAGGTTGCTTCATGTGGATCTCCTCTTCCAGATTCCCGTGAAGAAATGTTGTCTTCACATCCATCTGTTCTACCTCAAAATCAAAAGCAGCAACAACAGATAAAATTAATCTAATAGAAACTACCTTGGTAACAGGAGAAAAAGTATCACCAAAATCAATTCCCGGCACCTGGGAATAACCTTTTTCTATCAACCGAGCTTTGTATTTCTCCACCTTTCCTTCTGCATTTGTCTTCTTTTTGAACACCCATTTGCTGCCAATGGGTTTGCTTCCAACCGACAACTCCACTAGATCCCAAGCCTCATTTTTGTGCAAAGATGCCATTTCATCAACCATAGCCTCTTTTTAGAGTTTTCCATCCTTTGAATCTACTACTTCCTTCACAGTTCTGGGATCATCATCAGTAACAGATAAAGCAAAATATGAATAGAAAGCAGATGGACTATACCTTTCTGGCTGCCTTCTCTCTCGAACTGATCTTCTCACACTTAAAGTTTGTGGCTCTTCGTCTTCTGGTTCCTCCTCCGCTGTAGAGTCTTATTCTTCCTCCTTAAGCTCAAACTCTATCTTCTTAGGTTCCTTTGGTTGGACTTCATGTTTAATAACATATTTCACCTCTCTGAACACCACATCTCGGCTGTACACAACCTTCTTTGTTATTGGGTTCCAAAGTTTATAACCCTTTAAACCATCCTTATACCCAATAAAGATGCACTTTTCAGATTTACTATCCAACTTGGTTCTTTTCTCCTTTGGAACATGTACATATGCATCACATCCAAATACCCTTAGATGTGAAAGAGAGGGTTTCTTACCAGTCCATACCTCTTGTGGAGTCTTATCCTCCAACGCTAATGAAGGTGATCTGTTGACCAGGTAACATGCTGTTTCCACCACCTCTGCCCAGAATTCCTGTCCTAACCAAGTACCACTGAGCATGCTTCTTTCCCTTTCCATCAATGTCTTGTTCATTCTTTCTACAACTCTATTTTTCTCAGGTGTGTATGGAGTAGTCTTCTGCTGTGTTATACCACACTTCTTACAGAATTCTTCAAATTCCCTACTACAAAACTCTCCACCGTTATCTGTCCTCAACAAATTTATCTTCTTCTCTGTCTGGTTTTCCACCAGAGCCTTAAATTATTTAAACCTGTCAAAGACTTCAGATTTCTTCTTAAGGAAATATATCCATGTATTCCTTGAGAAGTCATCTATAAATTGTAGGAATTTACAGGGTAAGTTCCTCAGAAAGAACACCAAAAGGACACTGCTCACAACCAGATCTCAAATCAATACACCAGTATTTTTGACGTGGTTAAAACCCTCAAAGAGGGAAACAGTCCACGGCCTGTGCCAACGTGGCCACTACAGGCAATTTATTAATCAAAGAATGAAAATTTACATAAGCTTCTCTCATAGACAGATTACCCTAACAATGACCCTCCATGCGCTTTAAATAGAACTCATGGACCAATCGGGTGTCAAGCCACAGATCAAGTGTCGGTAATACCGAGAAGAGAGTGAACCGTCGGATCACTACATATCGTGACTGTCGGATTGTAAGTTACAAAATGTACAACGGTAAAGAAACACACTTTACCTAACTCTATACCTAACTCTATACTAGACCAAGTTGAACTTAACTATTTCCTATGTGTCGGAATATCCTAACATCCCCCCTTAAGAACAACTTGGGATAGGATTGAAGGATTTACAAATATGACACAATAGGAGAAGGAAGGAGGCACTAGAGCCTATCCCCCCTTAGTGACAACTTCCTGAACTCCAAGCATAAATCGAAGTTTAGTGAACTTCACCTCTGTGAGAGCCTTTGTGAAGATGTCTGCAACCTGATCATCTGTTGAACAACATTGCACTTCAAGAACATGGTCATGAATGAGCTTTCTGATGAAGTGCATGTGTAGTTCAATGTGTTTGCTGCGCTGATGCTGAACTGGATTTTTGCATAGCTGAATGGCACTTTGATTATCACACCAAAGTGTAGTCGGATGCTGCTGCTCAAA
>Ga0115854_10287_pt1 | contig 11931 bp, 11 predicted proteins | sample InSIn2SAF170_FD_83868 | JGI IMG/M metagenome (GOLD analysis project Ga0115854, IMG submission 83868)
CAACGATCCTGATGCTTTGAAGCGGAGTTTTGTGTCAAGTTTCGGTGTTGTGGTAATCACTTTGCCATGGGAACAATTCCGGAGGGATGAGGAATGTGGCAAAGAACCTTCTCTCGTCTCATATCGATTGAAGGAAGAACGCTGGCAGTAGCGTGAGTGTGGACGATGAAGGTAGTACTCTTGTTCCACGCGGTGGTAGTACGCCGTTCTGATCAGGGGTCGATTTTGTGAACGGACTATATTAGTGACGAGAGCTTGATAGCTAGCGGAGTATGGCTGGTTAGTTATAACGATAGAGAGGGTAGCATTTGCTGTGTTGGTATTGGTGTAGCAGTAGGCAAGGTAGTTGTTCTGGACCTGTGTTCCTCGGTTCTTTGTCGCTCGGTCGTAAGTGATAAATACCATGTTGAAAGTTTGGTATCACATTTTGTTTGGGAATTTCTGTGATGGATTAGCTAATCACAAGAATGCAATACTCTGGTCGCTATATGGTTGCACGAAGTTCATGAGGTTCAAGTTGTTCAAGCTCATCGTCTGGTGTGACGGAGACGATTGTTGGATGTAATAGTGCATCATGCAGGAACCGAGCGCGATAACAACATGAATTCACGCAGCTTGAGACTGTTGAAGCTGGACGGCAGCCTCAATATCATGAGGCGCTAAGCGATCGTCATTGGGCAAAGAATGTCCTCTCATCGCTGAAGTACAACAATCATCAGAGGATGTGAAGAAGAGAAGGACTTGGTCAGCTGTGAGGGAATGACATTGTTTCACTGGTAGGAGATCTTCGGTCGTACTCGATTCAGTATAAGTGAGACCTCGTAACGTCGATTCGGCTGTTCGTCGTATACAACATGAGCTGGCAAGTTCCCTGTAACAAAGAGCGTTGCAAAGTCAAAATCAGTATTCGTCTACAGTGCATGTTTTGGTGACAATCCACCAGCATGAACAAGTAGTCCTCTGGAAGATACACAGAAAGATTTCCCTGTTTTGGATCGGTTCTCACTCAAACGCGGCTTCGGGGTCGACTCAAACTTCCAGGATTTATCAAGGTGCAACAGCAACGATGAGAGAAAATAATGATCCGGACTGGTTTGGTTATTGAATCCAAGTTGACCGCCATATGCTGACCCTGGTTTGTCCGATTAAAACGGAACACGGTCTTCAATTCCCCGTGCGCTATGACGTTGGAGGAAGATTTGTTCAAGTAAAGGACAAGATCTTGGGCTTGAAAGCTGTGCCGCATATACTAGAAACAGAGAAGCTCAAAGATCGTGCGACGAGCAACGGACACTGACGCACAACATTGCATCGAGCCACTGTGGATATGAAAGCATGGGAGGATGGATATACCCGTGCCACCACAAACGGTTCCTTGCAGCTTAACTCACCATGTTTGTACTGGTACACCTGTAGTGTAATCCTTCTTCAGACTCATGTTCAAAAGAATTCTTAACCTGGAAGAGAAACACCGTCGCAAAGTCGAGAAAATGTTCCCGGGACAAGTCACAAGAGACATCACCAACAAAGCACTCCGTTGTGAGATTTGTAATACATGCAAGCCACTCACAAGGACGCCTGTGTCTGCATCGTTAATTCTCCAGCATGATTTTTGCGATCACCAAGTCTGCATTCCCACTTAGGTCTGTGAAGGTCCAACGGTGTGAGTGATGAGCAGGTGAGGCGTGCGATAGTGGTTGATGAGCGCATTTGAGCACAGTGATGATCAGATCTTGAAGTAATCATCTTTGCTAAGAGATTGAGCACTTCCATTAAGGCATTTCTTGCACTGAGGGGCTGCCAATGTGGTCAAGTTGTTAACCGCCCACGTTGTTGTTAGTGGCGCCTCTGATCGCCGCCAAGGAGGGAAGCTAAGGCTGCTTGGTGTTAGCTTGGGATAAAGAAGCTGCAAGCCCTAGCGACCGGCAGGGGTTAGGTAAGAATTAACCGTCTACCATGCCGATGACTGGTTGGAGGATGTGATAAAACTGCATTAGCGCTCATAAATCCGACCTATCACAACATTGATACTCATTCACTAGACTTCGCCAGACTGCTTCGTGCCTGACCGTCCTTCTCTCTTCCGCCAAACTGCGCTCACAGAGTCCACGCCAGATGTACAATTCCTTGCGAGAAGCGCTCAACATTGACCAGCCATTCCGAGTCGACCCTGGTGTCGATTCTGGCCATTGCGGGGACGCAATCAAGCGCCTATGGCCAGTCAAACTCTGTTGCTGGCAATGCACATCATTGTTGGTACTTCGTGAGATGAATGCTTTCCACTCCCTTCAGCAGCAACCCATCTCTCTCTCTCGGTATTCGATCGCGTTTGTTCCTTTGCCTTTGACCAGCTGTATTCGCCTGACATAGCCTCCCTACGCGCCGCCGTGTAATCCCGTCATCATATCTACCGCAATTGCGAGATATCCTAATATCCTTACTGGAGCTCACACCATCTAGGTCCACATCAGCAGCAGAGTCCCCCTATTTCCTACAAAACCTCAAGTCTCGGCACCTGGTTCTGTGTAGAAGTTGTGTCACATCGAGGTTTTCAAAGGAATATCGGGGAAGAGAAGGGTCTTGTTAAGCGCTGAAACATTTCGTTATGTCCTGCAGCTAGCCGCGAAACCAACATATCAGGAATTCGACACTCCTGCACCGAGTCCCTGGATCTGGGAGACCCTTTTTTCCTTCTCAGCCTCGTGCAGACATATCATCATTGCATGCGAACGAGTCTCTAGCTTGGTAAGACTCCCCACGGATAAGAACAGTCCCCGGTCACACACGAGGGAGTTTGTGAGACCGTTCTGTGATCGTGCCACTTTCATAGAGGTAAATGAACATTGAGCTGACAGCTGGCTAGTCGCCCTGCAGTGGCGCATACGTGAGGTTCAATGGCATCGGGCGCTTTGTCGAGGCAGAAGTCGGTCTCGAATAGATTAGAAGCTCCTCTCTTGATCCTACCGAAGGGCAAGGACATCGCTATGGACGGTCCGTTCGAACCTTGCGCGGCGACTGCCTCCCATTTTCTTTTCGCGCAGGGCTCAGCCGTCATCGTTCTTCAGCACGATACCCTCGAGCTTGAGCGAAGGTTTCAAAGCCACACTGATGATTTGCGCTTGATATCGGTGGATAATGTTAGTGAAAGAGGAGCGGGCCGTTTGGTTGTAACATATGATGTGGGAAAGACAGCCATTATATGGGACCTATTCACTGGTGAACAGATCTCGAGGTTTGCGTCCTACGAGCCGCTGCTCGTGGCAGCATGGATGCGCAATGGAAACATCGCTTTCGGTAATGCTTTTGTACAATCAACCAGCCATCAAAGCTAACTTGTCACAGGAAACGAGAAGGGTGACGTTATCCTTTTCGAACCCTCTTCCAGTGAGCACATCTCAGCTCGAACCATCTTCGATCCTATAACCGCTTTAGCACCATCATCTGACTGTAAGACTTACGCCATTGGTTATCGAAAAGGTTCGATATTGCTGGCCGCTCTGCAGCCACAGTTTACTATTTTGCACACATTGAACACATCTCGCTCCCCATCGCCGATTGCTATGCTGACTTGGCATGCCTCATCCTCAAAGCAAAAGTCAGACATGCTGGCAATTCAGAATTCTGATGGTGACCTAAGGGTGTGGAGTGTACCAAAGCCGCCGACATCGGGCCAACCGAGGGTCATCCGTATTTTGAAAAGGGATGATGGTTTTGTACAGGGCCGAAATTGGGTCTCTTGGTCCAAAAATGGCCGCATATTGCAGTTTTCTGAAGGTCAGACTTGGGCGTGGGACGTGCGAACAAAGGACGTCAACTATGTGCCAGTTCCGACAATTGAGTACGTTAAAGGTATCGCCGCTCATGGTCCAACGGCAGCTCTTTTCACTCTCGGTCCTGATTTCACTATACAACAATACGACGTAGATTCAGGCCAGATGATCGCTACCACCCGGCATACGCCAATGACAATACCTCCAACGCCACCAGAGGAGCACATAAAGCAATTCAACCTAAAATCTGAGGAGCATGAGCTAACCTCACCTTTACGACCGACCAGGTATGACGGTGAAGGTCAACGGACTCGATCTGAGAATTCACCTTCCGGCCACAGCCAGTCCACTGGCTCAAGATTGTCTGATAAGAAGCAGCCTCAGCAAAGCATGAACGAACTACTTTCGCCTTCCAAAACCGAGAAGTCAGCAACGACCTTTTCAATGGGCGCATATGGTTATACATATCCTCAGGCTGCACAGCAACAACCTACGTCACCTGCTGCCATGTCAGCCAGGACAGGTGTCAGCATGAGGAAAGGTTCGAGGCTTCGGCAGGAAGTGGTATTAAGCCCGGCGAGTCCCGAAGAGCCAGTGGCTGTCGACTTGTTCCCATTCACGCGTGCAAGGCTGAGTGATGTTCCTTATCAACAATCCAGAGTCCTTGATGAAAACAGCATGACACCGAATGACCTCAGACAGCACATGTTGAATGTAGTCTTTGGTTGGGAGAATGACATCCGTGCCTTGATTGTGGATGAACTCGAGAGACAGCCTGCAGATGCGTTGAACGCCCTTTTCCTGACACGATGGCTCAGCTCCGACACCAATGCCATAGCAGAAATCATGGGCTCAACCCCGGCAGATGCATCCTACGATTGGGCTCGGTTAGCTCTGGGCATACTGGACAGCAGGCCGGAAAGCAAACAGCTTGGTCAGATATTTGTTGAGAAGATGCTCAGCAAAGGTGAGATTCATATGGCAGTCGTTGCACTCCTAGCTCTTGGAGACAAGAACGATGCTATCGAAGTATACGTGTCGAGAAGCTGTTTCCTTGAAGCTATTCTGTTGACATGCCTACTTTTGCCGTCTGACTGGCAACGACAATCCCACCTGGTCAGAAAGTGGGGCGAACACGTGGTCGAGAACTCTCAACAACACCTGGCTATCAGATGTTTCTCCTGTACGGGAGTTGAGCCAGCAGATCCATGGGTTTCACCAACCGCACAATTAATGAGTAAAGTCGCCAGCCCTATAGGATCAATGTTGCAACCGTCATATCCTGCACCACAGCAAATACAAATACAAGCTATTCCATCCATGCCGCCGCATCCACATCTCGCACGTATCAAGGGATTAGGTTATAGTGACGCCCAGACGCCTGTGGCTATGCCCGCTCCACCAACACCTTTCCGAACTGCGGCAGCGAAAGGGACACGGATAACCCCTCAAACTGGAGGACTGAAGTTGATTACCTCCTTCGGACCAAAAAGAAATGAATTCAAATTCCCAGGACTGAAGACCGAGGACATGACGCCCACCAACACCACTAACATCACACCGATTGCTGAATCTGCGATTGATAGGTCGGCCATATCCCCTGGTGGCTCAGGTTCGTACAGATTAAACAATATGCGGAGCCTAAACGCAGCAATGTCAGCAGGGCCACAATCGGCACGGCCAAGACTTGCCAGTATAGGCGAGACACCAGTAGATTCGGAGACACCAGTCTTCCCCGTACGAAATCTAGCAAAAGCTCCCCCAACGCCTGCTGATTCGGGTTCCGACAAGGAGAAGGAAAAGATCGCAGCCACGAAAGTCAACGACCAAGACTCCCGGAAAGATAGGTCTGCACCAGTATTGACGTTGCTGCCTTCAGTGAAATATGACCCGAACGCCACGCCAGTTCAACGGTATGACCCATACCAAACACCGCAAACCGCGCTAAGGCCCACCATAGTTTCTACCTGGCATAATTCACTCAATGAGGTAAAGGAAGAGCCTGCCCATGGCCGGATGGGATCGAGGGGGAAGAAGCCAGATGGTTTGTCCTTACAAGTATTACAGGTCACAGAGGTCGAAAGCCGTTTTGATACTCCGGATCCACTCGATAGACCAGGTACGACGGAGTCACAGACAACAAACTTTACAATGAGTCCTCATCCGGGGTCCGAGAGCTATCGTGTCAAGAGCCCCAGCATTGGGGGTAAAAGTATTGAACAGTATATCAGCAGTCTCGAACAAGCACAGTACCATGACCGGACGCGCTCTCGCAATTCGAGCCGTGCTGCTAAGGAAGGCAAACCTGAACGCAAAAAGAGTAAACATCGCAATCACAAATACTCACAAGATGCGAGCGATAGCCAAGATATCCCTGCATCAAAACGATCGCCATCGTCTCCAGTGCCAATGTCTCCTGAGGACCTTCGAGGATTCACTGCCAGTGTGGAGAGCTTTGATTCGCGCTATAACTCTGCCAGTGCATCGGCAAACGAGGTGAATCACCTCTCAAGTAGACATGGTCGCAAAGAACCAGGCTCAACTGTCGAAGCAGGTCGCCGACGACATAGATCTCGATCAATTCGGGGTGACATGAAGCGCAGGACATCGACCAAAGGTACAAGCAGAACTACCAGCCCGCCTCCAGAGCAGGCTGGAAGGCGAGGTAGGAGTACATCACGTAAGGGAGGGTCAGTTGCTCGTTCTCCATCTTCACCCCTACCGATGGTTCCTTCGGAAGAAGACCGCGCTGGTCGATTGAGCGTTGAGGCAGCACTCCGATTCGTGAATCAGAATCGTTCCAGGCTTCAGAGAAGTACGAGCAGACGACCAGAGAGAGGTACCAGTGCGAGGCGAGACCCTTCACCTGATCGACGTCGAAATCGCGAAAGATCGCCAAGCCGCCAGAGAGACGAAAACATGCCAACCCTGTCAAGAAAGAATAGTGTCAGTGGAAACACTCGTCGAAAGAAGAGGCAAGCTTCAGAAGAACCACGCAGAAGCGACAATTTCCATTACGATTCGCTCGAACAACTTGATGCTATGGCTGATTCCATCAGAAACAACACATTGAGTAATCCACGGCAGGCTGGTAGAACTAGAGAGCTTGCGCAAGCTGAGTTGGAAGCCCGTCGATTATCTCTCGCACGTCGACCATCAGCTCCGATCATTCCCCTACCCGGACAAATCAAAGAGGGCAAGTCAGCGATCGATGGAATCGCCGCTCCACCTCCATTGGTACACAGTGCCACGGACACGGCAGTTCACACCCTTTCGCGGGCTTCAGGACAAGGAAATATCGAAGAGAAACGACCTGGCACTCCGCAAGCCATGGACCATCCAAGTGACTCACAAGACTCATTAAACCCGGTGGAAGTCCTTAGTAGCGCTACTTACCTGCTACCAGCAAGAACATACAGTGCCAATACTAACGGTGAGCAAGACGAGATGTGGCTTCCGAATGAGGTTCCTCAAAACATGCCGCGTCATCCAGCATTCGATTACCGCGTTGGCCAAAGCCGAGGCAAGAGTAGGAGTAGGACGAGGGCCGAGTCTGCAGACCGAATGCGCGGCAAGTCAGTGGAACAACCACAGATACTACCAGAAGAGGAGAGCTCAGCATATGTTGTTGGCTCGCCGGATCCATCAATCGAGTCCGTGTACGGCAACTCAACGGGTCCGTTAATTATTCCTGAATTACAGCATCTCGCCGTTCCACCTCCACCGCCACCTCCACCAGCTCCACCAAGGCAACTCTTCCCTCTGCGCATTCAGACAGACATCCCGACTGCCGCATCGATTCCCTTGCCGAGATCCGCCTATCCGTCAAACAGCGCAGAACCACAAAGTGCAACGCCTGACAAACAACATAAGCGAGTTCGAAGCACCAATGAAGGTCAATTTATAGGGAAGATCAGAGGGCTTACGGACCGAATGAGGAGCACGAGCAGACCGGGGGATAATGTGACTCGAAGCCCGAACATGGAAGATGGCATCATGAGTCCTTACGAAACTGTCACGATGCACATGCCACCTCCTCTGACATCAATCTCTGAACGACGTTGAAGGATCGATCGAGAAAGAATAATTCCGGTCCGGCTATTCAATTCGTGTCACTCCTTTAGACAATCCAGTTGATAATCGTTTACTTAGCGTTCAAGCGCAGTTTGCAGCTCTACTACTTCGCAGCTGCAACTCAAAAGCAAAGATTCAGTCTCACCGGTAAATACAGGCGGTCGATGATTCAACGTGACTGGGAGAAGATGATGGCAAACATTGATTGTTTAATTTTTTTATTTTTTGTTTTTGATTGAAGAAAGACCACAGCGGCCTCGCGGCTATGTGTAACTACCTACCCACCTAAATAGTACCAGTCTTCTTGAGCGAGTTGAGTGAGCGAACAGGTTGTGCTTTGTTATTGTTTTGGACGGGTTGGTGCGTGGGGGGGGATGGATAGATAGAGGTGTTTAGTTAATCTAGATTCATCTCATATCATTATTCTGTTTTATCATATTGTATCGGTTTGTTCTGTTCTGTTTCGTGTCGTATTATATTGTCTGTCGTGATTTAGTATGTGATACGATGGATTACGCTGACATGGCCAACGTACGTGAGATTGATGCATGAGAAGCTAGAATAAAGCCATAAAAAACCTCGCCGATGACACGACATGACACGCGAACCCCATGTATTGCGCGACTTTGACTAGAGTAGGTGTTGGCCATATTTGGGACGGATGGCGTTGACGAAGGCTGGTTAAGAGCGGGTCATAGAGAGGATATAAATTTGATATAGCTCTAGCTGTGGCTAGCGTGGATGATGGAGTTGAGTCGTAGGACAGATGGAGGGTGTTAATGGGTGGGGTTTGCTTGGACAGTACAGTAGCTAATCACGGTGCTGTAGTCCTGGATTGCAGATGGTATGATATGATGTGGTGTGGCGGTACTGTTATCCTGTGTAGCTAGCTGTACTGGGTAGTATGCTTGTAGCCCTGTAGTGCTAAGTGGACATGTCGTTTGGTTGAGCCTGGGTAGATAGAGTGCGTCCGGGTCCAATGAATTCAGAGATAATCCGTGGACTTCCACTTGAATTTCTTGACGGCTCTTTCGGTAGGGCGGACCTTGAGGTTGTCGCCGTGGAGCTCGAAGATTAACTGTCTCTTTGATTCTAGTGGGGATTGGACTGTTGCTGAAGTCTCTGCTGTTGTGTGTTTTGATTGAGGTTGTTCGGGCGGTGCTAACTGGAGGGTACTGCTTGTTTCGTTTTCTCGATTTGTAGGTAAGGTGACTATGATGCGAAAGACGGTGCCTCTTTTTAGGATCATTCGTACTTTGTCTTGGACTTGAACTTCGTTGTTTTCGCTGCGTTTAAGTTTTGATTTCGAGTGCTCCAATTCGTTGCAGACGATGGTGATGGTGCTTCGTGTTTCTCGGACTATAATGCCCCTACATCCGATTCGTGTCTGGTCCGTACACGCTACGACTTCAATCTCCATGCCGTGAAAATCTGCACTGGCGATTAGTGCGCCGCTGCTATTGATGTTTGCGGGCTGTCCGATTCGGGATTGCACGACGCGGCCCTCGCGGTCTAGATAGCCTAGGATTTCGAGGATGTATCGTCGCCATAATTGGTTTAGGCCTTGGTAGATCTCGTACTGGCATTCCTCGGGCTTGAGGTTGTAGAGCTTGAGTGAGCGTTTCTCTTTGGCGGAGAGTGGTTTTGGTCGTGCGTGTTTCACTGCGTAGGCCTTTTTGTGGAGTCGAAGATGTCGGCGGGCGGTGCGGGCGTTGGTTTGTATGTGGTCTATTGATGGGTTGAGGAGAAGAGGTTTGTGGATTATTTTGTCGGTGAAGATTTTTGTGGCTGTTTCATGGTCTGGGTGGGCGCGAGAGAGGAGTTTATAGGCTGCGTGATTGGTGTTGATGGTTGTCGTCGTTGTTGTTGTTGTTGTTGTTGTTGTTGGTGCTGATGGTCTCGGTGTGCCGGTTGTGGGTGTTGATAGGCGGGTTGAAGAGGCGGACATTTTTCAGTAAATTCTTGCTTCTCGACCCGTTCAATGATACATGCTTGAAGTTTAGCAACCGCTAAGATCTTGTGTTGCCGCTCAGCTTTGAGAGCTCGACAAATGAGCGGTGTCGACCAAGGAAGTAATGGTCACTAGAATGGAACAGTATGCATATCGCAACAATAAAAAGTTGCGTAGCTGTTATTGTAAATCTGTTAAAAGGTGGGAACTCAACTTGGCGTAGGCATAAATTTGAGAAAATTGTATATTTCCACCTACATCGATCAATATCAGCCTCCGCGTTGATTGAGTTACAGCAACAGTCAGCCAGTGGTTATGTAATGGATCAGCGCGAGACAATGAGCAACGATACGTCGACCAATTTCTATCCGGATTATCGTCCATCAAAATAATATTAATCAACAACATGCGGTGGTGGAATTATCTACTGATGACAACTTTGAAGTTCCCCACATTTTGGCCAATTATGACCAATGTATGGCAAAGACTACCATGGTTTGTTAGCACAGTATTCGAATATAGCATACTTTCTACCCCAGGTCGCGATGCTGTAGTTGCGCGGAGGATAAACTTGGAGTTAGCAGGAGGACCACCCGCTGTCAGACTACTGCAATATATCTTTCTCTTGGCTTGGATCGAGCTTGCCAGAATGAGTACCATTTGAACTCCTGTGAGACCAGCTTTGGTCCCGCCACAACCTGAAGCATTGTTAACCAAGACGTTGATCCGTTGTCGCACCATTCCTTGCATTAAAAGTTCCGAGCGCTGGGTTTGCAATATTTCTGTATCTAACTGTTCCTGACTATGGCTACTGCAGAGGTCCACAAGGAAAGCACGATCCTCTGGCGGAACACAGCATGTCCAGAAGATGCCGACGAGTTCTACGATGGACCGGAGGCTCGAACAGAGCATATTAAGGCTGATCAACGATACATGATGAACAAAGGCTAACTCTTACAGCCATGCTGGATCTCAAGAAGGTCAAGATGGTTATGATTTGACTGAGGCAATTGCTCGTTTGCCGTGGTGTAATGGAAGTATAGCTTTCGTGGGCAATTCCTGGCTAGGCATTGCTCAATGGTTTATCGCCGCTGAAAGGGCTCCACACTTGAAATGCATTGCTCTATTCGAAGGGACTGCCGATATGTATCGCGATATACAGTGTCGAGGTGGTATCCCTCAAACACCGTTCTGGGACTTTTTGTCACATAAGCTCTGTGGTAAGGCTGGCGTTATATTGGTCTCCACCAAGCACATCGATTGACTATTGACCTACAGGGCGACAGAAGCAAGAAGACGTTGTAGGGATGGTGCAGAAGTATCCTGACTTCAACGACTATTGGCAGGATAAGAGGGCGAAGGTTGAAAACATCAACGTTCATGCTTATGTCCTGGCCAGCTATTCCACATTCTTGCATACCTTCGGATCATTCAGAGGCTTCGAAGCAATTCGGAACGAGAATAAGTGGTATGTTGCCCCGACTTCTGTTGTGTCCGGGACACGATTATTGACACCCAAACAGGCTTCGGCTGCACCCCACGCAGGAGTGGCATGACTTATACCAGCAATCCACCAACGACGAACTGCAAAAGTTTCTGGATCGTTACACGAAAGACATCGAGAACGGATGGGAACAAACATCCAAAGTCAGGGCTTCAATCCTGAGATACAACAAGGTATCTGTTCAACCTCTTGTTAGTGCAGTTCCTCATCATTAACCACATTCCTCAACACAGGATCCCTTGACCAACATCTCCTTCTCAACCTGGCCAATTCCAGAAACAAAACCCAAAGTCCTCTACCTCGCAGGTAACTCCCAATTAGCCACCCAACCCGACTCAACCTCTCGTGTCCTCTCATACCAAGCAGACGCGCCAGCCCAACAAATGGATCAAGACTCCGATGAACCATCCTTCACTTACACCTTTCCCCGCAAAACCACAATCCTCGGCTGCACCCGCGCAGTCCTCTGCATGTCCACATCCGACCACGACGACATGGACGTTTTTGTCCAAATCCGCAAAGCAGATTCTACCGGCCGCATCCTCCAACACCTCAACATCCCCAAACCGGACCTCGAAGCAATGGCCATAAATACCGACGAAATCGACCCCGTCAACCCACTAATCTACCTC
>Ga0115854_10288_pt1 | contig 11930 bp, 6 predicted proteins | sample InSIn2SAF170_FD_83868 | JGI IMG/M metagenome (GOLD analysis project Ga0115854, IMG submission 83868)
CTTTCACTGGTTCGAGCGAACATCTATCTAATTCGAGCGAGGAACTGCAATGAAAAATCTATATCTAGTAGTCGAGGGAGCAGCATTCCTTACCAATGCAGCATTCTTTTCTTTTCTTATTTCCTTGCCCTCAGAAGCGCAAGCCCCTCCGGGACCTTTATTCTGTCATTCGCGGCCAGCATCCGCACATGAATGATGAACACCCCCTATTATATTATAGGGCCGAAGCCCATATTAGATTCTATTATATTATAGGACATAAGCACATTCCGGCCTTCCAGGCAGTACATAATTAAGAATCGCAACCTACTAATATAATAAAGGCTAATATAATAGAAGGGATAATGCTAGAGCCAGGCACCCTGATACGGCACGGAATTAGGTATTGGGCCATAATAAGGTAGTTGCGATTTCGGGTCAGTTAATTCAGTAGTTGGGTAAAGGGTCAGTTCAGAGGAAGGAGACAGAGAATACCTCGCGGGCTGTTCAATTCATTAAAGAGCTTTCATGTTTTCTAGTTAATGAAGTGCAGCTTCTTTCTATTGGAGTTGAACAAGCAATTCTATAGAAATCATAGTTAAGGCAGCTAGTTCTGTGAGAATAGATGGATAAATGGGTAGTGCTTTGCGCTTCGTCGCTGATTCATCGACTTTCGAACCGGCATGCTGCTAGCTAAGATGCATTGGTACGGATGGCTGCACCGACACCTCTGCTGCTGGTTCCGAGCCACCGATCACTTTCGAGAGGAGTAAAGATCCGCCACCGACAATCAATGAAGAATAGATGTATATCTACGTATTAATGGCACGGACGTCTCATCTCACCATTGATTTCTTTTCGGGATCGGAAGGGGATCGACTGAATCTACTTTCTCCATCCCTGGCGGAATCAATCGTGGGCCTGAATAATGGGTTGGATGCTTCGGTTTCAAGGCCCTCGATAGCGTCCTCTATTCCATCCTCTCCGCATCTTTCTTGATTTCTTTCTTTCTATCGACCGTTTCGGGTACACGCAATCTTTAGTATAAATCACGAGTTCATCCATCCCCACATCTTATTACGTAGACAAGGATCTTAACCCATGGTGTCCCTTCCGCCCTTCTCCTTGCCCTTTGCCCAAACCCTGCCAGGGGGTAGGGGGGTACGGAGATAGACCACCCGGAGCTGTCGAGTCAAGGACTAGTCCCTCTGGAACCTCTCCATTCATTCTTATGATACCAATTACCCCCGCAGGGGGGGCATGGAAGAAAAGCCAATCCCAGATCCAAGCAACCGGAGAAGGGACAATTGAGCCATTTCACCCCGATATTGGCATTGGAACGGAGTCTTAATACAGAGGGATTAACCCGAACAAGGGCTTTGAGTGCATGCAGTTTGATATGACGTTTCTAAGAGTTCAGTGCGTGTGTTCAACAGGCAGTAGCTGCCCAGTTCCGGTACCAATTCATCGAGTAACAAACGAGTCAAGTAGACCCAGCCCCAGGGGAATATGGTGCATCCGAGCGGGGAAGAACTAAATAAGTCGTATCCGGAAAGAAAGCATTAGCAGTTTACCAGGAAGGACTTACGTTGATGCGCCAAGGCATGGAACCAACCGGAGGGGAACGGGTGCAGCTGTGCTCCATGGATTCTTCCCACCTCTTATTGCTTTTAGCAGGATCGAACCCATCAGTCGAGGGAAGGTAATCCGTAGGAAAGGGATTCAATCCCGATGCACCGGTCGTATCGACAAACAAACAAACATTGGGAGAAGCAGCCATAGCGGTGCCGGGATCTGGGAGATTCGGAGGTTGGCCAACCCTTTGAGTGAGAAAAAGCTCACTTTGCCAGCTATACAAAATGCCACTTGTAATGTTATTCGGTGGGTTTGTTTAGGCAAATGCCAATCCTAGATTTCCCAGTTATGTCAAATAACAAATGTCAAACTTTCCAACTGCTCGTACTAGGGAAATGGATTGGTGAGGTTCTGCACATATGTCCGACGTGACTTGTCATGTGTCTCAAGCGATTGACGTCCACCCGTGCATTCGAAGTGGGGCCTTGAGGCGGTTGGTTCGACTCCATGCCTTGGCTGAGCGATCGGATCAAAGAAAGATAGGGAGACAGATGGATCAAAAGCAACAGTCGACGCAGGGGAACTCGAGCTGAACTATGATTCCAAACCCTAATTCTGCTCTGGCCTAACCAGCTTTCCAAGCTTGACCTGACAAAAGCCAAAAAGAAAGATTCCGATCACCCGGTCAAAGGCATCAATCCGACTGACTCCTTTTGTTTGTTTGTTACCTGGCTGCTGATCTTCCATGCTTGAAGTCGAGCCTTTCTATTACTTATATAAGGATTAGCACTTTGAATGATCGGATGCGAAAGCAGGATATTTGCCGAAGAGAGCTTACCGGTTACACAAGCAGCCATCCATCCATTAGTCCCCCACCTCTCCTATCAATGTGCCCTTATTCCTCCGGGTCCAGAAAGAAAGCTATCAAGAGAAAGAAAGTAAGAATGCATTGGGCTTAGAGGCATTGGCTGCACAGCACTCAATTCGTTCACTTCCACCCTTCCAACTGATCCAATTACTTCCGCACCTTGCTTGGGGATTTGTACTCTTTTGTTTGGGACTTGGCTCTATCTAATCAGTTGTTGGGTAGCTTATAAAAGCAAAGCCTCCCCTGGGATGACACAACCGGAATTGACCTTAACAGTCGAGCCATTTCATCCCTCTCCAGCGAAGCAAGCAGGAGCGAGAGCTAAGCAAGCCAGCCCTTGAAAGAAATAAAGATAGATAGCTGCGACTGAACCCTTTTGTGGAAGTATAGTTCATCAAGGCTTTAGCCTACGAGTTGAGTGATGGTTTGTTGGCCCGGCTGCCCTTTGAGACCTTATCGTTTCTCCTCGACTTACAGGATTGGCTGCCGCTCCTTCTTTCTAAACCCTAAAATTGAAGTCGATCAATAAAAACAATGTGCTGGTTCGCTTGAAGCCCCTCTCGCCTTAACCGGACGGAGAGGAGACAGAGCGAGTCGAGTCCCCGATTTCTTTCTTTGTTGAAAGGCCTGCCTTCGGAACCAACAGGGCAAACTATGGGGCATATGCATTTGCTGTTTGTTTGTTAGCTTTTGTTTGGCATTTGCCCGGTAAGGAAATAAGAAAAGAAAAGAATGCTGCATTGGTAAGGAATGCTGCTCCCTCGACTACTAGATATAGATTTTTCATTGCAGTTCCTCGCTCGAATTAGATAGATGTTCGCTCGAACCAGTGAAAGTTTGATTCCCTGCCTTCGTAAAACTACGTACGCATCTTCGTTGCCTGGGGTGCTTTGTAGATACAGGTCGAGGGCCTCTCTGGTGCTTTGCCAAATGGGAGAGATATCCTCGTATCGTAGTATTACCTATGATCAAAGAATGAATTGATTGATGGAGGTCCCACTGGACATACTGCCTTCTCTAGGCCATACGGGTTTAGGCCAGCGGGGAACATTGATGACTTTAGGCCAGCAACAAGAACCTTCCATTCCATCATTCGCCTTTTCTCTAAAGCGCTTTGATCTAACCAGCTTACACCTTTGATCCCAGGAGGAGCTTTTCTCTTCAGCCCATAGCATAGCGCCACCTGAGGAACTGGCGCGGCGACCAGCCGGAATGAATTTCTACCAGGGCGCTGCAAAGACCAACAGTCGCGGCGGTAGGAAGAACCGAACAATCATTATCCGCGCCCTTGCCCGCTGGAGTTCGATTCTCTATTGGGCAAAGAGAGTGTTATAATAGTGAATTGAACAGCTACGATGACTTAGTGCGTGGGAAAACCCTGGGTGGTGGGGCCCTTCCTTTCCCAAAACCACCCCGATCGATCGCGCAAGGTGAACCGTACAAGTTCTCCCTGCCCCAGCCTGTTGCCCCGATCTATCCTAGAGAGAGGCAGACCACATCTCGGGAAGAGCGAGAAAACGGCAGCTTACTACCTCGCTGCTCGGTCATTCAAAAAGTTGGGCTGCTTACTAACAAACCACCGGCAACTAGCAAGGTAAAACCTTATCCTCCCTTACGATGTATGTTCAGGCAAGTCATCTTTATTTACTTGATTACGAATGAGCCCGTGGATCGGACTGAACCGACGACCTGAACATCGAATCCCATCGATACCATACGAGGGATTAACACTATCGGAGGGATATATTCTTTCCCAATGACCGCCGCCCGCCCATAGTGACTGCTGCCCACTGAACAGTATCGCTAGATCCGCCGTTCAGATGAGATGGAGATCCACGTTGTCGAGATCTTACTAGCTAGGATCGGGTGGCTTTGGAGTGATCCCCTCCTACCTACAATTATAGGAAGGACACCGGCATGGGTTGGATTCGGCAATCGTCCTAATTGTTATGTATGCTGAGCCAGCTATTCTATGATTAGGAATAAAGAATCACTCACGTCCAGTCGTTATTTCATCTCGATCGAAAGATCGATCTTCAATGCTACCGGCGTGTGGCAACTTCGAATGAATGCAAAAGTGACTTCCAGTTGGTTGAGCCGGGGGTCGATGTCATTAATGCACTCAATTGGGTTGCTGAGTCGATCTACAATTTGTTAGGGGCTGGCACCGGCAATCACCCAACCAGAGAAGCAAGCTCAGTCGCAATGATTTATCCCCCCCTTCAAGTAAGTATTAAGGTGCTCTACTCTGACCTTTAGGCTTTTATCTACGGATCCCTATCTACGGTTTGCCAGGTTCAAATCCCAAAGTAAGTCTTATTGAGTGCTTTATCTCCGTACTCTTGGCCTTGAAACCTTGTATATGGTTTGAAAGTGAAAATATTGATCTAGTGTAATTACATATATGAAGAATTACAAGCAGCCAATTATTTCCTCGGCGAAGGACCCATTTGGCAAGAACTTACTTTACTGTCAGCTGGCGCAGTCTTTGTTTGTATGATTCAGATAGCCAAGATGCTTTATAGGATTGGCAAGAGCGTAACCACAAGTTCTCCTTGTTGCGTTACACCTCAGTCAGATCGGTGCGCTGGATTGGAACCGAGCTAAGGGATCCCCCAATCTTCGATGGCACCAAGGATGTGGAATATTTTCTATAGGAGATGAGTCTGATGATTCTAGAGGAGCAGTTGGTACCTGCACTGGATGTGACCCTGAGGTCCACACCCTCCTGATGGTGGGTCACACATAAAGAGGATCTAGAAAGCTGGGAAGATATTTAGCCTGTGTTGTGCCAGCGGTTCAAGTCCAAGTGTTGGTTGTTATAGTTGGTCCTTATAAGCTGGGAAAAGAAAGGTCCCGGAGGGGCTTGCGCTTCCTAGTGCAAGGAATTGATTGCTTGCTCGACAAAAGGAGAGCAAGGAACGTAGTGCTTGCTTGACGTTAGGAAAGCAAGGAACTTTAGTTGCTCTTTGGTTACTTATTTGAGAGGGGTACCCAATAAGTAAACCCTAACCGGCAACGCTTTTTTTGACTTATTTGCCCCTCAAATAAGTCAAAAAAAAAGAAGTAAATTGAAACTTTAGTTGCTCTTTGGTTACTTATTTGAGAGGGGTACCCAATAAGTAAACCCTAACCCGGCAGGGGACTCGACCACCGCCCCCCTACCCAATAAGTAAATTGAAACTTTAGTTGCTCTTTGGTTACTTATTTGAGAGGGGGCACCCAATAAGTAAACCCTAACCCGGTAGGGGGCCCTTTTTTTGACTTATTTGCCCCTCAAATAAGTCAAAAAAAAAGAAGTAAATTGAAACTTTAGTTGCTCTTTGGTTACTTATTTGAGAGGGGGCACCCAATAAGTAAACCCTAACCCGACAGGGGCATCACCCTTTAGGGGGCTCGACTGATAAGGACCCTTTAGGGGGCTCGACTGATAAGGAGAGGAGAGGAGAGGAGTTAAGGACGCTTTCTACTATTTAGCAGGGAAACTATTTTGCAGGGAACATGAGTTAATGGTCATTTTGTAAGAAGGTTCATCCAGCGTCTAGCGTCTATAGGCCAGTCATTCCAGCGTCCAGCGTGGGACAGTCATTCATTGCCCACCTCTCTTTCAATGAGATCATAAGAAAGAAACAAGTAAGCTTTTTTTATGGCTTGGCTATTTACGTTGCTACTAATGGAGGTTAGGTTCGCCCCTTATAGGTTCCACCCTTACTTATAGGTTCTGGGCCAGGTCTTATACCTGCTCTGAGAGGAGGGTCTAGACGGAAGGTAATTGTAACGTGAGCCCTAACGTAGTAAGAGTATGAACTAAGTATTACGATCGCCATAGAACCTGAACTAAGTGATAGCCTTCACCAAAACTGCTGAGATGTCCTCAGATGTATGTTAAGCCTTTAGCAATATAGCCCCCAAAAGAAAGAAAAGCGTAATTACATATATAATAGCAACATTGTCGATCGAGCTATCAAAAGACCATAATGACATATATAATATATATCATTCATGACTGGAAGAAATGCATACGGATGATGAAATCTTACCTGAGATGAAGAGAGATCGGTTCCTCGACCTCGTAACCTCGGCCGAGTCCCTACGGGCCTTTTGTTACCAATTCCGATGAATCTCATTATATATGTAATTACGTCATTCATTATAGCAGTAATGACGCTTTAGCAGATCATGTTGCTATTATATATGTCATTATGCATTCATTCGTTATATACGTAATTACGCCAACCAACCACTATTACTCCCTTCAACTGATGATTTATGCGTGCTGCTATTTGCTCTACTGGTGGATTCACTACGAGATAGGTAAGGGATCGCCCCTTTTTCCACAATTTGACTCAATGAAAGCTTCCTCCATCAAAGAATCTAGCTCCATCAACTACGTAACTCTCATCGTCCCCCATCCTTTACAGGGGGTGAGGAATTAAGCCCCCCACCCAATAAGCAATCAAGGATGCGTAAGCAGGCTCGACTGTTAAGGATGCGCAAGCAGGCTCGACTGTTAAGGATGCGGAAGCAGGCTCGACCAACGCCTTTTAGTTACTTATTTGAGAGGGGAATAAGTCAATTGAACCTTTAGGGTGCGTAAGCACGCTCGACTAGTAAGGATGCGTAAGCAGACTCGACCAAAAGGGAGAGGTCCGACAGGGCTCGACTGATAAGGATGCGAAAGCAGGCTCGACTGTTTTGGTTACTTATTTGAGAGGGGCAATAAGTAAACCCTAACCTTTAGGTGCTCGACCATAAGGGAGAGGAGAGGATGCCCCCGGCAGGGCTCGACCCACGCCCCCCACCCAATAAGTAAACCCTAACCCTTTAGGGGGCTCACTATTCATATGGTGAGGAGAGGTGCTCGACCAAAAGGGAGAGGTCCGACAGGGTGAGGTAACGAACGCTCGACTAAAAGGCCGCCATCGCTCGACTGATAAGGATGCGTAAGCAGGCTCGACTGTTTTGGTTACTTATTTGAGAGGGGCAATAAGTAAACCCTAACCTTTAGGTGCTCGACCAAAAGGGAGAGGAGAGGAGAGGGGCTCACCATTCCGATGGTGAGGACCGGCAGGGTGCGTAAGCACACTCGACTGTCAAGGCCGCCATCGACGGAGTCACTCACTATTCCGATGGTGAGGGGCTCGACCACTATTTACCCACCCACCCCAATCCCCGGGGTCCGGTAGGGGCTCACCATTCCGATGGTGAGGGATTTGGAAGCTCACCTTCCCCAAAGAAGTGAGGTCCGGAGGGACTCGACTGAGGTTACGAGGTCGAGGGACTCGGCCGAGGAGGTCGAGGAGAGGAGACATACATTTCATTTCTTATTTTCTTGTTAAAACGTAGAGATGCGAGTTTAGACCTGCCGTAGCATTGGTTGTTCGTTCTGCTTTCATCTCTGTTGAACTGAACTTATGCTTCCGCAGCATATGGCTGCTATGGCTAGGTCTGCTGGCTAGTCCTCATTGGTCCGTGTCCGTGCCCCTCTAATAATACTAAATAGACTGTAGTCCGTAGTGTAGTTACTAGCAGTAGAGTAAGGTAAGTAGAGTAAGGTCTTTCTTAAACCGACGAGTGAAAGCTTTAGTCCGTTCCAACGAAACATAGTGGCTGCTCCAAACCAGGTATTCAATCGATAAAGCAATATTGTCTGTCGAAAACATAGCTCAATCAATATGCAAGCATGGCTCAATGCCTTAAGGTTTGAACGATGGGGCCTACCTTCTATCTCGGGTATGGATTTCACTTCTATATCCTTCACGTATTCGGTAGAGCTAGAGGGTCGAGGGTATAGGTACCAGTATATATCTGTGGGCCATCAATCTCATCAATCAATCTCTATCTCTCCAGCTCAACCCATAAATTACTACTGATCTCCTATGACCTGCTGGCTACGATCAACTGGGTATCGGAAAGGAAACCTGGCTACTAGTGAATTTCGGCAAGAAGGCGAGTACTCCTGGCTTCGGCAATGTCGGGTGCTGCTTGTGTGAGTCATTATGTGAGGTGAACTCTGTGTCCGTATCGTGTCGAATAGCGAACCACAGTTGAGTAGTCCACTCAATTAGCCCAAATGAGACTGATATAGCTGTAGTTCACACAGGTATTTCTTTGAAGGTTTTCTGGGGTCTATTCCAAGCAAGCAAACTTCGTGTTTGGGCAAAACCTGAGGCAATATGGTATAGACTTCCCATAAGAGAAAGACTATTAGCCTTAGATATTGTATTATTCTCTACGCTATTATGTATAAGCAATGCTGTTGTAAGCTCTATGGGGTATGTATGCTGGAGGGGGATATGTATGGCTACGTGGTGGGAGCTAAGTAGTGAAGGTGAGTTGGCAATGTCGGGTGTGCCCTAGCGGGTGCGGTACATTCTTCCCGGTGCGGTAGTCGTCCCCCGGTAGTTCTATGAGTTTGCTGTTGCCCGTTGGACCGCCCGCCTCAAACTATGTGTGTCATCAATCGAATCAATCACTCTAATAAGAAATGCGCTCTATCGCCTTTTTGGTTGGGCCTACCAATTAGGGTTTGGACATCGTGGGTCCAAAACTGGATTTGTATTATAAACCAAACTGATTTCCTGATGCCCTCCTCTAAACAAGCATCACCCACTATTGTGAATAATTGTATATAAGCTTGGTTATTCCCTCCGTCGAGCCCACCCAGCCCAGGGTAACCACATTCCCAAGGCTCTGTATTGTTAGCAGATCTAGTTCATCGAAGAATACCCTGGCTTCACTAGTCCGCTGGGGGGGTGCAAGTATGAAAAAGCAAGCAATGCACATCCATGCCCCACGAGCTAGTCACCTCACTCTAGCGACACATTTGTCTATTCATTTTATCGTAGGCACATGGGGGCACATCTTTTCTCTTATTTGTTGGATGAATCAAAAAGTGAGCAAGCATAAAGCAATAGAGAGGTAGGCATGACAGTGTCCTTTAGGTGTTCACATGCCTAGATCTTCTATGTATCGTAAGTAAACAAGAGACCTACCTTCGGCAAGGCAGCAAGTTGGCGGCTCAGCAGGGGTTGTGCGTGGAAACCTTACTGTACTGTATCGTGAGGAGTATGTCCTCTTCTGCGGGGTATGGCTCAAAAGGCCTTATCCTCTTCTGTCATGCATGGAAACCTGGGGGCGATGCTAAATTATAGATGTTGGATGTTGCGTATTGAACGGAAAGCGGTAAAGCGGATTGAACAGAAAGCGTGGGGGCGTGTATGCGGGGCTTCTTGATGCGGGTTTTTGGCTCTATAACTACCGGGGGAGTCAATCTATATGTCAAACCAGTCGTGTCTATGTGAACCAGTGTCTCGGCTCTGCGGCTTACTTACTGTGTGCTCCCGGGTATCGAGCGGTAGCGGTACTCCTCCCTCATCGAGTAACCTTAACCACCTTGCTCGGTAAGCAAAGCTAATTGTCCCTAATGTAAGCATAATATCTATCGTAAAGTGGAAAGGGTAGAAGTTGAATGGGTAGTGCTTTAATGCGTATTGAATGGGTGATCCTGGGAATCTGGGGAATGATGGGGACTCTAATTGGTAAAGATGGGTACGTGAGATTGATTAGCTCTTGACGGGAGATTGAAATATTAGCCCTCACTCGATGGGGAGATTTCAAAATGAAACAAGCTAAGCATCAACATCAACACTTGGGTCGAACCTGACCTCCCTTCGACTAGCGGCCATCAGCAATGACCTGTTTCTTCTCCTGTCTCTGCTCAGCTACGTGGTGTGGGGCTATGGCAGGCAGGTAGGTGGTCTCCGTGGTGGGCTATGTCTGTTAGGGTGCTGCTATGTTGGCTATGATCAGCGTCTATGTCGGGTGGGTATGATTGGGGCTTCATTCGTCTAAGACTGTGTGTCCCCTACTGGTACTGATCTTGCCTTCCTGATCAAAAGAAAGGGTGGTAAAGGGTGAGCCTGCCGAACTCTCGACTATAAGAAGAGGGACTCCCCCATTGTCCTAGGGTTCCAGCCATGTATCTATAAGAAGTTCTGGCTTTATGGAATCCGGCCAGGAGTAATACGAGATAAGCTAAAAGTAAACCGTCCTATGGGCTACTCAACAACTATTCCAGCATCCACCCCTCCATCCAACCCATCCATTCATTAATCAATCCATCTGTTGCTGCTTCTAGGAGAAAGGTAATGGGATAACTCCCTCCAATCGTCCTGGGGTGACGGTATCGAGGTAAGGGTCAAGTGGTGGTGAAATGCCATCCAATCCCACCTAATCTCGGGTCTATAGTGATAACTCCTAAGCGATTAATGAATGAAGCAAGTGGTATAGGTAGAACAAGGTAAGCTCTAGCAGGTCGGAAAGACTAGGAGCTTGTGATTAGCAATGATTGGGACAAGGGTGAAGCAAGGTCTCAAGGTAAGCTCAAGTCTGAGGGAGGGTGAGCCCGGCCTCCTGATGCTGATAAGAGCTGAATTAGTGATACCTACTAATTTGGTTCAATACAGATTGGGGCATTATATGATATTAGATTAGCAGAGAGCTCATTATGCGTTAGATTAGTTTCGTTTTGGTTATATTAGTTTAGATTAATTAGGACCGATGCTTCACGCTTTGCCATTATCTTCATACATTTGCTTTGACCAAAGGAAGAGACTCTTAGCTTGAAATTGACACTCCTCGATTCTATCTTGTTAGCTGTTCCATCCATTGTTACTACAAGATGTTCCTACATTGTTATACATTCAGCCAATCAAACACATTAGCGCATTACGATCAACGGGCTGAGGAAGGATGCCCACCTCATTTAGCAGCCTTAGTATCCGTAGCTCTAGGGTGAGCTTGCCGAACTCTCGACAAAGGCCGCCATCATTCATACATCTCCTTTTTATTAGTATACCAGAGAGGTGGCTTTATGCCAACACATCTTTCCTTTGGGTGGGAAATAGACGGGCAGTCCATCACACACCATGACCTTGAGGTTATGCGCTATCTAGTCAGCCGGGGATATGATTTATGAATGCTTCCTTCTGCTACATATGCCCTTTGAACTCCTTCATTATCAGTGGTTTGCTCATACATGCCTTAGGATACGCGTTAGAAGGACAAACACTTTAGACTTCTTTGACTTTGACCTGCCAAACTGCTCTTTGACTTAGTATAACATGCCATTTCACCAAGGTCTTCATATGCCCGTAGATTCGAAAGATTAGGAAGTATCAAACACCTAAGAGGTGGTTGCGCAATGTACGGAAATGACATCAACCCAACCATGAGCTTGAGCTGATGCGCTAGCTCTTCAGCCAGGGTTCTTATTGATGAATGCTTGGTTATTATACATCTGCCCTTAGCTACATATTGGGTTAGAGACAGATTGGTTCTTTATATGAGATGAGATGAGCGGAGATCTCATTAGGCGTTAGATTATATTAATTAGGGTTGCTAGGTGTATAAAGCCCAGCCTCATTCCAAGTATGTCTCAAGCCAGCCTCATTCAAACTATGTTTATTCCCTTCCAGCCTCGCCCCAACCATGAGCTAGCTCTATC
>Ga0115854_10289_pt1 | contig 11906 bp, 13 predicted proteins | sample InSIn2SAF170_FD_83868 | JGI IMG/M metagenome (GOLD analysis project Ga0115854, IMG submission 83868)
TTGCTTGGTTTGGCCTTGGCTCTTGGATGCGAATCAAACTTCTTCATTTGAGGGGACCGCTTCATCGTCCACTTCCACATCACAAGGGCTCCAAGTACGGTATTGATTTCAGCAGCAATTGGCATGTTGGTCCAGTCAGCCGCCATCTGCATGTGGTGATTGAAGTGGCTGTTCGAGTATCGGTTATTTCGCAAAGTCCAATCTTCAGATTCAGTACTTTGTGGGCGCCGCAAACTGTTATTTGTAAAGTACATTCCTGCATTAAAATGTAGATTCGGATCTGGATAGTTACTAAAGTCCATGGGGATTGGAGAAGGTAGATTGCCATGACCAGGTGAGCCCCAGCTCATGTTCGATATATGAGGGGATGTATGTCCACCGCCTGTGGTATGCGGAGGTGGTTCTAGTGGCTGTGGTGCCACTAAATTCGAGTGATCAGATGTGTCTGACGATCGAAGTGGGAGCTGAGGAGCGCTTGTGAAGCTGGTCATTGGTTGTATGCTTGACAGATCATGTCGAGTCTGTAAATAGTCCGTTCGAAGATGAGGTAGCAGGGGATGATGGTGTTGCATGTACGAGATTTCTTGAGTTTGTCGATGCATTTGCAACGGTATCTGTGGCATCTTCTTGTCCATGTGTAATGGCGGCTGTTCTCCAGGTGAGGATGTTGACGTTCGTGATGATTGGGCGTCCGAGAAGCTGCCGTCTGCTGAACGAGACAGTCTCATGTTTGGCTCGGCCGCAGCCTGCTCAAGAGAGCCAGTGTGGTGGTTCTGGTGTCTGGTCAAGGTGGTCCGGCGAGTGAACGTTTTCTGACAATTTGCGTAAGGACATTTGTAAGGTCGTGTACCGAGGTGTATCCTTCGATGCCGTGCTAAAGAACTCGAATCGCTGAAAGCCTGACAGAATGTTAGCCCTGATGGACAAAGCCGATTCATGGAATCCTACTTTTCTGCAACTCTCACACTGGTGTGGCTTTTCCCCAGTATGAACTCTCGAATGGACTGTCAAGGCTGATCTCTGAATGAACTCCTTACCGCACCCTGGATAATCACATTTGTGCGGCCTATCGCCAGTGTGAATACGTTCTGGACCAATTGTTAGCCGGAATGCTGTTCAAAGACGTATTTGACCTACCGTGACGGGCCAGATCGCTCTTTCTTGCAAAAGCTTTGGAGCAGGAACTGCAAGCAAAACTCTTGGCAGCTGCTTCAGCTTTGGGCTTGGGACTGCTTGCTTCCACGTCCAGACCTGTATTGTTGCCGCTGCCGGGGCTCATTCTCGTGTTTGGCACGATTTGTGGACGGAGTGCATGATTCGTCTGCATGTAATCCACAGGCTGGCCCATGCCATAGTGGTTAATCGAGCTGTTTATACCACCATTGTGTGTCATGGCGTAATGGTTGTCCAACGTCATGCCCTGTTGCATATGATGTCTCAGCTGAGCTTCTGCGTTTGTAGTGTGCCTGGCATTTCCGCTCAATAGTCCTCCAATTTCCATAACCCCCTTGTGTGAGGTTGTCAGTCTATTGTTCAGAGCCCGGTTGGGTACTGGCTCAACAGGCTGTAACGGTGTATAGAGATTATAGCCGTGATGCGTCGAGTGCTGCATTGTTGTTAGTTAGTTCCGCGGCTCAAAGACTGGTCTTTCAAGATGTAGAAGAGGGATGCACACTGGTCCGCACCCGATCAGTGCAGCTGTGAGTGGTCAAGGCGCCAGATCCACACAGGAAAATGATGTGAAGTCAAGTAGTTTTGTCAAGTAATACTCCAAAGTAAACATGGAGGAAAAATGAAAGCAGAGTGCTAATTCTCACCTTCAATAGCAACGTATGGGCAAGCATGAAACCGAGCCAGATTGTTATGATGGTGATGGGATCGAGCCGACCGAGGAATGTGAAAGACAGGGCAACTCCAGTCTCGGTATGCACAGGCAATAGTTCGATTCTTATCCGAAACTGAGCTGTTGATCGATGGTAACGCGGCCACCACTGTTTCGATTGATTTATATTTGCAGAAGCCAATCCTTCAAAGGCGATGAGGATGCTGTAGGTAACTTGTCTGCAATCAAGATAGTTGTTGCCAAACAGTATCGATATCTCCTCAGCAGGAGCACCTATACTCCATGGTAAATCGTCTGCAATTCTAGCCAGGAATGTGATCAATGTTTCAGTATTCCTTTGTTCTCTTATCAACTTAAGGCATCGGTCCCTTATGAGAACCTCCCGCAATCTGTCACTTCTCCTTATACATGACGCTAGCTCTTTCAAAACCTGCTTTGGCCAGCAAGTTCTGCGACAGCACTCTAGTTCAGCAAGCGTGCTGAAGCTTTTGTGCTCGATCTGCCTGTACGTTGGAAAGACCGTAACGTGTAGCCTCGACCAACAACTTTCCCCCTCCAAAGGTTTTACGATCACGTAGCGCCTAAACCACTGCTGTTTCGGATTCCCAGGACTCCTTCTAGCATGCAGACCAGTTAACTGTCTTCAAAGTGTTCTTGATCCTTAACTCGAAATGGCACTGTCGGGCTGAGCACGGTTCTGGGAACAGGACGAACAGGAGGAGAGAATTGTCCAGGTCAGGGATGTTTCTGATCGCTCGGCCGCGTCAATCGTACGATGTAAGCTCCTCAAGTAGAAGGAGAGCGCGCAAAGTACTATAACTAGAAGGCTAAATGCAATGGCAGGAAATGTCAACAGAAGAAGCCTCAAAAACACAAAAGCAGGAATGAAAGACAACAAACAGCAGTGGCAGTATTTTGAGGACAACAGCGAGTACTACACCCATCAATACCGTACTTGGAGCCCTTGTGATGTGGAAGTGGACGATGAAGCGGTCCCCTCAAATGAAGAAGTTTGATTCGCATCCAAGAGCCAAGGCCAAACCAAGCAATTTTCAAGTTGTTGCAGCCATGTTGTCTTATGAGCGATGCGTAGAACTTGGACTAGTCATTGAAAAAAAATTGAAGATGGTACATAAGAATTATCATTGTCTAGGGTAATATCTAGTATAGAGTGTTCTTTTACGATGTTCTTGAGGATGGAAAAGTTTGTGCTATAATTTAGCTCGCCGAGTTTCGCATCCACCACGAAGCTCGTGCATTAGCGTTTCCAGCTTATATGAACGGCCACGAACCCCAAGAACATTGACTATGGGATTACAGTGGGATCGGCAGCTGAGACTTCGACTTGTCCTCTCCGGCGAACAGTATGCTAGAGACTTCGTTCTCATCGCATGTAGCTTCCCAAGTGGCTGCCAGAGTGAAGGTGGCTCATACACAACAGCTAAATTTTAGCATGAAAACATCTTGTGGCACATAGTAAAAATCCATGTAATGATGCTGAGCAGCTTGAGCTTCAACATTATTCATGCGACCGTCATAGGAACTGTCTTCGATCAGTACGAGAGCGGCAGTATTGGCAAAGTATTTGAACTTCAATGAGGTCGCGAGCACTGCCAGATCAGAAACAAATGTCTACATACAATGGTTCGGATATCTTACCTTGGAGGTTGTTTTTGTGAGCCCTTGATATTTCAATGGAAAAGCTTGCTCAATTGTCATAAGGATCTGATAGGACAACCCTTGATCATGCAACGGGCGTAGTCGACGCTGAATTGGGAAGGTATTCAATCGAATGGAATAGGCCGTAGTCCTCCGCCTGTGCCCATTCGCTTACGCATCTCTGCTCCAGCAGCAACGGTACTTGGGACTTTAATGCCGCAGCAATCACCCCAATAATCTGGCTCATGACCCTGCTCCTGTACATGGCGCATTCTTTCTGCCTGTAATCGAAGGGTTTCAGCATCAAGCTGGCCCATGCCTTCATCTGCTGGTATCAAAGAGCCGAAGAGGAAGTGTTGCATGATAGGAAGCTTGCCGAGTATTTCTTTGACGAACATCTTCTTCATGCCATCTTCAACCTTTTGCCAGCTCTTTGCACTCGATATGTCGTCAAGCATCGGACTGTGCCATCTGATGCCCTTCACAGTCTTGACGCTGTCGACCCAACGAACCTGATTGAGGTACAAGTAGTCGTCGCCTTCTTCGTCGAGAATGACGTTGTTGTGAATTGAACGAGGCGTGATGTATGGATGAGCCACTAGCTGACTAGCTCCAAACAGGAATGGCAGGAATTGATAATCATCTAGCCCCCAAACACCATGACTGCCAGCAGGCTCCAGATAGTAAGTACTTTGTATCTTTCGCATCAGGTTCCAGTATCGTGGGAAAACATGTAAGACAAGTACAAGAGAGTCTGACTCGTTCAATGACCGGACTCGATTGAGGCATAACAACCACATAGCAAAGTTCAGCTCATGACCCGAACCATAGTCGAGTCGCTCCTCCGAGCCGAAGCAATTCTGTAAGTATGTAGCAATCTCTCGTGCGAGGTCTGGTGCAAGTCCAAGCATATCTACATGCGACGACGCGGCTGTTTCTGTCAAGGCTCGATGGAAGCCACGGAAAGCGGGATTGCCAAATCTAGAGCCTGTATCGAGCGCCGGATATATCTGGAGGAGAGACTCAATGGTATCCAATATAGCATCGATAGTTTGAATAGTTCTTGACCACGTCTTGGTTTTGACAATCGATACTGGCTTGCCTTGAACACAATCGCAGAGGCCGAAAATCCATGCCTGTATAAGTCGATTCGTGGATGATTCTAAAAACTTCTCGTGATCTTGGTCAGAAAGCACTCTCCTTGCCGGAATGGTTGGAGATAAAGTGTCGGTCGCAGGCGGATCTGGGAGTGGGGGGGTCGAAGGAGGTGGCTCCGTTGAAGGATTTGATGGCTTGCGCGATTGACGAGGTACGAGCCGTGGTATGCTACACGAGGGATGGTCTTTAGAAGAAAGCTGGGTGAACGGTGCAGAGACAGGTTGCTCTGGAGCAAACGCCATGACAAAACGAGGAGGATAGAGGTATATGCACTACTGTAAGTCGTGAGAGCAAGACAGAGCTAACAACTTAATATTGTCCGCCAGAATACAGCACGACTAAGGTCAAAGTCCTTTGGAGGCTAAATTCAAGATCTGCATGCGGGACCATTAAGCTCCCGCGATGGCGCTAAAAGTGAAGCGAGGCAGTTCCAGTGGTTGACGCCATGCAATACACAGTTACATCGTACAACTTCCAAACAGAACAATTCAATATATGCTTCCTGTATCAATACCATCTCGATATGACAACTCGCGTGTAAACACACAGTTGTAATTGATAGAGTTCAGAGGACTGGCTGTTGCTTTCGACAACTTGGCGACATGGAAAAATCCTACACCAATACTCGTATCAATAAACGATGACAACGGTTTCGGCTCGTCGCTACTCGTACCTAAATCGCCATAAGAGCTAAATTGCTGTGGCCCGCACCATGGAGGGACAAATCGATGCTCACAGTGAAGGCTCCCAAAGTGCTGAAATTTCCCATCTTTCCTCGACTCCCGAACCTATTCCCAATCAAAGTGACCGATCTGGCTCTTTTGACCAAAAAACCATCGACCGTTCGACGGTTATTCAGTTTTCAGGCGATACTGCGGACAAACCATCCATGTCCAAAAGTCAACGCTCAGGTGATGGCGAGGAAGCTACTCTGATAAGGCAATCTGACAGCCATGTTAACAGGATCTACAACACGACTGACCAGTCATCGTCCTCTCAAGCCACTTCGTCGACTGCAAAGCCGAACAGTTCGATCCAGACGGAAGAGGAGAAATTATCTTGGTACAAGAAAATCGCAAAAAAGTATGGTTCGGTTACTCTGGACAACAAGGGATCCGTTGCAAGAGATCATCTAGCACTGGAGCGCACTTTTCTCGCCTGGTTGCGGACAAGTCTTGGTTTCGCCAGTATTGGAATTGCGGTCACACAGCTCTTCCGCTTGAACACAAGCATTCAGAGTAGCAACCAGAACGCAACTTATGCAGGTTCTCAAGCTCAAGCTCTACCACTTTCTCCTCTCCTGGGCCATGGACTCCCTCCGGAACTTCTTCCACTGTTGCAACAGCTTGTCGCCTCGACCGCTCCAGCACTCCCCGTAACGTCAGCAAACACTCTCTTCGACCAATTTCTGTTTACGAGTTCACTCAGTCCTTCAGACCCGACTATTGGCGTCGCGGCTTTCGACGAGCGAGCTGCTGCGAGGTTGAGACACGTTGGGAAACCACTGGGCGCAACATTCATCGGAATATCCATTATCGTCCTGTTCGTGGGGTTTCACCGATACTTTGAAGCTCAGCATTGGATTATCCGTGGCAAGTTTCCCGCTAGCCGTGGGAGCGTCGCCTTTGTCGCTCTGGTTGCTGGTGCTCTCATGGTGGCAAGTTTAGTTGTGGTCCTGGTCATTGCACCCATCAGCTACCAGAAGAAGTAAGCACATCGGGTCTCTAGTCACTACTGTATGACAAACCCTAGTGACTACATCCATACCATATAGGGAACGAGGAACAGATTTCGCTGTCCGGAACCAAGCTTTACAGCAGACCGTTTGACGACCATATAATTGACTGTTTCACGACAAGATTAATGCCGCATCACTGAGCAAAACACAAACTGGTGAATATTACTACTGCAGTGTGTCCATACCAGAATGTTCGAGCTGAAAATCTGGAATGTTCGGAGCAAGTGATGGCAGCGTTAAAGATGACAGCAGGAGCACGTATACCATCCGAATGGGTCTGCAGTGTTCACATCGAAGGTCAAAGACTTACAACGATAGCTTGTGAAGCTCCTCAACGGCACAGGTTAGGTGTTGGAGTCGAGATTGGTTTCTAGACTTCTTGTTAGGTTGCTACAACAGCAGCACCTCCCAAGAGCAAGGTTTTGGTGACAGCTCGACAGATAGAGTGGGGCCGTGCCACAATGAGCCTTGTCGTCGCAAGACATGGGGACTTTGATCATTAACTTCGTCATCTTCAACTGCTCTTCAAGTCTCGTGATGGAGTCACGGAAAATACCCTGACGCGCTTGTGGCTTGCCAATTTTAAGTGTACACGTCTGCACATGTTAAATGATATCTGGAGTCCATGTGCAAAGTGTGTTCTATGCAAGCAAACACCGAGTCGCGTATTTGCAGCAATCACAAGGTTACAATTGAAGAGTACTTGTCAAATGCAGAGTTTAGAACCAGACCAAGGCTTCACCCTGATTGAGAACCGAACAGATAGCTACAGAGAGTGGCAGGTGGGCTTAAATGCTCTCCATGTCTCATTGGTCCACAAGGCTATGCTCGGGTTCTCAATTCGGATTCGGACTAAAAGGCAGCCACCCTCCGAAAGGCATGCTAGGAACAGTTCTGGGACTACGATCAACTGGGGTCAAGAAAGGACATGGATGGTAGTTGTTGAGGGTGGATTACCTAAAAGCTACACCTTGTTCCTTGGTCACACAACTGGCAATGCAGTATGCTGGCTTGGATGTTCTTGTATTGCAGGATATTTGTAACTTGTCTCCCCACTAGCACCTCCACGGTGCGCCATACCAGTGTGTGGCAGGGCCTAAGTACCATGGGAACACACTGACCACGATCAGATCCAGTCATTGAAGAGATACAATATACAGTAGTATGTACGAATCCTGCCAAGATCATCTGTGCTGGTGAATGTTGATCATCAGAATTCTCCGAGTGTCCATTTGTACACTTTCTGTGGGAGCGGGACATTATTTGCAAACATGGAGCACAAGGTAGGTAGTGGATCAATTTCGTCGTCGTCGTCATCTGTGAGATGAGCAAGGGATGACAAGCAGATCGGGATCTTGCTTAAACACAAATATGGTTGGTAGACAACATAATATAGAGTGCGACGGACGAAGACACTACGAGCTCATCTGAAGCAGTCGTACTCCACCAATAGCTCTTCCAGGCACTGTGATACCCTCTCTAACGTGCTTACAATCTTGTGTTGCACTGTACTGTGCTTCGGTCAAGCACAAAGCAGTAATAGCAGAGGGGAAGAAAAGAAGAAGGAGAAAGTTTCGAACCATGGAGAGTGGTTGGCTTATTGCAAGTGTGAATCGTTTCAGGATGATTCATGTGGATGACATTGTCCTATTAGGGCCCAGATTCGGTCTTTGTAGTAAGGGCAAGCCTGGCGGCTCCCGTTTGGGTGGATTTCTTACAGGCCTTGAATGGTGATCGACCAGGCGCTAGAGAGGGGTGCAGCGGCCCTGGCTCAGGCCTGGTGAAATTGATCTTGGCTCCGATGCCTTGTAAGCTGACCAGTAACGTGTTAGCGTGGTGGTTGCCCTAGTCCATAGTGCGGTAACCTAACTTTGGTGGCTACTCCTTTCGTATCTCCCTTGAATACAACTGCACTTCCATACTGTTCACAATCTTCGTCATTGAGACAATCTGTTTACCTCGCCGTCGTTGGTCTTGTTGTTAGAGAGTTCAACTCTCGTTCCATTCCTTATCGTCGCTCTTTCAGGCCAGCAGCAGTTACACTCTTTCAGTTCTACAAGCAAAGCGTTTGCCTTGACGACCACATACGACCTACAAATTACCACATTCCAGCACAGACTCCGATCCTGATCATATGATACCGAATCTTTGTACGTTCGATGCAGAAATACTAGCACTTCCTTTGTGTCCTGGCTTTGTCCTTGCCCAACCTCCAAGGTGCAACAAGCGCTGGCCGCGGCCGTCCATTCATTTTCCAATGTCGCTCCTTTGTCTAACTATTCTGTGATTCTAGATCCTCCCGCTTTGATACGAGATTTACCAAGTCATTCTTTTTTGCGACGAGCCTTGCGATCTTTGACAGATACGGGTAAAGACCAAACAACACCATTATGAAACTATCCAAACTCGCCTTGACGGCGGTGACTGCCGCCAATGTCGCTTTCGCACAGCCCCATAAGCATCGACATGGTCATCTCCACGAAATGAACAAGCGAACGCAGACTGAAACATCTTGGGTGTCCGGCCCTACAGCATATGCATTCGTTCTTGACGGCCAGTCACTCTCTGTAGATGAAGTCTGCTCAGGAGTTGCATCAAACCAGCTGAAATGGGCCGACGGAGCGCCATCGGGTCTTTGCTCGACATCGTCTTCCGCTGGCGCTATGTCTTCTGCCAGTGCTGTATCTTCTGCTGTCGCCTTGTCCTCTGCTCCCTCCTCTACTTCGGCTGCTGCTTCAACATCGGCCACTCCTTCGACAAGCAGTTCCGGCTCCTCCACTGATGCATCGGCAGGTGCCTTCTTCCAAAAGTCCTCATCGAAAGCTGGCACATGGGGCGGTACATGGGGTGCTGCTACCTCAAACGCTGCCACATCGAAAGCTGCCGCAAGCACCAAGACTTCAGCTGTTGCATCGAGCTCGCAAGCCTCGTCAACCGGAAGCGCCAGCATCGGCACCGGCACCGGAGTTACCGCAGCATTCCCAGACGGTGAGCTCGATTGCAGCACTTTTCCGTCTGATTATGGTGCAGTCGCGCTCGACTACCTTGGACTTGGTGGATGGGCAGGCCTTCAAGCAGTCACCTTTGCCGGAAGCGCCATTTCGAACATTGTTACTGGTGTATCAGGACAGTCTTGCTCTGAAGGTATGATGTGCTCATATGCATGTCCGGCAGGTTATCAAAAATCGCAATGGCCAACATCCCAAGGATCTACTGGTCAATCCGTCGGTGGAATCCAGTGCTCTAATGGAAAACTTCACTTGACCAACCCAAGCTTGTCCTCGAGTTTATGTATTGCAGGAGCAGGAGGCGTCCAGGCTCAAAACAACGCAGGCGGCGTTGTTGCCATCTGCCGTACCGACTACCCAGGAACGGAAGCTGAGACCATCCCGGTCGAGCTTCAGCCAGGCCAGACTGAATCACTAGCAAATCCCGATGCTGCCACCTACTACTCATGGCAAGGTTCTGCAACATCAGCTCAATACTACCTCAACCCTATCGGCACGAGCGCTCAGGATGGGTGTCAGTGGGGTTCTTCAGGATCAAACATCGGTAATTGGGCACCAATCAACTTTGGAGTGGGCTACAAAGATGGCAAAACTTGGCTCTCCATTTTCCAAAACTCGCCTACAACCTCTGCCAGTTACTCTGGTACAGTTGAGCTCCAGGGTGACCTATCCGCCAAATGTATCTACCAGAATGGTCAATACTGCGGTGCAACCGGTTGCAACTCTAACGGCTGCACGGTACGTAACTACTCTCTTCACTTTCTGTACATTGCTAACATTTATGTAGGTTGCTGTCAACAGTGGTACGGCAACGTTCGTGGTGTCACAATAAGTCACAATATGATCTTTGCTTTCTTGCGCATAGTACCTCCGGCGTCCATGAACTTCGTTTTTGTATTGTCTACAGCATTTGCATGGCACTGGCATTGATTACAAACTGCGGGTGTGTTGATTGGAGGTTTGAAGGGTGTGGAAGATCGAACCTATCTAGGAGATCTTGAGAATAGACTACTGGATATGCTGGAAATGTCCAATTGATATAACCATCATTCCTCGAGTATATATATCCTCTGGACATGTCAGCTGGATATGAGACGGAGAGCGATCTCAAGTTTATCAAAGAGGGCTTTACTAGACGTAGATAGAGTGAGGTCCTCAATTGATCGACCTGATACCAATCCCAATATCTACCTGTACTGTGACAAACCAAGCAGAAGCGCAGTTTATATGACGAGCGCCCGTGCTGTCTCTACATAAAATGTTAAGACCAGTTATTCATACATATGTACGTTCAAAATGCACGCTTTTATCACGCCATGCACGTACCGCATCATGCTGATGTTCACAAGCATCCGAGTTTCGGGCATCTTTCAGCCAGCCATGGACGAAAGACAGATCCGTAGGATCGAACTGTAGATCGCGCTGCACAACGCAACTACGGCCCGATCTTCACATATTTGGTCGATGGTAGTGGAGACAAAAGATGCTTATATCAGCCACACTGGAGAGCTGCGGCGAAAGGCTTTTTGTGACTTCCATTGTGGCGGGGGGTTTGGGGGCTTGATCTGGCTTGATCTGGCCGGCAGTTCAGGGGGGAGCACGGGATTTGTGGTTCTGGGCTTGACGTCAGGGGTTGATTGAGGTTGTGCGGCCTCCGGGCTTGCCAATCGTCGGGACGTGAGTGGCAGTGTCGCTCACTCTGTTGGTCATGTTAAAACCGAGGACTAGCATGGGTATAAGCAGGCAATTCACCAGTCATAGCACAGCCTTTGGGCAATCGCGACGGCCTTGCAATTTCCCGAGCTTTTTGCACCTGATGGAGATGGCTTGCGGAAGTGATTCTAGATATACGTGCAGAGATGGTGTAAGGAGTAGGAACCCTGAAAACTTTACCACCGCAGAAGCACTGCTCCAAGCTCACGTGGACTCTTGCCAACATTGAACCGCAACGCTTTCAGAAGTTCAACACTTGCTCACGAGCTCGTTGTTATGCTAGGACCGCTTGAATTTCGAGATGTCAAATACTATAACCAGAATCTATTGGCGTGCAGTCTTCTGACCGTTCCGAATGTGAGAGCCAAAATTCCAGGTCTTCTGTTTCGTTGGCTTTAATGCTTGGGCCAAGCCATTTACACTTTCAAATCTGCAACCATGACCCTCAATAGACGGCAACTACACGTCAACGTACGAGTACAAACCTCCACTTGACCATCATGAAAGGTTTCCTAGAGTTCGAACTCAGAACGGCTTGTTGAACGCAAACCGTGGAATAAGTCACTTTAGAAATGGAAGTCTATCAGTGCTCTCTTTGCGACAAAACCTTTGGCCGACAAGAGCATTTGAGGCGCCATGAGAACTCTCACAAAGAGCCGCAGTTCCGTTGTGATAGGTGCTCCAAGAACTTCCACCGCAAGGACGCGCTCAACAAACATGAACAAACTCATCAACTGAACGGGACTTCTCTTTTAAAGCAGGGTGCAAGGGCCTGCTCATCCTGTGC
>Ga0115854_10290_pt1 | contig 11902 bp, 11 predicted proteins | sample InSIn2SAF170_FD_83868 | JGI IMG/M metagenome (GOLD analysis project Ga0115854, IMG submission 83868)
GGTCCAAGAAAGGGACAGAGGATGAAGACGGATGCAACAGGTGCTCGGGCGAGTGGCGGTAGCATGTCGCTATTCGAGCCTGCACCAACAGCGAGGGCACCGGAGCCAATTAGGCCGGTCAGAAATCGGCAAATGAGAAGTGTAACGAACGATTTTGCCAGACCTGCCCCGAGCGTGAAAAGGAGGGAGATGGGAAAGAGGATAACGTAGACCATCTTGCGGCCAGCGGTTTCGCTGATGGGTGCTGAGATCATGGGACCAAAGGCAAGACCGAGAGTGTAGAGGGTAATTCCGAGGGTTGCCGCTTCGATGCTAACATGGAAATGCCGTGCGATCTGCGGTATTGATGGCGAGTAGACAGAAGTACCAAACGTGCTACATAGTGTTAGACAGGGCTCCCTTATGTGATCAAACTTACACAATGAAGCATTGAAAACCGATGTACAGGATTTGAAACGTCTTTTTTTCAACAGACCAGTTTTCAGGATTCTCGGGGTCATGTTCACCTTCCCAGTCTAATGCGGTGGTGTACCTCGTAGCCACTTCAGAGGACAAGTGTTGAGATTTCTCAGTGACGGCGCGCTCGGCGTCAGCCATGCCCTTCTGAGGGGACACCATGTGTGTTCCTGTTGTATGCGATACCGCTGAACTGGTTGATGATGACGGTTATGAGTGATATCCTTCCACGGAGAATTTCCAGCTCCTCATTTCAGGTATGTCTAACAGATATGTCTATAGAGTTCAGGGGAGCCATTCTGCTATATACGCATCAATTGAACCTCGAGCCGAGGACATCATAATGTCAAGCAGCGAATGCAATCAGCGAGCAGAGATGGCATATCAACACTTGTGGATAAAGCAGCGAGACTTCATGCCGCAATAAGGAGCTCTTGGCCTGTTCCCGGAAATACATATTGCGGACTCTGATCGTAACGCACGTAAGGTGAAAATTTGTCCACGAAGCCTCGTTAAGTCGATGAGTCAAAAGAGTGATGTCGAAGCTCGGTCGAAGAAGATCTGCTGCTTTTAATGTTTGTTGGTCCGAGAGTGGGTCAGGGTCCACTGAACCCAAAATTAAACATCTGTGATTGGTGACGAGTGCTGGTGGAATGCCGAAACGTGCTAAAATTGACATGCTGCTTTTGAAGTCCCGAGGAAGATCAGGACTTGGCGGCTGCGTTGATCAGTATTCGAGGAGGACTATACGAGATGCATAGTGGAGTTAATAGAACCTGGACCTGGTGCTTTTAACTGGTGCACACGTATGTACGTAGGCTGGAGCGTCGCTGGCCCTGCAACTCTTGGGTTGGTGATGTTGCCCATAGAAAAAGTCATGAGGACAATGGTTGACATGGTCGTTTTTGCTGTGGCCATCACAGTCGGTCGTGATTCACGAGTATAACAAGGGAAGGGTGGCCCCTTACGGTGTCAATTAGGTAGTTCCCCGTCAAGCAAGCCGGCCTTGTTGTTCGCAGGTGATCAAGCCATTAGAGTGCCACTTACGTATCGTTGTCCATACACGTTCGCTCTCACAGCAATCCTTTCGTCTCCTTGGCCTTCAGCAACTCTTTCATCCACCTGACATCCCCCTCTGTGCCGCGCCCTTCGCCACCAGCACCCGCACTCAGAAATCCCGGCATAATCGCCAACCACTCATAGACCCCCTCCCTCAACTCCCTCGGCATCACTCTCGGCACCCTCACCACCTCCTCCATAGCCTCCACTACCCGTCTCGCAACATCCTCCAACAACCTTTCTCCCGCCCTCACCGCCACAGCACCGCCACCGACATCCACATTCACAACATTCTCAATCTCCTGCTCCCCACTCACCTCTTCCCTTCCTAACCCCTCCGCCAAACCCCCTTTATACCCAACCATAGAATTCACAACCATCCTCACCGTCCTCGGCCAAAAACTCGACATCAAATTCCACGCATCAGCACCCCCTTCCTTCCCCGATCCAGCCTGCTGATCCCCCGCATTCCGGAAATCCGTCCTTAATATCACGCACGGAATATCCGCAAACTTAGCAATCATGTACTCGACCACGGTCCCTGAGTCGAGTTCGGCGCCGTCGTATGTAAATAACGCCAGGTCACATGATAACAGGGCTTTGATGTCGTGGTCGCGGATGGAGTGTGGGGATGTATCGCGTTGTTCAAGGTCTTGGGGGAGAATGGGGGTGAAGCGGTTGGCGGAGAGGGAGCGGATGCGCGAGGCGAGGAGGGTATTTGTGTGGAGATCTGCGAGGGTGAAGAGCGGGCCGGCGTGGTAGTAGGTGTATGTTGTTGTTGTGGTTGTGGTTATGTTTGAGTCTGTCATTGTGCCCACGTAGTGAGTGTGCTGCTTCCCGATATTCGAGGTGTGGGAGGGGAGTGGTCAGGGTGAAGTCACGTATTTAGCTTGGTGGCCTTTTGTATAAATATTGAAATTTATTCTTGACTGATGATATCCAACGTCACGCAAGGTATGTGCATAGAATCACCAATCGAGAGTCGGTAATTCGTATGTCAGTACTGGATCCTTGCATCAATAATCTAATGGACTTTGTTGCTTCGCAAAATTGAATGGGTTACAAGCCAGTACATACACAGATGAAGGTATAACTTCATGCTTTGGAGGGCGCTGGGATCCGGTGATCTCCGGGTGCCCTCCAATAGGTTTTGCCAAGCTTTGATGAGCACCGTCGGAATCCATTCGTGAAGACCGCTTCACTCATCTGATCGTACACAGGCACTCAAACGCCGAGATCCAGATAGACGGTATGATTGATTTTGTTGAGAATATCGTGGTTGTCCATGTAGGGAACTCGAGTGATGTCAGCGCACTGACAAGAACCACATCAGTACGTAGATCAGGCGTTTTTTCTGAGGTGCGATAATAAATTGGACTTCCTACGTGCTCAGAGGGGTGTCATACAGAATCATCAATCTTCGTCGGTGACTTCCAAACTTGCCTGGGAAATCACAAGACACAAGCTCCAGGGTTACATAGGTATAAGTAGTTCGATGTTCCTCAAATGAGTGTGTACAGTTAGTGGGATAAACCATTCCCCAAAATAAGTATGCTTGTACATGAAATCGTCTTCCAATCCCCAACGCTCCAATATGCATGTCATATATGTTTGCCATTTTCATTCATGCGCCGCCATCAATACAATTGTAGTCTTGGTCCTGCCATTGCTCTTACATCATACAACCTCACTGCCGTCCCAAGGTATTCAGTGTTTAGTGTTCTCATGTCATCAGTCTATGTCTATGCATCATTGTCCATTCTTGTCGTAATTTCGTGTCGATCGTCGACTATGCTCAGAAAATTGTCAAAAAATCTGCCGTGCCCCATCCAGTAGTCGCATGCCTATGCTGTTGAATAAACACTCCAGGAACTGACAGGGGGTACTATCTTCCCTGCCCATGGAAATGCCCATTCCCATCCGATACGTTCATGTACTCCATATTCAACACATGTCGGATCTGCTGCATGTTGTTCATGCCTCCACCGCCAGTATCGTCCAATTGCCCACTCATCATGTGATCGTCCGGCACGGGATGTCCCATCATACTATGTGGCCCTTGCACTGGCGAGATATATTGACTACTCGGGTTTGAGAAGTCCGTTGGACTTTGATGCTGCGAGAAATTTATTGGATCGTGGTTTTGACTTATGTTCATGTTCACATTCGCTTGTTGCAGCTGGCTTGGATCGGCGAACTGTGCATGAGGTCCAGGATCAGAGTGGATGTCGGGGTGTTGTTGAAGTTGAGGACGTGGATTGGGGTCGAAGTGTTGCATGCCGTGATGTGGAGGTGGTGGCATGGAAAAGGGTGTATTATCGTTCTCGAATCCTTGGGCAGCAATCTGGGCTTGCAGCTGTTCCATGATTTGCGGATCGAGAGCCATGGCGTCATAGGAAAGCATTTCTGAATCGGCATTGGAAAGCGTATTGTCGTCGTGAGTCATGCCCATTTGTTGTTGGATTGCACGATAGTCGTCAGCTGAGATGTGTTCGGCCAGGTGGTCATCCATTTGATCGGATTTATAGTCGTCGTCGGTCAATTGTTGATGAGTCATATTCAGAGATAATTGATTTGGCGGGATGTTGTTCTGCATTTCATGGTTCGGTAATTGAGCGTGTGATGGCATATTGTGTCCATTCAGACCAAGTTGATCCGTGGCTGGTTGAGATACTGATTCTGCAAGTAGTGGCGCTTGCAATTGCAATTCAGGACCCTCCTGTTTGACAGGTGTTGGTGGTATTGGTATGTCGGCGGGCGCAGTCTGCCCATCGAGCGTTTTGCTTCGTGCGGATCGAGTGCCGTCGCTTCGGAGGACGGGTGGCTTATTAGTGTCTTTACATTCAGGACAGTTCTTGATGACGTGGCTGACAGTTTCTTTGATGCGTACCCAGTGATACTTCGTAGCTATGACTGCCGTCGTCTTGTTGATACCACCATGGGCTTGGAGATGAACATCTTTGGCAATGTCGTATTGAGCTTGAGGATCGGAAATGACTTCTTTGTCTTTTAACATCAATTTTTCCGGAACGCCATCGTGAGCAGGAATTAATTTGTAGTGCGTGGCAGCACTCCTTAGTCGGCTCTTCTCAGACCTATCAGCACCCTGAGGATAGAGCGAATGGCGCAGATAGTACCGTATTTTATCGAAGCGTTCTTCGTTGCCCACGTTTCCTTCCTCTGATTTGAGGTCACGACCATATATAATGGCATCCACCGGCTCGGGGAATGACTTGAGGTTGCCGCATCCGGGAACTCGGCCGATTCGTTTGAAACCGAGCGAGTCCCATATCTTAGTTGAGGCCGTATTGCTCTCGTAGACGAGATTGAAGACGGAATAAGTGTAACCCTGCCCTGCGTCAACCACCAACAAGATGACTTACCGGACGAAGAGGGCTTACCAGTTGGGGCGCCCAATCGAGATAACACTGACCCATGGACTTACCGACACCCTTGTTGCGGGCGGCAGGTGTGGTGAGAAACCCACCATTGCAACAATGACTGCTGCGGCCCGGGTAGTTAGGCTTGATATAAAAGGTGCCAAGACACAGCTTGTTCCAGTCGGCACCACTCTTCTCCATATCATTAACAGCCTCGATGCCACCGATATCACCCAAGACCATGACGGCGCCAAAATTACCAAACCAGTAAGGTCCAAAGGTCTCCAGTGGCAAGGAGTTTATCATTGGATAAGTGTTGCCATCCTCGATTTCTTTGTTGAAGTTGTCGGATAGGTACGACAACAGTCTCGGAGGTACAGCATCATGAGAAAAGAATGGTATCAAAGTTGCAATGGTTACACGATCTCGCAAAGTCACAGGTTTAGGGAAGATCGACGACGGAATTTGTGGATTTGATGGCGTCGGATATGGTCCCTGGCCGCTAGCTCTGTATATCGTTGGTGATGTCGGGTCTTCAAGAAGTGCTGGCATGGTTGCAGCGAAACACTCGCAGTACCTGCTTCTTGTTGTAAGACCCGATTCGATGATGCAAGCAAGCTCAAGACTAATGGGAAGTGTAAGAATTGATCGGAAGAGAGGAATAAAAGCCGTGAAAGACACAATGGAGTGGTTGGTTCTTCAGCCTCTGGCGCCGGCTTGGCTCAACATCAGGCTAGCATACAGATGTCTTCGTCATCATCCCAAGCTCAGGCACAAACTTTACCTTACTGCAGGTGCCTGAACAGAGATGCAAGCATGAGTCGCGCTACTGTAACGCGGAAATCGAGCTCCGTGTATTGGAGCTTATCGGCACGTGTGGCGATCTTCCTACATTAGATGATTTATATATATGGCCGTCAGGGATCGGTTAGTCAAGAATAAGACTTATGTACAAGTACTAATTGGTCTTATGACCTCTCGCCTCTCTTCGCGTTCTCAATCCACGACACTGACGTTTTTCGCCATTGGTCCTTTAGCTCCCCCAGGGAAAGCCATACCAGAACTCTTCGTATCCTCGACACTCTCGTACTAATGCTATCAACATGACCGATCCGAGCCAGAATCCTGACATTAACTCACCGAGACCTTCTGATCCTTTGTCAGGGTTTTGAAGCCATCACCTTGAATCTCGCTGTGATGTACCGTTATCTGTGAGGGACGTGTCAGAATGGCAGGGCACACTGCATGGACGACTTTTTCCACGTACAGAGTCGCCTCCGTCGTCAAGTTGAATGAAACCGAATCCTTTCGCGTCATTGTACCACTAGGAGCCGAATTTTGTTAGTCACGAAGATTGGGCCATCGCATACGTGAAGGCACAGTCAGCATCGACGTACGGTGACCACTCCTGTAGGCATCGTGCAGTTTTGCGGTGTATTGAATGTGTGGGTGAATGTCGAGTTCTTATTGCAGGACCCGGTGGAAGACTCCAGATCGTCCTGAACACAGTACAAACAGAATTATATACTGGATTGTGAGGATGACATCACTCGTCTTCGAGAACAACATGTACGTACATACAGTGGGATGCTAAAGTATAAGTCTGCATCCATTTTTGGGAGGAGTCGAGCGGAGCTAGTGCAATGGACACTGTCCGTTGTAACGTAGGAGGCCATCCAGGCTGTTGCAGTGCTGATTGTAATATAGTGCAAATTCATATGTTCGAAACCGCGAAGTCGCAGCAGTCAGTACCAAGGGGTCTGGTAGCATCGGGCATTGGCAGGTGTTGCTCGAGATACATTCCTTTTGAAATAAAGATCAGTGTAGATGACTACCCCAGAGACTGTTCGCAAGTTCCGCCTTCGCTAATGCTTCAAATACGCCCATATTGAATCGTACTAGTAGTCATCATGTCAATCCGCTCATTTGAAGGCCCATATTTATCACCAAGGCCCACCCGATGCATGGAATACCCAGGACTTGCACCACACTCCTGTACAGAAAAGCATACCTCCCAGATGTTTCAGGAAAGTGCTGGAGGCCTCCATGAACAGATCTAACTGCCCTCTTCACCAAATTCACGTGTCCATGCGTCATTCTTTTCCAGGTCAGTCTGGCTCACGGACGGCCTACTAGCTTTGATAGCTCTGATGAAGTCTTTGAGCACAAGTGGCGGCTCGAGCAATCGCTCCGGATCAACGTCCCATAATGTCATTTCTTTGGCACCTTCCGCTCCTGGCGAGCAGGGTGTGAGCATTTCTTTTCCATCTACCATAACCTGTGAAAAGTTAGCAATTTTTCCAGTAACAATAAGGATGACATACAGTCGTAAAATGTGTGGCTGCTTGCACCTTGCGTAGAGGTGCATAAAGTGCATCTTGTACGGCAATGCTGATATCAGATCCAGAGTAGCCTTCTGTTTGCTCGCCCAGTTGCTTGAAGTCAGCTGGTGTCAACTCGCATTTGGTGTCGCCCACAGCGAGTTCGAACATCCTTGCTCTGGCCGGTCTGTCTGGTAATGAGATATGCACCCTCCTCTGAAATCGTCTTCGAATGGCGGAGTCCAGGTTCCATGGGATATTAGTTGCGCCAAGAATCAGAATTCCCTGAGAATCCTTCCCAACACCGTCCATTTGTATTAGCAATTCTGTTTTTATTCTCCTGCTCGCTTCCGATTCACCCTCTCCTCGCGGTCCACAAAGTGCATCAACCTCGTCAATGAAGACAATCGAAGGCTTGTTCTCCCGCGCCATGTTGAATAATTGTTTCACCAGTCGTTCAGACTCACCCATCCACTTACTCACAAGATCCGACGAACTCACACTGAAAAACGTACTGTTTGCCTCCGTTGCCACGGCTTTGGCCAAAAACGACTTTCCTGTTCCCGGCGGTCCGTAAAGCAATATCCCTTTCCACGGTTTTCGCTTTCCTTGGAAGAGATTCGGGAATTTGATGGGTAATATGACAGTCTCCTTCAATGCCTCCTTCGCACCCTCCAATCCGGCCACGTCCTCCCACCGCACGTTTGGCTTATCTGTTAATATTGCCCCCTGTAACGCGCCCTTCAGCTTCTTCGCATCCGCATCCTCCTCATCGTCCTTGGTGGCTCCTGTTCCATTCGATGCCTTGCCATTAGCACCCATCGCGGCAGGGCTCTTTTTGCTTGCATCGTTCTGTATGTGTGTTTTCAGTTTCTCTGCACGCTCCAGGTATTCACCAGTCTTTGCTCGGATCATTTCTTTCGATTTGGCATTCTTCTCCCATTTCAAAGCCAGCATAAAGAGCTCGAGGGCGGCGTAGTATTGTTGGTAGGCAGGTTCATAGTTGCCGGCTGTATCGAGTTCTATTGCTTTTTTGACAGTTTCAATTGCACGACCGAGGAAGTCGGTATTCGACATCGTAGCAGACGCCGCTGCCGGTAGGTGTCAGTGATGGTTTTGATATGTTCTGACGGGGAGTTTCAGCGCAATGAGTGGAGATTTCGAACACTGTCAGAGCGATATTAGTCTTCCGCAGGTGTATCGTAGTTGTTTTTAATATCGTATGGTCGAGATAGATGCCAGAGACTGTTGTCGGCAACAATAGGTACGTCAGTATCACTGTTGATATGGTCAGCCACACCCCGCGAAACTTCTCCACTAGCGCGCCACGGGTCGCTAGGCACATTGGATTTCAAACTATTCGAACATCACTCCATTTTACCAGCAGCCCAGATATTCAATCATGGAGCAGGATCAGAAAAGACTACAGGAGCTGTCAGAGTCTATGCAGAAATTCCAAGATGGTTGGTCGAAGAGAAATTCCGACGTGACAACACTAACCTCGTTCAAGATTTACAATCAGCAATCGAAGCGCGTCAGAAACTTGAATCGCAGCAAGCCGAGAACAAGGCGGTGCAGAAGGAATTCAATGGATTAGCCGACGATGCAGATATCTACCGACTAGTAGGACCCGTGTTGCTGAAGCAGGACAAATCAGAGGCCAAAAGCACTGTAGACGGACGGCTTGACTTTATTGGAAAAGAAATTACCAGGACAGAAGCGCGCATCAAAGACATACAGCAAAACTCCGAGAGATCACGGGTTGACTTGATGCAAGTTCAGCAGAAGATACAGATGGCTCAAGGACAAGCTACTGGATGAAACTTGGTTGCTGTGTGAGTGTATAGCACGACTTGAAGCATAACCTACATGAGCGAGCAAGAATGTTCAGACAGGACTCAAGGGACACGAAAGACATCAACCGGCGACATCAACGTAAAGGGGATGCAGTGCGCAAACTGATCTAGTCGATTCAGAGAGCGAGGCATCAAGGAGGTCGAAAACCATCCTCTGATACAGCCACCCACGAGCTTCGTTCAACGTGCCGATAAAGAGGTCCCTCTAGGCTTGGACTGTGGGTGCGAGTTCACCCGCGGTAAAAAGAACAAAAACATCAGCCATAGTTCGTGCTTGCTATCAGTCCATCTGACCACAATCCTTGGTGTATGGAAAACGTCGAAAACATGATCCAGAAAAGACTCTTAGGTAGTATGTTGCACACGAACCGTTGGTTTCCCGAGGGTCACAATATTCCACATCAACCGAAAAGCTTCCGCAACGGTAAGCGATTATGCAGAAAATTTGCGGAGGAGAAAAGACCAACAGAGAGAGTAAACTAAATTACAGTCTGTAGGAATTGCTGGCTTCGAGGTTCAGCCAGCTGTACTGGTCTATCAATACTTACTTTTCAACGTCTCCTGCTCTACATCTATGCTTGTCATCAATTCATGTTACATCGTCATCGTATAAGAAGCAAACCTCCAGGATTGAGGGATGGACGACAGAAGCAGAGTACAACTTGGCCGCTAGCTTAGGAGATCATTTCTTTCTGCACGATTATCAGTCAGCTTCAGTGACGAAGAGGGGAATCGACACTCACATCAAAAGGCTCGTGCCAGTCATGGCTTCAGGTTGATCGACACCTAGGATGGCGAGGACGGTAGGTGCGACGTCTCCTAAAACACCATCTTTTTTCTTTAACGACCAGCCTTTAGGAGCGTTTGCCATCACAAATGGGACCAAGTTGGTTGTGTGGGAAGTTTTGGGCTTTCCTTCTTCCGTCTTCATCTCCTCGGCATTGCCGTGGTCAGATGTGATGAGTAACACATATCCTTCTTTTACGCAAGTATCATACACACTCTTGATCGCCTTGTCCGTTGCGGTAACACCTTCAATGGCGGCTTCGTACACTCCGGTGTGTCCAACCCTTGCATCGACCATTAGCATTCCAGAAGTAAGTCGGGAAAGAAAACCAGCTTACATATCAGGTGGGGCGAAGTTGTTCATCAAGAACTCGAATTTCCCGTCTTGAATCCTTTCTGATAATTTATCAGCGACTTTCTGCGCGCTCATGGGCGGCTCAAGATCATAAGTCCTGCAACAACGATTAGCAGAAGACACACGCTGTGGTATCGGCTACTTACGCGACCTTGGGACTCGGGATGAGTTCTCTCTCTTCGCCCTCGAACTGCTTCTCAACACCACCGTTGAAGAAGAATGTGACATGGGCATATTTCTCAGTCTCGGCAACATGGCATTGCTTAATTCCTTTCTTTCCCAACCACTCTGCAAGCACGTCGTCCATGCGCTGAGGTGCGAAAGCGATAGGGAATTTGTAATCAGTTTTGTACCGGGTCATGGTGGTGATCTCAATGTTCTTCGGATATGGAAAATCAGGCTTTGGTGATCGGTCATAATCACCCAAGAGTTGCGTGACTTCACGTACACGATCGGAACGGTAGTTGAAGAAGAAGAGTGTGTCGTCGTCCTTGACCCGACCTTTGTCGCCATTGACGATGATTGGTTTGAGGAACTCGTCGTTCTCTTTCTTGTCGTATCGCTCCTTGATGGTCTTGACTGGATCTGAAGACTCTTCACCTTCGCCTACAACGATACCTTTCATACCAATCTCGACACGATCCCATCTCTTGTCTCGGTCCATGACGAAGTATCGACCAACAACTGTGGCAATCTTAGCTTGATCCTCCATACCAAGTTCTTTGATTTTGTCCAATAACTGTTGCATATAGCCTACTGCGCTCTTGGGATCGGTGTCACGGCCGTCACCGAAGAAGTGGATGTATATGTGGGGCACTCCGATCTCTTTCGCGACCTCGAGCAGGGCGAACAAATGCAGGATATGACTGTGCACACCGCCATCACTGACCAGGCCCAGCAGATGCAATCTGCCATTGCCATCTTTGGCCCGCTGAAAGCTCTTCTTCACAGCTTCGACCTTGTTCATTTCTCCTTTCTTGATAGTCTGCTCGATGCGCACACTGTCTTGCCAGACCACTCGCCCCGCACCAATGTTAAGGTGACCAACTTCTGAGTTCCCCATCAGGCCTTCCGGCAACCCGACTGCGAACGACGATGCTTCGAGCTCAGTGTATCCTTGTGCGGTTGAGGAGTTCTCCTCGCGAAATCCGTCCATGGTTGGTGTATCTGCTGCTGCGACAGCATCGCCGTCTTTCGGGGAATGCTCGCCGGGGATACCCCAGCCATCGATGACAACTGGGAAGCATGTCAGTATAGATTCTTTCACAGGTTTCCGCTAATGTGCATACTCAGCACTACTTTCTGGTCGACCTTGACCATATTGCTGGTTGTTTAATGGAGATGCGGCTTGAGGATACTGTGACTGTATTCAGAGAAGATGTGAAACTCTAGGTCTATTCTGAATCTATGAATAATACCACCTGTTGCTCAAAAAAATGTTACGCAACAAAGCTCTGGCTTGTTTACTTTTCTGTTGAGTCTGGTTTAACTCACACCCAATGGTCCAGTAATTTCAAGCGAGGCTGCTAGAGGGGCAGTGATGTCATTATACGAGGCTATGAATTGTGAGGGGCCAAGGAGAAATTGCCCGCAGAACCCTCGGCCTGTCCCGTGAGTTTCCACACGTCTATCACTGCTGATCCTTCAGCATCAAGAAATCTCTTTAATCTTCAATTCAGACTTCGGTAT
>Ga0115854_10291_pt1 | contig 11896 bp, 14 predicted proteins | sample InSIn2SAF170_FD_83868 | JGI IMG/M metagenome (GOLD analysis project Ga0115854, IMG submission 83868)
GATCAGGGGTAGGTATTGTTTTGGTCTCTCCTCTTAATCAAGTAATCCCTATTGCATACAAATTGGATTTCAAATGCACTAATAATATGGCTAAGTATGAGGCTTTAATATTGGGATTGAAGGTGGGTTTAGAATTAAAATCATAGACATAGAAATTTATGGGGATTCACATCTTGTGATCAACCAAGTGAAGGGTAGTTATGATACCAAATATAAGAAACTAAAGCCTTATAGGGTGGTTATAATTGAGTTGCTAGATAGCCTTGTGTTTACAAATGATTTCGAGGATGTGATATAATTAAAAAAAATAAGCAACGAATTTTAACATCCATAATCCTAAAATAATTTGTAATTCGAAGCTATGGATAGCAATTTATTATAGATAAGCTGATATGAAAGATAATCACCAAAATGCTTGAAGTGTAATGACAACCACCACACAAAAATAGAATTGTATACTTACCTCACGAAGCGTACCTAATAATGATGAAATAATAGAAGTGACGAAGTCCTAGAGGCCAACGTCATCTGCACCAGAAATCACAAAGCTGACTGATCTCAAAGGAGGATTGGGGTGATGTGCTTGGGATGAAAAGGAACGTGAGCAGTCTATTTTTATCACAGAGGAACACCAACGATCTTTGTTAGACTATAATCCATCTTCAATCGACTCTGTACCTTCGCATGATCTCATAATGATTGCAGTATGATACTCAGATAGGTCATATATTTTTCTGTATACTCGTAAATGAGAAGTACACAAATCCCAACCTTGTATGGCGATGTCAAAAGACACCTAAAAGTTGATTGCCATTATCAAGATCAGATATGGGATTGTATATCTTCACCTCTTGATCCTGGACTTACTACTAGATCCCTTATTTATATAGATAATAATATGACCTACTCCTTAGGTCGATGCGTACCTACATAAATAAGGAATGTAGTAAGTCGTGATATATATATTAACAATATCCATGACATCATTAATACTATTTGACATAAGTGCAAGAAAATGTTTTATAATGTATTAAATAAATACATAAATCAATTTTTATATGATAACATATGCCCCACTTTGGATGAAAGATTGAAAATCACTAGGTGCATTTGAGATTTTTCATTCAAAGTAAAATAAAAAACATCATTGATAATCCTTGATAAACATGTTATTGATCCATCTATTTATGATAATGCACTTTTGGTAATACTATAAGAAAGATGAGCAACATGTAAACAAAAGGTATGAGTAAGGAAACCCCCTTATATGATGTCCCCCATGTTGCCCCCAGTTGATGTTGATATGCTCTATGAGCTCCAGTGATAACCTGCGAAAAGAAAGTACAGCTCTAGGGTCCATAGCCATCTACCAAGAGGTCATAGATGACAATTACTCATATGTATTTGATTTTTGTGAAATACAACCATCTCTTATCATTGATGGTTATATCTATCTGATTCTGTGGAAGCTGGACTTCTTGTCAAGAGGCATGACATAGATTTTAGCAGTTGAGACTCTTCCAAGAGGCATATTGATTTTGAGAGCTAAACTTTGCACCAAGAGGTATGATGTTGATCTTAGGAGCTGAGACTCCACCAAGAGGCCTGAGATAAAGCTGATAATCTAGGAGATAACACTAATAATATGGGAGATAGCACTAATAATATGGGAGATAAAACTGATAATATGGAAGATAACACTGATAATCTATGAGATAAAATTGATAATCTAGCAGATAACTGATAATTTGGGAGATAACACTGATAATCTGGGAGATAAAATTGATAATCTGGGAGATAAAACTGATAATCTTTATTTTGATTGATTTTTCTCATGAATTAAGACCATGGGTGGTCCTTTTCTGACTAGTATGGAGCATAAGCACTCCTTTTATGACATTAGATTGACTTCATGTTCTGACCTTGTGTCATCTGTTCATTTGATTATTCCTGTAGTAGCTTTTTTCATGAACATAGATGCATGTAGTGACCCGTAGGCCGCTCAGATATGATATTTATTGAGGTGTCTAGCATTGGTAGGGTTCTTGAGGACTTCCCCATCCAATGTAGATAATCTATATGAACCTATGCCATGTACCTCCATGATAATGTATGGGCAAACCCAATTTGGCTCAAATTTTCCTTTGAGCTTATCTTTAGTTGTAGTGTTGGAAATGTTCTCTTGCAGAACCATATCCCTAACTTCGAATGCTTTAGGTATCACCTTCTTTCCATAAGCTCTTTTGATCCTCTACTGATAAGCTCTGAGATTTTCCAAGGCATTGATTCTTTTCTCATCCAATGCCTCTAACTAACTCATCCTTGCTTGCCATAATTATGGTTCTTTCATGATATCTTTAAGTGCAATCCTTAAAGATGGTATTTCTATTTCAAGGGAAATAACTTCTTCATCTCCATATACCAAAGAGTATGGAGTAGCACCTATTGCTATTCTCACACTGGTTCTATATGCCCATAAAGCATATGGCAACTTATCATGCCAATCTCTCCCATTTTGCTAGATTGTCTTTGCTAAAATTTTCTTGATAGTCTTGTTTGTTGCTTCATCTTGGCCATTTCCTTATGGATAGTAGATTGAAGAAAATCATTGATCGATCTTCATGTTTTTGCAAAATTCTTTGATATCTTTTCCTGTGAAGTTTGTGCCATTGTCCATGATTAGCCTTTGAGGTACACCAAACCTGTAAATGATATATTCTTTAATAAAGTTGATGACATATTTTTGTATAGCTATTTTTAGAGAGATTGCTTCAGCCCATTTGGTGTAATATTAGATGGCAACCAAAATCAACTTGTGCCCCCCACTAGATGGAGGATTGATAAAACCCATAAAATCCAAAGCCCACATTGAAAAAGGCCATGGTGATGTAACATAGTTCAACTCTTGAGTAGGTGTTAATTCTAAATGTGCATGCTTTTGACATTGCTCACATTTCTTGACATGCTCATAACAATCGTGTTCCATTGTGGGCCACCAATAACCAATCCTGATTAGCTTGCCAAAAACTAATTTTCCATTGAAGTGACCTCCACATGCCCCACCATGAGCATGCTCTAATGCTGTATCAATATCTTTACTAAGTAGACACCTCAAAAGAATGCCATTAAATGATCTTTTATAGAGAACATCTCCAATAACAACATATTTATGGGCTAACCTCTTCATTCTAACTTGCTCCCTTTTATCAAGATTAGTATCAATAAAATTACCCTTCAAATATTTGTAAATATGTTGTTACCAAGGACTCACCTCATAACCAACTGTTTGAGCAACACTCACCATTTTTGAATTTTTCTTGGCGATTGATGAAGTTCCCAAATTTTGGATAGTGAAGGGGGTTTCTTGAGAACCAATATTGACCTCCTCTATTTCTTCATTCAGCCATGTCATCTCACTTTCTGATGGTAGGGGGAAAGGTAATTCTCCCAACCCCTCAATGTTATCTTCCATAGATTCTTCGAAACACACTTGTACATCTAAACATCCTTTGTGAATCCTCTTTTCATGTCTTACTAGATATTTTGTTCTAGCCCCTGTGGACTCTAGGAAAGCATCATCATTTTTCTATGAATCAATGGCATGTATGACATCCTCATCTTCTATTTCACATTCAATTACACAACAACTTTAATTCTCTATTTGTTCACTATTTTCGGATAATTCTACAAAAATGATCTGACCAACGTGCTCATCTCCCTGATTCAAAATAATGCCCCATTCATTGTGTTCAAAATTTTCTTTAGAAGAGGATCATCGGTGGTCTAAAAGTTGCTCAGAGGAGCACGAACGGCCCTGTTCTTGATCCTTTTGAGGTCTATCCAAGTATCCCCTGGGACTAATACTATTTATGTTTGCAACGATATACGAACCAAATCCGATGTCCATGAATTTAATTTTCTGTAGTGCTTTCCTATAAATTCGATCATTCTTGGCTAGGATAGCCTCATCTTCTATGTTATATGGGACAAATCTCTTAGGGAGAACATAATTACATTATTTAGCTACCTGCTCATCTGCCTCAACCTTGTATACATTCCCTTCAAAATTGAACTTGAAGCATCTATGCAATGTAGATGCTACACCTTCCATGTCATCTATCTAGGGCCTCCCAAGGATAAAATTAAATGAAGGTTTTCCATCTATGATATAAAAGAGTGTGTTGAGCATCTTTCTTCCAACTTTAATCGAAAGTGTAATGATTCCTGCACATTTCTTAGGAGTGCCATCAAATCCCTTCACTCTCATGGTAGTCTCCTCTCTTGGAGGTAGCAAATCAGGATCAAACTGAGAGAGCAAGTGGGTGGTGGCAATATTTAGTGTTTCCCCATCATCTATTAATGACCTCTTGACTATGCTACCAAAAGTTTCTACTTTGATAAATAAAGGTGGATGTAATTTTGTTACATCTTTGCTAGGCTTCTCACTAGGGTAAAAAGCAATAATTTCTCCTTTACTCCATATCTCAGCTTTTTTCACCAAGGCAATAATTGATATATTTCTATCTATCTGACTATTCTTAAAAACTTGATTCATTATTTCTCTATGAGGTTCTGAAATTTGAAGTAATTCAAAGAGGCTAACCTTAGCTTACTTGTTCTTGAGTTGTTCAATCAGGTCAAAACTTCTTAGATCTTTTGGAAGCCCCTTTTTTATGTGACTGGATTTGTGATTACTCTTGACCTTCCTCTTGTTAGTGCTGCATATACTTCTTCATGAAATATCACATTGACATCGTGCTCTTCTTCAGTATTATCAACTCTATCAAGGCACACATAAAATTGATCCTCTATAAGCCCTTGTATCTTGTTTCTAAGGCTTCCACACCCATTAATGGCATGTCCCTTAGTTTGATGATATTCACAATACCTATCTTCTTTATACCAAACTAGTCTCTCTGTTGTAGGATCTTCCTCCCATTTGGGTAATGGCTGTAATAGTCCTTTGGTGACAAGATCTTTTAAGATGAACCTAGGAGGTATAGGAAACTTTACAAATTTCTTTTCTTTCTTTTCATCTATCTTTTCTGCTACATGGATTGACTTTTTATTCTTTGGTTATTGTGTTCTTTTATCCCTTGCCTTAGGCTTATCATCCTCTCCATACTTCACAAGCTCTAATTTCACAAGGACTTTTTCTTTCTCTAATAGCTTATGGGTCATATCCGAAAATGCTAGATGTGTGTAATCAATGACATGCGGTTGCAAAAGTAAAATAACAACTTCTTTGAAAATATTATTTACCTCTTTTTCAGTAAGCTTAATCTTGATTTGTTGCCACGTCTTCTTGAACCGTACAACAAACTTGTCTAGCTTCTCATCACTGCCTTGTCTCATGTTGCATAGATCTGACACCTAAGTTGTTAGAGAAAGAAAAGGTTTTGGTAAAACTAGGGCTTGTCAAGTATGGAGAAGATGAAAAACCTAGGGCAAAAGACAAAAGAGCTCAATCACCAAAGAAGGATAAATCAATCCATGTGGCAAAAAATACTGATGAAAAGAACGAAAAGAAGTTTATCAAGTTTCCCATACCTCCTAGGTTTATCTTGAAGGATCTTGTCACCAAGGGATTGATACAGCCATTTCCTAAGCAAGAAGAAGACCCTACTACAGAAAGACCAGCTTGGCACAAGGAAGATAGATACTGCGAATATCACCAAACCAAGGGGCATGCCATAAATGGATGTGGAAGCCTTAGGAATAGGATACAAAGGCTTATTGAAGATGAGTTTTATGTGTGTCCTGACAGAGTTGATGAGATCAAAGAAGAACATGATATCAATGTGATCTTTCGTGAGGAAGTAGTCACACTACCATGAAAGATTAATGATACAATTACAAATATAAAAGACAATAGCTCAAAGAAAAACATGATTGAACATTAGAAGGTCCAAGAAAAGGACCACCTGCATTCTGAACATAGTGAACATAGCATTAATCTGAATCAACAAGATGAGCATGTCAGTCAGATCATTTCCACATAATTGCCTGAAAGTATCGAACAAATAGGGAATCAATATTGTTGTGTGATTGAAAGAAGAGGGTGCCATACATACTATAGATTCATGGGAAATTGATGATGCTTTTCTAGAATCTATAGGGGCAAGGATAGAATATCCGTCAAGACATGAGAAGAGGAATCACAAAAGGTATTCAGATATACAAGCATGTTTCGAAGAGTCAATGGAAGATAAGATCAAAGGGTTGGGAGAATTGCCTCTCCCTGTGCCATCAGAAAATGAGGTAACTTGGCTAAATGAAGAGATAGAAGAAGTCAACATTGGTTCTCAAGAAACACCATGGCTTCTAAAAATGGGTAAGCTCCTTGAAGAGCCTTTACAACAAGAATTAGTTCAATATTTTCATGATTATTTCGAGTTATTTGCATGGTCATACAAGGATATGCCAAGGTTAGATGAAAATTTTATAGTACATAACTTGATTGTGGAAAAAGGGGCAATTCCAGTAAAATAAAAACCAAGGAAGATACCTTTTGAGGTCTCTTTATTGGTCAAGAAAGAGATTGAAAAACTACTAGAAGTCAAATTTATCAGGCCTATCGATTATTCAGAGTGGATGGAAAATGTAGTACTAGTTAAGAAACCTACAGGTGAAATTAGAGTGTGTATTGACTTTAGAGCTCTTAACAAGGCATGTCCAAAAGATGATTTTCTGTTACCAAACATAGACATGATCATAGACAGTTTAGCAGGTTATGAGATGTTATCATTCATGGATGGATTTTCGGGATATAATCAGATAAAGATCAAAGAAAGTGATCAACATAAAATAGCCTTCAAAACTCCTTGGGGCAAAGTTTGCTACAAGGTGATGCCATTCGTTCTTAAGAATGCAAGGGCAACATATCAAAGAGCAATGACAGCTATGTTTCATGATTTCATCCATAAAACTGTGGAAGTCTATGTAGATGATATCTTAGTAAAATCAAAAAAGAAGGAAGATCACATGAATGATATTAAGGTAGCATTTGATAGGATGAGACAATACAAACTAAGAATAAAACCATAAAAATGTGTATTCGGAGTATCATCAGGAAAAACTTTGGGGCATATCATTTCTAGGAGAGGAATAGAGGTGGACCCAAAGAAAATCAAGGCTATTATAGAAATGTCTCCTCCAACCAATCTCAAACAACTAAGAAGTCTGCAAGGTAAGATCCAAGCAATCAGAAGGTTTATTTGTCAATTAACAGATAAAGTAGCACCTATGTCTCATTTTCTTAAAAAGGAAATTGAGTTTAAATGGGATGCTAAGTGTCAAGATGCATTTGAGATGATTAAGGAATATCTGTTACACCCACTGGTTTTAACTCCATATAGACATGGGGAACCTCTTTAGCTTTATGTTTCAGCAACAGAGCATGCATTAGGGGTAATGCTTGCAAAGAAGGAAGAGGATGGTAAAGAGAGAGTTTTCTACTTCATAAGTCAAACGTTGAAGGACTATGAGACTAGATATACACCAATTGAAAAATTATGTCAATGTATAGTATTTGCTACAGAAAGATTAAGACATTAAATGATCAATAGTGTAACACATGTGCTTACTAAGGTAGATCCATTGAGGTATTTGATGTCTATATCATGCCTCAATGGTAGGTCAGCAAAATGGGTCATGTTGCTACAAGAATTCAATCTTAGATTCGTAAAGCAACAATCAGTAAAAGGGCAAGCAATTGCAGATTTCATAGCAGAGTTCCCTACGAAAGATAGTACAGAACTCAGAGAGGAATTCCAAGATGAATGCAACTTAACAGAAAAGATAGATTGCAATATAAAGGACTACCGATGATCTTCCTATGAATAGATTAGGAACATCGATGCTCCTTTTCCTAGGATTTCAGAACCCTAGAAATTGTATTTTGATGGATCTAAATGTATGCATGGGGTAGGGGCAAAAATAATGCTCATGTCACCTCATAATAACATCATTCCTATGTCATATAAACTATCATTTGAATGTACTAACAACATGGCAGAATATGAGGCACTCATCTTGGGATTGAAGGCAGCTATAGAAATTGGAATAACACAATTGCACATATTTGGAGATTCTTAGTTAATAGTAAATCAAGTTACATAAGCTTATCATACCAAGGATGAAAAATTGATTCCATATAATGAGCTTGTTGATGAACTCCTTTCTCACTTCAAGGATTTTCAAATAGAAAATATTCCAAGAAATAGCAATAGGTTGGCAGATACAATGGCAAGTGCAGCATCACTCACCCCAATTGAGGTTGAAGGTAAAGAAACTACTTTCACCATCAAAAATTTGGAAACTTCAGCAATAGCTAAGGAGAATTCAAAAATGGTAGGTGTGGCTCAAATAGTTGGTTATGAGGTAAGCCCTTGGTACCAACACATTTATAAGTATTTGAAGGACAATATTATTGATACTAAGCTTGATCGAAAGGAGCAAGTTAGAATGAAAATATTAGCCACTAGATATGTGATTATTGAAGATGTCCTCTATAAGAGATCATTTAATGGTATCCTTTTAAGATGTCTACTCAATGAAGATGTTGATATAGCATTAGAGCATGCTCATGGGGGGGCATGTGGAGGTCATTTTAATGGAAGATTGGTTTTTAGTAAGTTAATCAGGATGAGTTATTGGTGGCCCACTATGGAACATGATTGTCATGAGCATGTCAAGAAGTGTGAGCAATGTTAAAGACATGCACATCTAGAACTAACACCCACCCAAGAGCTAAACTATGTCACATCACCATGGCCTTTCTCAATGTGGGCTTTGGACTTCGTGGGTGTTATCAACCCTCCTTTCAGTGAAGGGCACAAGTTTATCCTAGTTTCCATAGAATACTACACCAAATGGGTTGAAGCGATATCCCTAAAAATAGCTATTCAAAAAGATGTTATCAACTTTATTAAGGAGTACATCATTTGTAGGTTTGGCATACCTCAAAGGATAATCATGGACAATGGGATAAATTTTACAAGGATGTCACATAATTTTGTAAGAAGATGAAGATTGATCAAAGATTTTCTTTAGTATACTATCCAAAAGGGAATGGTCAAGCTGAAGTAACCAACAAGACTATCAGGAAGATCTTACAAAAATAATTCAACAAAATGGAAGAGATTGGCATGACAAGTTACCATATGCTTTATGGGCATACAAGACTAGCATGAGAATAGCAACATGTGCAACTCCATACTCTTTAGTTTATGGAGATGAAGCAGTAATCCCTCTTGAGATAGAGATACCTTCTCTAAGAATCGTACTCAAGGATATCATGAAAGAACCGCAAATATGGGAAGCCCGAATGAATCAATTAGAGGCCTTGGATGAGAAAAGAGTCCATGCCTTAGAACACCTCAGAGCATATCAACAAAGAATCAGTAGAGCTTATGGAAAGAAAGTGATACCAAAAGCATTAGAAGTCGGAGATATGGTCCTATAGGAGAATATTTCAAACACCACAGCTAGAGATGAACTCAAAGGTAAGTTTGAGCCAAATTGGGTTGGCCCATACATCATTTTAGAAGCATAAGGTAGAGGATCATATAGATTGTCTACATTGGATGGGGAAGTCCTCAAAAATCCCATCAATGCTAGACACCTTAAGAAGTATCATATCTGAGTGACCTAGGGGTCACTACGCGCGTCTATGTTCATGACAGAAGACATTATAGAAATCAGCAAATGAATATACGATGCAAGGTCCAAATGGGAGGTGAATCAGGTGTCAGAAAAGGAGCACCAGCATTTCATATTGGTCAGAAAAGGACCACTTGTGGTCCTATTTCATGAGTAAAATTAGTCATAATGAAGATCATCAGCCATGTCTCTTTCAGATCAGCAGGGATATGTCTCAGATTTGTAGTGTTGCCTTCCTGAATTAGCAGTATTATCTTTTAGATTGTTAATGATATCTCTTAGATTGTTAGCTTTAGCTCTTATGTTATTAGTATTGCATCTTAGATTATCAGTACTACCTTTCAGAGTATCAGTTTTGGCATATTATTAGCATTATGTCTCAGATTGTCAGCTTTATCACATGCCTCTTGGTGGAGTTTCAGCTCCTATGATCAAAATCATGCCTCTTGGCAGAGTTTCAACTCCTAAATCAACATCACACCTCTTGGTTTAGATTATCAGATTTATCACATGCCTCTTGGCAGAGTCTCAGCTCCTAGCACCTATCACATGCCTCTTGGTAGGAAGTCTAGCTTTCACAAAATTAGATAGACAGAACCATCAATGATAAGAGATGGTTGTATGTCACAAAAATAAAATCACATTAAGGTAATTGTCATCCATGACCACTTGGTAGATGGCTATGGACCCTAGAGCTGTATCTTCTTTTTGCAGGTTATCACTGGATCTCATGGAGCATGTCAATATCAACTTGGGGGAAACGTGGAGAACATCATATAAGGGGGTTTCTTAATTCATATCTTTTGTTTACATGTGGTTTATCTTTCTCATAGTATTTTCAGAAATGTAGTATCACAAGTAGATGAATCAATGTCATGTTTAGCAAGGATTATCAATGATGTTTTTGGTTTTACTTTGAATGAACAATTTCAAATGCACTTAGTGATTTTCAATCATTCATCCAAAATGGGGCATATGTTATCACATAAAAAAGAATTTATGTATTTATTTAATACATTATAAAACATTTTCTTGCACTTATATCAAAATAGTATTAATAATGTCTTGCATATTGTTAATACCTATATCACAACTTACTACATTCCTTGTTTGTGTAGATACACGTCGACCTAAGGAGTAGGTCATATTACTATCTATATAAATAAGGGATCTAGTAGTAAGTCCATCATCAAGAGAAGAAGATATACGATCCCATATCCGATCTTGATAATGGCAATCCACTTCTAGGTGTCTTTTGACACCACCATACAAGGCTGGGATTTTGTATACTTCCTCATTGCGAGCATACAAATAAAAAAAAATGACCTAATCTGAGTATCACTATCATCATTACGAGATTTTGAGGGGGTACAGAGTCAATTGAAGGTAGATCACAGTCAGAACAAGACCACCAATGTTCCTCTGTGGAGAAAATAGACTGCCATTATTCCTCTTCAGCCTGAATACACCACCAATGATCCTCTTTTAGGATTTATCAGCTCTGAGATCTTGGGTGCAGGTGACATTGACCTCCAAGACTTTGTCACTTCCTTCATTTCATCATTATAAGGTACGCTCTATGAGGTAAGTATGCATTTCCAATTTTGTATGGTGGTTGTCATTTACACTTCAAGCATCTTTTTGAGTTTATCTTTCATATTCAGCTTATCTCTATTAAATTGCTATCTATAGCGTCGAATTTACAAATTTGCTTTCGAGATTGTGGATGTTAGAGTTAATTGTTCTTTTACTTTAATTACTTCACAACTCTCGAAATTCGATTTGTAAATAGATAATATTGATAATAAGACTGTAATATCATTAAAGATAATTATAATATGAATATAATATTATACATAAGTGGGTCAAACTTAGGGGGACCAAATTTAGGTGTCAATAAATGACCTCCTTTATAATTATAATGAAATGAAAACTTTTGAAATGAAATTATGATTTTAAAGGAAGTAAAAGAGGAAGAGAAGAAATGTTTTATACTTCCCTAGTTCACCTATAGAATTATCTGAATCATCAAGGAATGATGATGTATATTGCCCCCTCTTTTCCTTGGTTGTGAGATGGAATGACTTGCATGAAGTAAAATCAACCAAGACAAAAGAATACCCTAAAACTAAGAGAGAAAAAACACCAATATCTAAGCATATATGTGATGCTTAACTCATAAAATATATAATAATGATAATAGGAGTAACTCATAACATTCTATCATAAATGA
>Ga0115854_10293_pt1 | contig 11861 bp, 6 predicted proteins | sample InSIn2SAF170_FD_83868 | JGI IMG/M metagenome (GOLD analysis project Ga0115854, IMG submission 83868)
TCAACACACATCATTCCGAAACCCAGCTCTTGCGATATATCCATCACCTAGCGTCCAAGGACCTTTCACTTGTACACTCTATGATAGCACTCGGCTCCTGCACGATGAAGCTCAATGCTACTACTGAGATGCTACCAGTCACCGACCCGAACTGGGCTCCGATCCATCCTTTCGCACCTCTTTCTCACGCTGAAGGTTATACCGCTCTCATTCGATCCCTTTCAGACATGCTTGTACAAATAACTGGAATGGACGATATCAGCTTGCAGCCGAATTCAGGAGCTCAAGGTGAATTTGCAGGGTTGAGAGTAATAAAGAAATACCAAGAGAGTCAGAAAGACGGCAAGAAAAGAGATATCTGCTTGATCCCTGTTTCAGCCCATGGAACCAATCCGGCAAGTGCAGCTATGGCAGGATGGAAAGTTGTGACACTCAAGTGCGACACCAAAACCGGCAATCTTGACTTGAAGGATCTCGAAGAAAAGTGCAAGAAGCATGCAGATAGTCTTGCCGCGATCATGGTCACGTATCCAAGCACATTTGGTGTGTTCGAGCCCGAAGTCAAACGAGTATGCGAGCTTGTCCATGAGCATGGAGGACAAGTTTACATGGATGGCGCAAACATGAATGCACAAATAGGACTATGCAGTCCCGGTGAGATAGGCGCAGATGTATGTCATCTCAACCTTCACAAAACGTTCTGTATTCCACACGGTGGTGGTGGTCCGGGTGTTGGCCCTATTGCTGTCAAAAGCCATCTTGCCAAACATCTCCCCAGTCATCCCATCGTTGATCCCCATGCGCATAATGGGTCCGCAGATCGCTCGACCAGCGCCATCTCACCTATCAGTGCTGCTCCTTGGGGCAGTGCTTTGATTTTGCCGATTAGCTGGCTATACATTGCCATGATGGGTTCTGCTGGATTGACATATCAGACCAAGATCGCATTGCTGAATGCCAACTATATTATGTCACGACTCAAGTCACATTATCCAATTCTCTATACGAACGCTACTGGTCGGTGTGCTCACGAGTTCATCCTCGACGCGCGGCCTTTCAAGGAGACTTGCGATATCGAGGTGATCGACATTGCTAAGCGTCTTCAAGACTATGGCTTTCATTCGCCAACCATGTCATGGCCGGTGGCTAACACACTGATGATCGAGCCTACCGAATCAGAATCTAAAGAAGAACTCGACAGATTTTGTGATGCACTTATCCAGATACGGAGGGAAATTCAGGATATTGAGGATGGTAAAGTGCCCAAGGAGAACAACCTTCTCAAGAATGCGCCACATCCTCAGCAGGATCTGCTTCGCGATGAGTGGGACAGACCATACACACGAGAACAGGCAGCATATCCATTGTCCTGGCTACGTGAGAAGAAGTTCTGGCCGAGCGTGGCTCGAGTGGATGATGCATACGGTGATACTAATCTGTTCTGTACTTGTACACCAGTGGAAGGATATGAAGAAGAGCAGTTCACTGGCCATCAGGCGCCCATGCCGACTTGAGCTACAGAGGTACACTGCAGTCCAGATTGGAGGACCATGATCAGGTCATGAATTCAACATTTTTCACTGGCACCATGATATTGAGCGTTCTTGCGATCACGAGTAATACTGTACACAGTCATATGAGGTGGACTGCCCTTCATCAGGGTATAGTTAGGGGTAATCGAGCGAAACAGTCTTGCGGTTAAGCAGATTCAAGCCATGTCAAATGTGTCCGAGGCAGTGTTGCTTGCAAATGTTATACCAGAATTACAGTAGAAATCAAGCTCACGCTTAAGCTTTTTAGCGCCGGATCACAAGCATTTCTATCAAATACACTTAGCACAGTAGTTATGAAGCTGCTCGGATCGTTCTTCACCTGTCAAACATAATACATGTAGTCTTGGTAATCAAGCAATATCACATAGCAATAGTCTCGAATATAAAGATGTGATGCCACCAACCACTGGCCCAGTCGACCTACGATCACATCGATCTGAATACTGCATATCGTACATGTGTCCGGCCTTGGCTATGAAAATGTCCGGTTGAATTGGAAAATATCCGCCACTGACTTGGATATACCAAGTATCCGATGCTCAAAGCCAAGCTTCAAACGGTGAGCCAAATATAGATGGCCATTGCACGAAGAAGGAAGCTGAATCGTTTCCTCTACTGTACAATGGCTGATCTCGCTAACGTCATGTCTTCGTTTACCTTTTTGCCATACTGTAGAGAAATGATTAAGTCAGCACCCGGCACCTTATTGCCGAGCTTCGAAACTATTTTGTCAACGGCCATTCTCCGTGATTTCGTCAACATGCTTTGTTCTCTTGCTGAAGGAAACCTTCACACGCAAAGACATGTCCTCGCCACAACACCAGTCAGCTCAATACGGCTCGCGAACCGCATCCATGTCTGACCACCAAAACGATAGCGACACTGTGAACGGCGAAGATCTCGAAAATCAATCCCATCCACCACCGCAGCAACCACCATCAGAAAAGCAAGACCGGATCAAAGTCGAATGGGATGAAAACGACCCCGACAACCCATTCAATTGGAAATTCAGTTATAAATGTTTCATCACCTTCCAGCTTGGCATACTCGCCCTTGCTCCCTCCATGGGTAGCTCCATCATATCTCCCGCCAGCAAAGTTATAGCATCTGACTTCCACGTCAGCGAGGAGGTTACAGTTCTAAATGTATCCCTATTTGTGCTGGGCTTCGCTCTAGGGCCAACATTCTGGGCACCTATCTCAGAAATCTGGGGCAGGAAAGTCAGCATGTTACCACCCATGTTCTGCCTCACCCTATTCAGTATCGGAACAGCCGTAAGCAAAAGCGCCGCCAGCATATTCATCTGCCGATTCCTAGGCGGCATCTTCGCCTCAGCACCCGTGTCCAACGTCTCCGCCGCCCTCGGCGACATCTGGTCCCGAGAAGCCCGCGGCACAGCAGTCTCACTATACGCTATTATGGTCGTCGGTGGCCCAACCCTCGCCCCCGTCATCGGCGCCGCCCTAACCACAAAACTCTCCTGGCGCTGGACCGAATACGTCGAAGCAATCTTCGCCTTCTCCGTCTTCACCTTCACTCTAATCTTCCTCCCCGAAGTCTACGGCCCCGTCCTCCTCAAACACAAAGCCCAACGCGTCCGCAAAGAAACCGGCAACGAAGCCTACTACCACCCGCACGAAGACCTAAAACTAGACTTCAAATCCATCGTCACCAAACAACTCTCCCGCCCACTGCGAATGCTACTCACAGAACCAATGGTAACATGCATAGCCTTCTACGCCTCCTTCGTCTACGCAGTCCTCTACATGACGCTCGAAGTCTTCCCCATCGTCTTCCAAGAAATGCGCGGCCTGAGTCTTGTCCTCTCATCCTGCTCCTTTATAGGCCTCTTCATAGGCGTCCTCTTCGCCCTCTCCATAAACCTCGGCAATCAACCACGCTATATCCGCGCCGTGCGCGCCTCAGGCGGCAAACCCGTCCCCGAAGCCCGTCTGCCACCCATGGCCCTAGGCGGTATAATCTTCACAATCGGCCTGTTCTGGTTCGGCTGGACCGCAAACTACAACTCCATATCCATCGCAGTCCCTTTAGTAGCAACGGTCTTTATCGGTGCAGGGTTCAATAGTATCTTTCAGCAGTGCATTAACTTCTTGGTCGATACGTATGGGATTTATGCGGCGAGCGCAACGGCTGCGAATACGTTTTTGAGGAGTTTGATGGCGTGTGGGTTGCCACTTGCGGCGCAGCCGCTTTTCAGAGCTATCGGGGTTGGGCCGGGGATGAGTGTGCTTGGGGCGGTGGCGGCGTTGGCTATGCCGGTGCCTTTTTTGTTTATGAAGTTTGGGTATCGGCTGAGGAAGAAGAGTAAGTTTGCGCCGATAGATTAGTCTAGGAGAGGGAGTTATGGTAGTGTGTATTAGCGAGTGGTGTGATAGAGACATAAACCCAGACAAAGCATAAGACACAAATACTTATTCACAACATTCAAATCCTGTTTTCCGTCTGCGCTATATATTTATGGTATGCACACATCACGCCATATTTCCTGAGCCTTGTACTAAAAATAGAGACCACACAACCAGCATGGCATGGCGTGTTCCCGAGCAAACACATTAGGGAGCCAAGTTGGCTCTTCCCGGGGTTGCAGTAGCACATCTCCCATCGCACTTGCTCAATCCTTCATATATATACCTGGATAACAACATCGTATGTTTGACGAAGAAGTGAGGTGTTCCTGATTACACCTAATCCAACGCTGAAGTCCTCCAGCAGTAACAACCTGGCCATTGACCAGGGCAAGATCTGCACCTTCCCACAATTGATGTGAATCTTCTTTGTGCATCCCCAGCGGAAGTAGAAATGGTGATGTTTGAATGCCAACACACCCAGGCAAAACCAACACACAATCTCGTCCAAGCCATTCTGCATGCCGCTCTCACTCCGTCTATCTGAGGCATCCATTTACCGGCAAGTCCCTCGCCACAATGATGGTGTTTTTCGACATGTCCATACATTGACGGCACCGCTCGAAGGATGCAGGTCCCGGTGTTCGAATCCCTTGTCACAATTTTTGAGTAGGTTGTCTTTCACCACGAAGTTGGTTCGTTAATACTGGACCACGGTTTTCGTGGTGTGTGTGCAGCAGATGCAGCAGTCTTCTTGGGTACAGGTCGGGCGATACTCAGATACGCTTCTTGAGGCCATTTGCTCCATGCCTAAATGGCATAACAGACAGCATCGTATATATATATATGTGTGTGTGTGTAATGAAGAAGTGAGGTGTTGTTTTGATTTCAAAGTCTAACGCTGAAGGCCTCCGGCGGCAACGATCTGGCTGCTGATTAGGGTAAAGTCTGTGCCTTCGAACATCGAATATATGAAGAAACGAGGTGTTCCTAGTTCCACCGAATCCAGCACTGAAGTCCTCCCCAGTAGTCTCCAACCCGAGCACCACCAACCGATCACTTTGATGTAATTGACGAGCTGAGTCTTGGGTCGTACAGTAAGTCGTATTCGTGTGTGCCATCAGAAGATGTAACCAAATTCCACCCATTCCAACGCCGAAGGCCTCCCCAGCAGTTCCAAACCCGGCTACCCACTGACCGACCACAACAAAGAAACTGTAAGTTTTCTTTGCCCATCCCAAGGAGGGAATAGAACATGAGATGTTTACATCGCTAGGTATGTTCTTTCCAGTCTTTCGTCGTTGAACTCCGGGAGGCCACCACCATCAATTTTCTCGTCCAAGTCAGCGACCGCAGATGAGCAAAGCAATCGAGCAAGCAAGTCAATAGATGTCCTAACCAGCAGACGCTGGTTTTGAGCCAGCTCATGTCCCAAGGCTGCTGGACTTTGCCAACCTTTGCGTTCTTTGTTTTGCTGTTCTTTTCTTCTGCAGGACAGAATGGCATAATTTGCTAGGACCATCTTCCTACATTTCTCGTACGTCCAACTCTGTATCCATGCTTGGAAATTTAGACTCTGGTTTCCATGCTGCACACATTCGTCTTGAACCAGCTCATATCCCAAGGCTGGAGGACTTTGTCTCCCCACGGTGGGCACAATCTGCATGATTGGCGTTCTGCAGTTTGGATAATGGCGTCCTCCTGGAGATGCTGTACCGAAGCACCGCCACTCCATGTCGAGTTCGAGCCATTGTGAACGCAACAGTGGCCCAGAGGGGTGCATTTTCTTGATCATTCGGAGGCCCACCGTGGAGCTTGTTGAGCAGGCGAGTTGCTGCCTGCCCCAAGGGTATGTGTATATATATGATATGTTTGTGTGAACCGTGTGCTGAGAAAGAGGCAGGAAGGGCACCAGAGCGTGGAAAATAGATGGGCTCACACGCTGATGAAGAGAGGAGCCGGAGCCTGCATGGAGCTTGTTGAGCAGGCGAGTTGCTGCCCCATGGGTATAGATATGAATATATATATATAAAGAAGTGCTCATGCTAGAATAGCATCCTGAAAATGGACATCTGGGGAGGACGCCAGTAGTGAACCTGGCAGTGCAAAGCTGAGCTGTCGTAGACTGACCATCGATAGATCCTAGCTCACTGGTGCCCTCCCCGAGTACCAGGCTTGGGTCGATACCGATTCCCTCAATTCCAGGCCAGAGACTCGGCCATCTTATACCCCTTTCCCCCCTCGGCAAACCTGCCATGACTCGTAAATTCCGTTTGAAAGAAAACGAAGCAAAAAGTGATTTGAAACGGAGGTGACGAAGTGAGGTTCGGGTAAAGTCGGTTTAAAGCGGTTAAGGCCGGTTCAGTTGTCTGTCACTTGCTAGCTTGTTTCAAAAAAGGTCGTCATTGTGTTTTGTTTGATGGGGGTGTGAATGTGTTGCGTGAAGTGAAACTGCATTGTTGGTTTGTATAGGGTCACTGGAAGGACATGGTTTGTCGATGGGTGTCGCCGTAGTAGGGCTGTCTGCAGAAAGACAAAATGCATATTTGGGGAGTGTCATTTCCAGACCCTCTGCGAGGACGCCAGTAATCATATTCGTGGACGGAAATTGAATCTTTCTTCTCTCAAGATGCGTGTGAATTGAACCATACTTCTCTCAAAATACGTGTGAATTGTGTGCCAGCTTGCTGTTACTTCACGTCCTCGCTCTTGCGATCTGTTCTGTGATCCCAATCTCCCCTTCATCGACTGTACTACTTACCGTATTGATATCTTGCACGTCTCGTCCAAGACCTAGACCATTCAAATTCAAGCCCTGGATGTTAGGAGTACTAGACGTGATACTCGCTTGCCTCGAGCCTCCTTGAGATATGTCCTCTGGCTCATCGAACAACGTACTAGGTTCATCTACTGCAGTGAAAACCTCCCCCGTCAAAGTTGTACCATGTCTAAGTTTGCTCTGATGGCTATTCTTACCACTCCTCGTACTTTGCGGACTACCACCATGCTGTTTGTAAATGATCCCACGATCGTAAGCCTTCTGCAATTCGACATTCAAGTCGCCCTCATCTCCTCCGTCATCCTCATCCTCGCTGCTTTCGAAAAAGCGATCGCTCCACCGTGAACTGTCTCGTCTGGCAAGGGAATTGAGAGCGGCAGTACCTGAGTGCATCGAGCTATAGCCTTCGTTTGGTTCACCTTGAGCAGACATCATTGAAACAAGGTCTGGCACTTTGTCCTTGGATTCACGAACCTCCGATTGCGTGCGTGCACTTCCGGGACTGGGCTCTAGCTTACGTCTCAGATGCGATGACACATCCAAACGCCCAGCTTTAGTGTTCGTCGGTTTTGCATGCAGGCTATCACTGTCACGCTCTTGTTTGCTGGAAGTTTGGTCCGTTGTTGTTGGGTGTTCCTGTTTTTCATCCTGCAATTGCCGCTCATCTGGTGGCTTTGTCTGATCAGCCACTTCCTCACCTTCTTCGCCAATATTCGTGTCATGTGGCTTAGCTCGCTCGATTGGCAGCTCATCCTCATCACGCGTCTTAGCTGCAACAGTAAATCCAAAATGCGTATCACACATGTGCTTGACCACTGGCCAACCATAGGCATTGGCGAACATACGTCGAACAATGATGTTGTTATGAGCATCTGGCTCAAGGCGGACAAGAACCTTACGCCATGTCATATCTTTATGGTAAGCCCTAGCAATCTTTTCTTCAATGCGTAAGCCGCTTTGTTGGTTTGTTCCAGCTTGATTCTGTGTGTCGTCGTGGCCCTCATTCGCGTTTGTAGAGTCCTCTGAGAACGATCTGCTACGCATGAAGGTTTTCTGACGCTTCAATGGTGGTGGTGGGATATCTTCAGGATGGTAGACACGATCATGGAAGATCGTCCTCGGTCGTGCCCTGGGGTCGAGTAAAAATTCTTTAGGGGGTAAAGGAGGATTGAGAAGATCACCAGCAGATTCGAAAACAGTTGTCCGGGGTGGCGCATCCAGATTCTCATGGCCAGGGCTGTCATTGTAGAGAGAAGCTCCACGCACGAGCAGTTTACGACGGTCAGCCAGTGAGGAATTGCTCTTAACGTCGGGGTCCTCAGAATTATCTGTCTCGCTTTCTGCGTCCAGAATCTGGCCACGACGATAAATTCTTTGCTGTTTCGGGGTAGCAGTCTTCTGCGTACCAGCGTGTGGACGGAAGATATTTGTGAATGTTGACCAAATGCCAGAGCCATCGTTGTGGTCCAGCGATCCAGACCTGGTTCTCTTCATTTGAGTCTGTTCAGGTCTTCTTTTAGTCCTGGCATCGAAAGCGTCTTGATCGAGACCAAAACCAGCCTCTGCTTGTGGAACAGCTGCACGCGGGTCTGGTGATGACCTTCTGGCCTGCTTCGCTTCATCGCCACTGTCTGAGAACAAGTCCTCGAATAGTCGTCTCCGCGGAGTGCTTGCATTTGTGCCAGTGATCTCGTTCAACCCCCAATTGACCATGGTTCCAACCAGTCCATTCTCGCGGCGAGCTTTTTCGACTCTTCCCAATCCTCGCCAATCCAAGAAGAGCAGACAGGAGGTTCGGAGTGGCACAATACCATCATTGACCACATTTGAGTAGACTGATCGATTTCGAAACCTTTTCAGAGCTATGTGGGCAGGGCCCGTTGGCAGTATTTTTAGAAGTGGCTTCGTAGAAGGGTTCGGCTGTCTTGCGGGTTTGTTATCACTGCTGAAACCACTGACCATAGCTCCCCAGCCGTTCCTCGCGATTGTTGGTGCTCGCCACGTCAGACCGAGATCCTGGCCTGTCCGTCCCACAAGTCCGAAGTCAAGGGCAAACTTGACATACATAGGATTTTCGTTGCTGAGGCCAAGGAAAGGAGATGCCAAGGCTACGAAATTGACAGGTTCAATCTTGTCAAAGAACTCCGGAGAATGCTTCTGAATGTAAGCAACAGCGTAAGTCTGTATAAGGCCACCCAAAGAATGGCCAATGAAGCTGATACTCGTGATCTTGTAAGGTAAATCTTGATGAGTATGCTTCTCATCCTTAGCAACACTACTGCTCTTGTGACTAGGACGTCTGCCATCTTGCATTGTGGGCTTAGGAATGCCAGTGAACGTTCTTGAGATCGACTGAGTAATCGTGCTCTTCACTGGGAGATAGGGCTGGTCTGGGTATGTCAATGATAAGACGTATTTGGCAAATCGTTTGCCGAGATATTGTATGCCCTTCTCAGTCCTCACCGCATTTCCGTTGAAACCTCTTACAATTACCTGTTCCTCATCATCGTCATCATCTTCTCGCTCGGCAGACTCTTCTTCATGGTTCCCATCCTTGATCATTTGCTCACGAAGTTCTTGCTTCCGCCTTCTCGCATCTTCCCTCGCTTGCTTTGCGGTTACGTCGATACTCTCCTTCAAGTAGAGCATATCCGCTCCTAGATTACTGTGCAGACCATGAGTGATGAGTACGAGATGTATTTTCTTTCTCTTCTTTCGTGGTCTCTGCTCGTTCCCTATTCTTTCCTCATCACCCTTTTGGTCCTCTTCAGTCTTCTCACCAGTCGTCTCCTCATCGTGTGGAAATGCAGGAGTGTTCCATAGTGAGGCAGTATCGTCAATTCTCAACTTGACCGCCTTGGTAAATACACCTTTAGGCTGAACACCTGACTTGGTTCGTCCCTGCTGATGATCTTCCAAACGTCCAGGAGCACCGTAGCTGGATACAACACCGGTGAAGCCCAGGTTTACTGAATTCTCGTCTCTTCCCACCAGTAGCTCGAAATGTACAGAAGCGCTGCTAGAGAATAGCACCTGCGATGCCACCTCGATGATCCATGTGAAGCTCTTCCGCTCTTGGTGTTCTTTGTGTTCACCCAGTCCAGCACCGTGCCGGATGTGCTCGGGAACCTTCAGCTTCGAGGTCCAGTGACCGCCTGCCTTGAGTTGTGGTTCATAATCTGGATCTCCTTCTTCCTCTCCGGTTTCGAACTTTTGGTTGGGATCGAAGGTTGAAGGATAGCACGATACGTAGAGGGTGTAAGGACCATGCAAGTAGGCAGCACGCAAGGCAATGGCAGAGGTGTTCTTGATCTTCACATGGAGGTGAGTCGGAGGTGGAAGTATACGATCGAGACTCGGAATGTAGGTCAGTGTGTATCGGACGACTTCACCAACACGAACTGTGCCAGTCTGGTGAAGAAGTAGCATGTCTGCGAGTGTGTTATTGCCCTAAGGTCCACACCCGGCGAGTCTTGTTAGCATGCCGCACCCACTTATATATCGGGGTGTCTTCCTTCTCTCGAGATGGAGGTTAGCTGTAGGATAATGAAGAGCTATCGGGCTCTATCTCAAGGTTTGTCGTGGTGTGGTGAGAATCGATTTGCGGATGACATGACCGTTCACACGCTTCATTTTTGGTAGGTGCGGTCAGGTTCACCAGTTTCACGCGCGAGAGTCAAGTATGATTACGAAAAGGATAAAAAGCCGTATCGTCTACGGATTTTACATGTCGCGTGAAGCTGTTCTCATGATCGCATGCGCAATTCGGAACGACGTCTCCACGCTGCTGACATCCATGCTTCTCCACGCTTAGTCTCCGGTTCATAAGTCCTTCTTGGCGCCAAGTCCGCTACATATAAGAAGGGACTATTTGTATAAAATGTGCCCGTGGAAAGACTACTAAACACAAAATTCCTGGGTGAGACTCGAACTCGTGACCCTGAAACTAGTGAAGGGCAAAATTGCAAAAGAATTAGTCGAGTGCAGGGCTGGATGAACCGCACATTGCCGAAGCAAACCTTACACACTCAGCTATCTCCCCAAGGCCCCAGATTAAGTGGCCATCCTGACCTGGCTTGTGAGAGAAAACAGAGGATTCGAAACACATATGCCTTCACCCCGCACGTTCATACGCGCTCTCCGTTAGTTCGGGAACTGTCTGTTCGCCGAGCGCTGCAAGGATGACAGCGGAGGAGAAATTGCTATGATGCAGATCCGACCTAGCCAATGGATTTTGAGCACATCGACCTATCTCGCCCTCAGCATTGACTGATTCCTTCACACGCTCCACGTTCAGCACCTAAAGACCAAATTGAGGTGCCTCAGAAGTAGAACATAATTTCACATCGTCAAGTCAGTCTATGGCGGCAGGTTCAAGCTCTGGAGTCCTTCTCATGCGACGTTCCAGTGCTTTGTGTTTCGTACTAACATGGCACATTGTTTCTCATTGTTAAATTCTGGAATCTGTTAGCTTGAGCAATCGTCCTTGCCAGCACACAATCAGTTGACAAACATTTTGTGGTTAAGCTTGCAGACAGCAATTGTTTTTTCCTCAGAAACAACAAACATGGCACTGCTTATTTCAACCCATCCTATCTCATTGTCTGCATCTTGATCATAGCTCCTTTTTGGTTGATGGTATAAGTATGCACTTGCTCGCCGCGTTTGGCTTGACCATGTTGATACGTGTAAAGTCACCACTTCGCCAACCTTGATATCTTACACAAACTCGATGCTCCAGATTCATATCTTTCCAGGATAGCCTGAAACGTGGCATCATGGGGTTCTTCAAGGCTGGTGTTTTCAGTTATGTCAGACAATGTTGTGACCCACACCAATGCCGACCAACCTGTTTCATCTAATTCCTAAATCTCATTCGAGGCTGAAATTCTCAGGGTATGGTATCCAGACCGTTCACCGGCCCATGAGCTCTCCTGCCACAATCCAGCAGCGAAACTTCAGTGGAGGATGTATGTTGTCATATAAGATCCTTGTGTGAAGGTGCATAAGGAGTTTCGCAACGAACCGTTTGATACCAAAATCAATGGCATAACAGCGTGGTGGTAGTCCGCAAAGTACGAGGAGTGGTAAGAATAGCCATCAGAGCAAACTTAGACATGGTACAACTTTGACGGGGGAGGTTTTCACTGCAGTAGATGAACC
>Ga0115854_10295_pt1 | contig 11832 bp, 11 predicted proteins | sample InSIn2SAF170_FD_83868 | JGI IMG/M metagenome (GOLD analysis project Ga0115854, IMG submission 83868)
AGAACTCTTTGACTGAGTAAGGGTAAAAAGAAAATTGGTAAAAACATTCAACAGCTGGGATTCGCTGGTGGTCACCCACCCAACTACTAGCCAGTCGGCAGGCGGCTTGAGTACAGGTGATCGAACGGGAACCTCTATTTTCCGCCTCCTATGGTCGAATGCGGAGGATCGTTATGCTGTAGCAAAATATGTAGTCATGTCTCTTGATGCTGAGGTAGAAGGGATCGTACCAGGGTGTAGAGGCTGCTCTAGAGCTGTGGTGTAGGGGTTGCTGGCTGTCATGAGCTTGTTGACGTGCAGCGCGATGTAGATCGTTCGTGTGTAGATGGGGATTATTTGAACGGAGCTGGGTTAGAATATACCATGGGGAGGGGTGGAGACTCGATTGGGGGATGGGTTTGGAAAGTACGTAAGACGGCTAATGAACAGCGGCGAGCAGGGGGCAGCTGAGACGTAAGTAGCTTGTCGGGAGGCTGACAGGGACTTACTTAACCGCGGGATGATGCCATTGGCAGCTGTTCAAATAGATAATGAGCTAAGCCTCAGATCTGTAGTTCCAAGTCTCTGGTATCGGATTCCATCTTCGCTCGAGAATTCGTTGATCTGCACGTCAGACTTGGTATAGTGGTGACTGGGTATGGTCAGGAGTAAGAAAGAGTCCCAACATCAGGCACTGGCAACCATCACAGCGATGGTAGTGACGAACAAGGCTATACCTGGTCAACTGGTACTCCTTCTATGGTCCAGTAATGATCATCAATTTCGAAGCGGCACCGCTCCTGTTGCAATACACGGTAATGTACCGACGTGTGGAAGTGATCTAGGCACACGGTGACGAACATTAGAGTTCTGAAGAAACAATTTTTCTGCCTACATGGGAAAATTGGCGAACTGAAACGCTGTGTCCAAGGCATCATCGAGGTTCAGGAAGCCTCCGATCAAGGTTAGATAGTGCAGCAGAGCGAGCAGCGGGCCTAAACGTAAGATCAATGTCATTCCAGTCAAGGCTACCGTTGCATGCCTGATTGTATCTCTGTCTGGTATTGTATGCGGACCACGACCTGGAGTACGGCCAAGAAGACTTCTCTCAGGTTTCGGAGAAGATGTGTTCTGTGGCGGGGGAACAGCCAAGAGGCATCCTGGTGACGAGGAGGGAGCGGTTAGAAGTGCACTAGTCGCTGAGTGCAAGTGCTTGAATCACCGAGGTTGATCGTGCAAGCCGTCTGTTCAGAATTGATGTCATCGTCGGCAAAGCATTCAGATACAGTAATCTGACACGCGACAGGCGAGAATCTGCATCTAAGCCACTCAATCGTGGCAAGAACGCTGGTGATGTGTCAAATACCGCTGCACGTCGTATGCGTGGAGGTTGGTGATAGGGGTTGGAGGAGTGTCCGATTATGGAATAGCGTAGCACGTCCAAGTGGCATGCCAATTTAATTGGTCGTCGCGAGGAAGCTCTCGGAAGGCTTTGTGACCGAATCCGATAATCAAGAGTCCACGCTCGCGAATCGTGTCATACAGAGCTAAGATCTAGCGGAGACCTGCCCTCTTCCGTTTGACCGGTGAGCAGGGTTATTTATCGTCGTGATGGACCTGGCAATGCTCATGCGAGACCATCTTGTACATAGCAGATAAACTGTGATTGACAATTGCTTACCTGCTTGTTTCGTTCTCAGAATTCTAGGCAAGCCAGTATGGGTGACAAGCAAGTCGTGCTAATCACAGGATGCTCTGATGGTGGATTGGGCTCTGCTCTCGCACTCGCATTCCACAAAGCGGGGTACAGAGTCATCGCGACAGCTCGAAACCTTTCCAAACTTACAGCAACAAGACAACTTGGAATAGAGGAAATAGAACTGGATGTGCTTTCCGACAGCTCACTCTCGGAAGCAGTACAGAAGCTTCAAGCACTGACTGGCAACCGCCTCGACATTCTCGTCAACAATGCCGGTGAGGGTTACAACATGCCAGTCGTTGACAGTGACCTCGACAAAGTGCGCAAAGTGTTCGAGCTGAACGTTTTCTCTATAATCACAGTGACTCATGCTTTTCTTCCACTCTTGGTGGCTACGCCTGGCGCAAAGGTTGTAAATAATATATCTGTTGTTGGAGTAATCAACCTTCCTTTTCAAGGCACATACAACGCTTCGAAAGCAGCGGCAAAGTCGTACACCGAGAATCTTCGTCTCGAGCTCGCACCATTTGACATCAAAGTTATTGCTCTTATGACCGGCAGTGTGCAATCACATTTCTTCGATAATCTGGACAAGAATCACGGCCAGTCCACGCAGTCTCTACCACCTGACTCGATATATCGCGTGTTACCTGGCGGGCTCAAGATATTGAACGATCCCGATGGGACGATCAACAAGGATGGAACCGAGGATGCAGCTGTCTGGGCGGGCAATGTGGTCGCTGACTTGTCGAGACCGAAACCACCACACCAGATTTGGCGAGGGAAGAATGCAGGGAGAATAGGATGGCTGCAGCATTTGCCTGTCGGTTCGACAGATACGATGCTCAAGGATCTCAGTGGACTCAGAGATGTAGAAAAAGCGTTAGAGAGGAAATGAGGTGAGTGCCCTGTATTTCACGTTCGGTGGACAAGTTGAGGTGACGCATGCATGACAGCTCGGAAGCCTGCAAGTTACCGTTGTGTGAGCCTCACTCACGTCAACGCTGTCGAGTGTACACCTTGCAAAAGCACAATGTAGCAGCTGTCAGCACATAAATCTGAACATAGAGCATTTTTCGGAGCATCGTGGGTTATTCACTCCTAGGTCTCATCATCAGTGGACAACACCTCAGCAGACCATCTGTTGTCACCAGATCGTGCTACTACCGCGGCATTTGGCCGGTCAGGAGTTGTAATCAAAGCAGCTGTTACAGACATATGAGTTAAGTAGATGAAGGAGTTGACGTGAACGCACTAGGCTGTTTAGAGAAGAATCTCTTGGCATCTCCTCTACGAATCCAATGCTTTGACTTTCCTCCCTCATGTCTGAAACACTTCACCTGCAAGATTTCGTCAACTCAAGACCAACTATCACGTCGTTTCTGTCAATCTGCAGGTTTACATCACTTCGCACATCGCCCGCTGTCACTTCAACACCAGTCATACCAATCTCTCGTCGCGATCTAATCATCTGATCACACTGCTTTCACTTTCCGAAATCAACTTGAAACAGTAAACCGGCACCAATCTAAAGCCGTCAATGAGTACGCGAAGAATGTTCACATTGCCACAGAGAATGTGGACTTCCCCATATTGTTCATGTGTTTTGCCCTTGGGTAATGCTCCGACATGGCAACCTCCATAAGCACTGCTCTGCCCTCAAATTATTCCACTACATCCTCACCTCGGACACTCCAAACTTTATCGACTTCACCAAGATAGCAGCGACGATCATCTATACTGACAGTCGTCAATCATTGCCACCCGCTGAACTATCCAGTCACCTCGAACTTCCAATATCGACGCTTAAACGCTGATTGGCTTTGAGCAGACCTCTCAACCATCATGCTTGGCTTCCTCAAATATAGCAAGCTCTTCGAAGCACGCGAGCTAAGCGAATCCTTATCAAACTCACAATCGCCTCCAACTCTACCTTCACAAAGCATTGCCATCATCGTCTTGGTCACGCTTGTCATATCACTGCTAATAGCGTTATTCGTAATATACTGCATCAGCTTTCGACGCAAGCAGCATACGAAAACCAATCAAGCCGGCTGGTATCGACAAAAACTTGAGCATGAAAGCAAACAGTCAGCACGCTCTGTGACTTCAGATCGACCCAGAACATCAATACGGTACCTTAGTCAACGACTATCACTGCTCACACCGCTACCGCTCTTTTTTGGTCGAAGGCAGCCAGCGAAGAAAGAGCTACTGCCTACGAATAATACTAAGCGGAGGTGGAGGGTCGTACGCGGCAAGCTGGTCTCGGTCCACGTTCCATGACATCTGGAAAACGGCGAAGATAGGCTGGTTCCTATCACAATGTCATCATCAAGTGGTTGCAACTCAACATCAGACCACGAAGCTTAACGGCTAAGACTTTGATTCACGCACACATTCCACCTTGATCAAGGGCGCTGAGGTTCCTCGTTGAATCATAAAAATCCCAGGACGGCGGGTTCACGTCAGTCAGTGTTATGAGCAGATTTATGAATCCCTGGTTGCACAAGGAAGACCTATATCATTAGCTTCGAGACCAGATATTAATATTAATATTAATGCTCGAGTCACATGTCTCACGCCAGAATTGGTCCTGCGTAAAAAAACGCGTGATGATGTGACTAGATTTGTGAGAGCGGACGCTCGGGTCGGGTCACGAGTGGATCACGGCCGCGCAGGCGATGAATTGTTGAGCTCGTAATTGTGGTGCTGGGGGCAACGCACCTGAAGTTACGCTGCGAAGCCAGTGCTTGATAGAATTGCTATGATGTTGGATTGGTTGCTGGGAAAGTACTGGAAGCACTGATTGTCGTGCGATTGAAACATTGACACAAGTGGATGAGGTGGATGCTGGCAAGGCCTCAGGTGTAACGGCCTTGGCTATGGTCACATCATGAATTGATGATACTTGAGTGTGGACGGTCCATTCGAGCTTTCGAGAGATGATGAACAATTGGCACGGACGAATCCAACAGTGATGGAGATTACCCCGAAACAAAGCTTGTTCCGATGTGTGCGCAAATGCCTTTGACTAAATATTCATTCTAAATTATTTCGTTGCTGCCTGAAGAGGACGTCCCAACCAAGATTTTCCCATACCTGACCCAGAAACCAATCTCTGCTGTTCTCGTCTAGCTCGTATATCTCTGTATCCCCATGAGGGTTTGCTATATCCTCGGGTTCAACTCGATCGAAGGCATTTGCAAAGGCTGTATCTTCGTCGCCAAATATGCCACGCAGTAGAGTATTTTGCAGTCTTACTCGCGTAACTGCACCTAAGTTTGCCACTGCCAATAATGTTCCAGAAGAAGTGTTAGACGCCTCACTTCGAATAACTCTCTCCAAGGACGGGTTTAAGCCACACAATACGCGAATGAGATATGGAGCTTCGAGCTGTGTTGTCAGCATAGCATCATTCGTCTCAGTATGAGCTACATCCTGTGGACCGCGAGGAGGTTTCAAGCTTCCGAATTCTACCTTGTTTTCGGCATCTCCGAAGAGTTGAAGTGACATTGATGACCCGAGATGATCGAGAAACATACACGTCACAGCTTCAAACACTGTAGGATGTGCTTGATGCAGGCTAGTTGTCGATGCCAACATATGTGCTATAAGAGAGGTGATCGTCCCACAGTTGTGCTTGAATAGTTGAGCGCTCTTGGCTTCTCTCTGTTTTGTAGCTTTGGTGTTTGATCGTCTGGATTTCGTTTTTCTTAGGTAAAGCTTGGATCTGTCGTCCGCCTGCTTGAGGCAATACTGATGTAATCTGCCTAGTAAGAACTGTACAACAGAAGCCAGCGCAGAGACAAGCGGTTTAATCAGCTGCGCGTCATCATGCGCTGGTTGGTATCCACGGATGCACTGTGTCATCAGCAACCATATAGATCTTGCTCCGTGACATGCCTCGTGAAGGTAGAGGCCCGTAGCTTCTGAGGCGTTTGTATCCGTGCTCTTGTCATCTGCAGTTCTGATGCTCCCAACGATTTCCATACACGCTATTCGTAACAGCTGGACCATCTCATTATCGTCAATACTTGATGCCCTGTCTTTGTGTGAAATTTGTGCAAGTCTCAAAATGAGTTGGAGCAGTCGGGTACGATCTGCAGCTAATCAGCGACGTTTAGGTCATTCATTTCTTGCTTCCAACCTGGATTTCGTTCTTCTGTCTCAATCTCATCAGCTTGAACCTTGATCTCAGATGGAACATCCAACTTCCTCCTCTTTGATTGCGTGTTGGTTATGGATAGAGACCACCCGATGTCGTGTTCTCGCTTTCGTTTCTGCCGTTGATTATGACCCAGGTCGCTGATATCATGTAGCTGGTTTTGGAGAGCAAGAATTCGACTTTCTCGCTGTTGATTTTGCTGCTGTTCCCGTATGTATAGGCTTTGCCAGAACCGTCCTGCATTCAGCATTGGCTTCACAGCAGATGGACAACCAATTTCGTTCGTTAGCGATTGCCTCAAGGATAACATGAAGTCTGCCCGCAATCAGCAGCTGTCATACTGCCATTCACAACCTACCTTCCACTGTCACATTGTGTGGCCTGATTTTCAAGAGCACGATCGCAAGAGCGAAATGCGCCGCGGATAGTGCATTCGCTGTCGCAGTCATTGCTCAATCGCAACAGGGACAACATGGTGACGGGTCAGCAAGCGTATTCCACAAGATGAATAACGAGCTTCATGGCATCAGAGAAGGGCAGGTGCGATGGTCAAGTTCAGCGTAATCTACTCCTACCAAACTTGTCCGTTGCTAAACTTGTTTTACCCGACGATTCAAAGGCAAGAGTATCCATATCATTGCACCATGTGGTTATGGTCGAACAGCTTCGAGTGATGATACCAGTGTTTGGGCCCGGGTTAGACGCCATAAATCCGTAGAGTTGTAAACTTCCACTTCCGACATCTTGAGTTGATGTCAATATCATTCATACTATGAGGCAGAAGATCTCGATGCCAAGTTTCAGCATGGTATCTCAAACCGCTTCTTAACTTGGCGAACTCATGGCTTCCGCCCTGAGGCTGTTGTATGGCCATTGGATATTGGCATGGGCACCGACCCATCAAGATAGCTAGCTCCGGGAACAGAAATCTCAAGCACGAGGCATGATTGATGACTTTCGTGAACAAGCACCTCTATACTGTCAACAAGGAGAACTTGCGTTTAAATAGAGATAGCAACGAATGGTGCGATAGGCATGTTCAATGATCCACTCCTTCGGAAGAGAGTGCTGGGAATTGATAACATCAGGTACTGCAAGGATTGTAGAGAGGTGAAATGCTTGGGTTAGCTAACCACTTGTCTAACGTTATGGATAGTACTTGAGGAGAATAACATCCGACCATTTGAGAAACATCAATACGCTAGCAAATCATGCTGTGCACTGCTCAACATATATATGGAGAATCGTCTTCGATCCTCCGGATTTTACCCGTCGCATCAGTCACTTTTTCGTAATGACAGCACGTAATAACGTCTTCCAGGTCTTAACAATATCTGCTTTCCTGCGGCAGTGTCCCTTCAGACGAAACAATGGAGTCTTTCAAAACGCTCGAAAATACCGATATCTACGAATTTCTGGGTCTGCCTGGGCCGTCCAGTAGCGAATCCGAAATCCGCAAAGCTGGCCGCAAGACCAGCCTTCTTTACCATCCGGACAAGGTGTCCCCGACGCCAGAGAATCTTGCCAACTTTCACTTAGTACAGCAGGCTCTTACGATCCTCACAGATGCGGCTGAAAAGATCAAATATGATCAAACGCGCGAAGCGAAACTTCGAAGGAAAGCTGAGGTAGACGCTCTCGATGCTCGACGTCGGAAGATGCGTGAGGACTTAGAGTCGAGGGAGAAGAATGGTGTGAATGGCTTCGGGAGTGGCTTAGCAGATGTTGGTGGACAAAAACGGACGTTTAGTCAGAGGGAGATGGACATTAGGAGAATCCAAGAGGAGAACCGGGCGAGGATGGCAGCTGCAACAGCAAAACGGCGGAAGGCAGCCGAGGAAACCGTGAAAATTGAACAAGAGAAGAAGGACGAAGAAGCCAGGAATATAATGAACGGCGACCAAGATGGTGAGCCGGAAGATGCCATGAACCGAACTATTCGAGTGCGTTGGGTTCGCGAAGGTGTAGGCGCCGAGTACGACGAGCATACAGTGCAGGATATCCTCATCGAAAGGGGTTATGGACAAGGCATAGAGAGTACCATACTTCTCAGAGATAAGAAGCGCAAGATTGATGGCAAAAAGGTAATGATGGGCACTGTGGTGATCATTTTTAAATCCTTAGAGGAGGCTAGAAAACTCTTGAAGGACAAGGGAAAGTTGGTCGAATTTGAGACCATCGAACCGATGAACATTGAGAAGGAAACATAAGGCGTGCAATCCGGAGTTATCATGAGATTCTACTATACCCCAATGCTGATTCGTCTGACTGACACATTGTGCCAGGTACTCCCGTTCGCTTCGATATCTCACTGCCTGCTCTCAATACAAGATGTTCGAGTCTTGCCTTCAGCTTGCCCGAAGAGGAACTGAACCAAACCTCAGGTGTGTGCAAGTGCCATTAGTCCCTCAAAACGTGTCTGGTGTGCTCGAAAACTCTGGTTTTCACATCTGTGCCTGTCTTCACTCCTCATTGAAAGTGCCAAATCACATTTTTCGCTTCTTCAACCGAGTCCTGATTGCACATTTGAGTTCTCAAGACCCTCTTGTACACGATGTACATGAATCGGGCTAGTGAGTACTGGGAAGTGTTGTGGCCTGTTCTATGGTTGCAGACCCCCAAGCTACTCTGTCTCGTCTCAGCTTGAAGCAATCTGCGCGAAATTTCCTTCGTTGCCGAATGCCGAGTCAGAGTACCACGCACGGAACAAGGCCTTCTCGCAGGAATTTCGTCACAGATTCGTAGATGAGGCTAGGTTGATTTGCGGGTGCTAAATCGAACCACTGTGGAACAAGACCCCAGCCTGCCAGAACTATCGACACTTGGAGCTGCTGGCACACAGTTGCCCTGCTAGGATGGATGCTGTGGAGCGTAGCAGAGATCAAGGCTGCAATAATGCAGACTGCAAAGATTGAGTATTGGATCAAAGTGAGTGAGCATGACCAAGGTTCTTACCAAACAGATAGCTACGGAAGTACCTTATGCACGGCAGGCTTTGATCACTCTGCGAGTATACTGGCTCGTCGTGACCAAAAATTGTCAGATCTGAAGTGTGCCAAACGATCAGACTCTCTCGGTTCTTGATTAACTCAAGAGGCGGCCCCATTGCGTAAACCATATGGGTGGCAGTAATGTATTTGTTGTCTTGCCATGCAAGTAAAGTCTCTGCACTGACCCGTTCTTGCCTCAAGATAGTGGCATCGAAAACCTTTTTCGCAGGTTTCACCACACCATGAATGCTAGTTACAACAACAAAACATCATTTCACAACCATCAGGTCGCTTGACACTATAGAGAATCCGTACCAGCTGCAAAGTTGTGCATGCTACACTTCGATCTAACGCCCCAATTCGAGCCAGGCGGCCGTCTGCTTGTTATATGCTTTTCTGTCGGGACAGCTACAAACAATCATTTTGCAGCCAGAGAGTGCTAGCTCAGTACTGCGAATGTGCATCTGTTTACAGTTCCGTATCGTCCACTTTATTTGAGGAACAACAGGAAGAATCGATCACGGTGTGTGGAGACACGGGCGACGTCCTCGAGTATGATATGTCGTCAGCTCTATTCACCACAGACATTGCAATGAATATTCAGTATACACACCTCGACATGAGTAGTGAATTCGGCAAAACGGGACGAACCGGTGTGAGCTGTAGATCTACATCTCCAGATAGTAAGGCTGAAAGCTCTTACCAGGCGGCTACATTTCGAACCCGACTTGGCCATATTCTACCTTGTCTGCAGAGTGGCGTTTCCCCGCTCGAATTGTTATCCGTTGTTGGTATTCTACTCGAGGCAAAGCTTGGATTTCGCGGTGGTGTTATGCAGACAAATTGACTGTACAGGCATCGATGTCGGCCTTGCAGGATGCCGACACTACAAGGATAAGCGTCACTGCATATATACCATCCCAGACGATAGCGGACAGGCTGAAAATTTCTATCAGTTCTCACCAAAGTAACGAGTCTGGAGCAATCTCTAAGAAAGCCATTGTCGTAAACTCATCGCGAGACAAACATGGACGAGAGCATGCTAGCACATCCAAATTCGCCTCATCGTTCATACAGCAAGGCCTTCCAGATTCCCAGAAGGCTTGTACTACCTCAGCAGATCGGACTGAACTCAACTCCGCAATATGCTTCAATCACATCTACTGGACTGGGCCAACCTCAAGCAAAACCATTGTTCAGCAAGATCGATATTGTGGCTACAGCTACGAGCCTTGTGTGCTTGATCTGTGCGATATGTGCCACCACTCCGAGATTAACACTTTGCTGGAAACTAGGTTTCGGTACTCAAATCGTGGTGATTGGATTCCTTCTTGGAATTATGAATTTGTGCACTCAAACAGTCTTACCAACCACCCTTCTCGTACTGGAAATCAGGTTTGGTCCGGCCAGGCTGCAGAATTACGACGCTATTATGACAGGCAAGTTCTTGTCCCCTCACACAAATGTCGTTTGGAGGACTGTTCTAGTTTCTATGCTAGCGCTTCCTCTGGGGCTTGGTGTTGCTTATAAACGCTTACTCGGCGGCGTTGGTTTTGCATACATCAAGCCACCTGCTGACTTGGATGCTACCTATGGCCTCACCTATCCTTCGCTTGGTGATTCCAACTCCATGAATAATTCCGTGTTCGAGCTTTTCAACTGTAACGCAGGATTCTTCTCGGTGGCCTGGAACGATTCACTCGCGCCAAACATATTGAAGTACCCAGTTCCTCTAGGGTACAATATGCTGTTGTTGCAAGAAGATGCTGCAGCGCTACTGGACTTGCAAAGCTCACAGCATCTCGGATGGATTCGGAGCCAGCTCAGACCCAATGAAACGTGGCAAATAACAGCGACTGTGAACGCGACTGTTGCACGGCAGAACAAAACACTCGCCCAGATAATGCAAGAGGATGACTCATCGTTCGCGTCGGCATTTACATGGATCGATTCGTTTTGGCTTTTCTACGAGTCAATGAGTTTGTCGATGATGACACTGGCAGGAGGTCAGGCCTGCATGATAGGTACTCAGAAGAGCTCTTATTTCAACGCTGTACGGCTTGGCTATCCCTACGACGGTGAAGATGTAGAGGACTTCCGTCAGAGCGCTCTCGTCTTCAACCTGAGCCGTGAAGTTTGTACTGGAATCTGGAATATTACCAAGGAGACAGTCAACCTAGTTGGTGGAGACTGTAAACAGATGTCTACTGCTTATCTTTCGCAGAACATGATTTCTACTTACCCACCCTTCACGCTAGATACGCTCCCTGTCTTAGTCCATTCTATAGGACGGTTTGCCAGCACCTATCAGAACTCACCATGGCAGCTACCAGCTTATGCCTCGTCGGTAGCGAGTTCTTGGTGGGCAAGAGCAGTATTCATGCTCACTCCAGGGCAGGGTGATGGGTTACACTGGCCAGACTTGTTTTATCCTGCGGAAAACGAGATCATCATTTCGATGATTCCCACTCTCAATGCGAGCTGGCTTTTGTACCTTGTCCTGTCCATACATCCTATCATAACAATATCTGCTATCTTGGTGACCGCAACATTTTACTCGACTCCTATGGGCAATGGTTTTGGTTTGATTTCTATTCTTGCTGGTATCGACGCTTCGAGGTTACATTTGTTACATGGAGCTGCCTTCTCGGGGAACCTCGCACAACCAGTGAACCTAGGCTTCAGATTCATTGAGCAGGCTGAACTCGTGGGTCCAGAGCACGATGAACCTACAAGACCGAATCTAACATTGCGGTACTCATTGTTGCAGCGTTCCGAAGCTGGTGAAATGATTGGTCTCAAGAGGAAAGAGCTCTATCAATGAATGTTCGTGTTAGCATGTTGAATGCCTGAAACCCTCATCCCGACTGTTGAGAGCACGGAATTATTCATGGAGTTGGAATCACCAAGCGAAGGATAGGTGAGGCCATAGGTAGCATCCAAGTCAGCAGGTGGCTTGATGTATGCAAAACCAACGCCGCCGAGTAAGCGTTTAT
>Ga0115854_10298_pt1 | contig 11770 bp, 14 predicted proteins | sample InSIn2SAF170_FD_83868 | JGI IMG/M metagenome (GOLD analysis project Ga0115854, IMG submission 83868)
CATAGATTGCTGTAAGACTGCCCCGCTGCCGTCAATTTCGCTGGAGCGAAAGAATGTAATTCTGAAGAGCAGATTGATCCAACAACAAGAGCATTACAATCTCGCTTTATAATCGAATGCAGTCGGAAAGTCTAGCCGGGTGGAAGAAGTCCAGCATCGATGGCTGCACTTTCCTCCTCTGCAGGTTCTTCATCTGAAAGCCCTGTCCAAGGAGACTGAATGGGTGCACGAGGCATGACCATTGTACCCGTTCGTGCAGCTTCCAGTATACCATACGGTCTGACAAGCTTCAAGAAGGCGTCTATCCTGTTCGTCTTTCCGCTAAGCTCCACGATGACGCAGTCGTTGCTGACATCGACGACCTTGCCGCCAAACTGCTTTGCTAGTGTTTCAATGCCATTGAGATGCATATGCTTCTGTCGCAGAGCTTCTGATGGAGTAAGTGACTGTCGTGGCGGCGTGGGAGAGGTGCCAGGGTAATGATGCTGTATGCCGGGGTGTGAAGCTTCTGCGGCAGCTTCTGTTTGTCTCGCTACTTCATCGGCAGGAGACCCTGGCTCGACTGCATGACGAATCTCCTCGTACGTGATTGGGTCATTTCCCTGATACTTGGCAGCCTCTGCTGCGCGGGCTTCTTCAATCTTGCTAGCTAGCTGATCTTCAAAGTATTCTGGGCCAAGAATGGAAACTTTACATAGAAGGAGCTCGCGTTCAATGGTGCGGGTTGTAGTGTAGTCCAATACTGCCCAGACAGGAACCTGAACAGTTGAGAGCAGGCAGTTATCAGTTTTTGACTCGTACATGCAATGCCTCAGAGGCAGGCTTGCGCACCAAATCTTCAAGCTGTCGTCGCGCTTGTTCAACTACGCCATCTTGTCCACGTAGTACGATACACATGCGCGAAAGGTCTTTCACCTCAGTCGTGCATACCACAAGTGAGTCAATACTGCGGGCAGCCAAAATATACGATCAGCACTTGGCAGTGAGGTATAGTAGGAAGCTTATGAGCATGCTGACTTGAAACCCCGCGCAGCGAGAGTGCCTGAGACTCTTGAAAGGACACCAGGCTCATTTTGCACCAGGCAATTGAGGACTCTGCGTGTGTACGGCGTCTTTGATGGCGGTGGAGCTATCGGCGGACGAGACAACTCTCAGCAGGCATAGTCGGAGTACTTTCACCATGCGCTTGGGGCAGAGCAAGAGCGCAGACTCACTGTTGCTGTAGATTTGCAGGTTTGCATCAGCGCGTGTAACCAAGCAATGTCATGAATATGCTCTATTGCTCACTATAGAATGTTCGTCACAGCGTATTCGGCAGACCACTTGGGCGGATCAATAGAGGGCAGGCTGGGAGGACGAGGTCTCGGGTGTTGGAGTTTATAGTCGAGCGCAGATGTTGACGAGTCTACGCCTTTTGGTGGAATTGGCGTGCCATCTCCTTGCTTTCCTGCAGGTTGACCTTTGCCGTTGTTCGCGGAGAGCCGGCCGGTGGACGTAGACAGTCCACGAGAAGCTTGCAGCTGCCATGCGGCAGTTTTAGCAAGCCTCTGAGGCTGCAACAGCATAGACTGTCTCAAAGATGTCATGATACTAGAGTCTGCTACACTCGTGGTGCGGTAAAGGGCAGAGTGCCGGTACATCTCTGGGTTTCACCTGCATGAACGAGAGCTGGAAGATGATCGAGGTATGTGTCTGTTCTGCTGGACATGGACAGGAGCCCTGTTTGACTTTGCACTGTGTTGACAAGCTGGAGCAACAGCCACAATATATGCGTCTCTTTCACTGTCCACCCTCGCTGCGAATTACGAGCTAAGCTCGCGGCCAGTGTGCTGTTAAGTGCTTGAGCAGGCTGCCAACGCGCTGGTCGCCTTTGACAGGGTCGCCCGGCTGCTTCATCAACAGCGAACCGAAGCGCAACGAAGCCAGGCATATTAACATCAAGAATCCGTCGAGATGTCAGGTCCAGACTTCCTGGACTATCACTCCCCTCGTGAGTTCTCACTCTTGCGGGACTATCATACAGCGTCAGGCTTGCCGCATGTATGTAGGTTACTTCTGGCTAATACGGTTGGTTGCCTTGCCAGACCCTACATTTGCCCTGGCCATCTCCTCTGGCAGTACGACACCTACCTCACCTTCAAATCAATCTCTCGCGCCTTATCATACCGACCTTAAGCGAGATTGTAATGCTCTTGTTGTTGGATCAATCTGCTCTTCAGAATTACATTCTTTCGCTCCAGCGAAATTGACGGCAGCGGGGCAGTCTTACAGCAATCTATGTGTATACCAACAACAGCGACTGATTCCTCCAACAAACTCGCTCAAAACAGAGCATTACATATGAAAATCTTACTTCCGTGAAGATTTGCGTTTCTTTGAGTCTGATGCAGACGCTCTCGACAAGTTGGCCATCTTCTGCTTCTCGTTCTTTGCAACTCTCTCCTTCCTGTCCTCTTTTGACTTGGCTCTGGGGTCGAAATCTGCTGGTGCATTGATAGGTACCTCTACAGCCCATTGCGACTCGATCTCCTTGTTCTTTCCTTTGTAACCCCAAGAAGCTGTGAAAGCATCCCTATCCTCGTCCAATTGCATCCTACTTCTCCTGGGTTTGCTAGCGATTCCTTTGGATTTGGCGAAGTTCTCCCATTTGGTCAAAGGCTTCTCTTTCGGCAGGGATTTCTCTCGTGGTAGGATTGTCTGAATCTCTGGTAGACTAGCCATGATACCATCGTCCGTCACTGATGTTGGGCGCTCCCATAAAGCATTGATCAAGCCTTGTAGGCCCTCGCGAGCTGTCGCTTGCAGGTAATCTTCGCGATCAACTTGATATGCCGTTGTATCAAGAGCAGATGGATCAAAGACAGCAAGCAGGCCCAGATCGTATATAAGGGGCTCTTGAGTTTTAGGTAGTAGCGCCTCTCTATGACAGAAGACCGTATCAGAACATGCACGATCACATCTGAATAGTAGCAAGATCTCACTTTTTCGACTTTCGTGCAGCCAAAGCTGGTGCAGCGTCGATGATTGTAGCAGCGCTAGTGCTTGCGGAAGAAGGTTCTGCCATGCTGAATGTAGTGCTAGTGTTGTTAGGTAGAGGTGAAGCAGCAAGTAAGATGGACTGAAATTTTGGCCCCCTCTCCGATCAACCTGTCTCGCCACCGGTTCAGCTGTTCAGTGCTAGCTGTGAGATGCAGATGACTACTGGAACATTGGCCTACTTTCGCCGTATCGTTTTCTACTTGCTGTTGTGTGGGCCGGAATGTCAGATCTACAGTCTGTACTGTTTATTCTCACATCGTAACTACTTGTCTTGAAGAATGTTACCAGTGTTCATCGATACAAAAGCCAATATTCACACAGCTTTGCTCAGGAGTAACAACATCTCGCGAACGAATTGGCGAGACTGCACTCAGCTTGACTACGTTATTACCAAGAGCAAACTACCATATTTTGGCATACACACCACTTTTAACGACTAGAGGCCTTGCTGGTTTTGCTACCAGACCACAAAGCTGACCACATGTACGCTTCACTCAATAACAGCTCAGTACTAGACTCTGTCCAGCTTTCGTGGTCAACCGGCTCCTGCAAGAAGAGCATGATAGCCTGAAAATCCATTGATCGCAGCTTCTCACTCCATCGAAGCAAAAAGGCCAAACAAACGTATGTGTGAAAGTTGGAGAATGCGTCCGAGCCTTCAGACTGTCCACCGCGATTGCTAAAGATTAGCCAGGTGTTGTACAACCATGGTCACGCAAGGCCGCAGCTTACCATGTAGGTATCCCACATCCGAATAACCGAATTGACCGGCAAGACCCGTAGGAATAGCAGATGAAACCAGCGGAAAGAGAACTGCAAAAAGGAGACACCCTCGGCTTCCAAGTGCTTGGCCAGAGGAGCTGTATAGAAGTGAAGTCAAAACGGGAGACATTGTCTTCTGACTGTAATCGAAACCTACCGTCGACACGAGCACACAATTCTTGACAGCGTGCAACTTGACGATGGATACCCGGTTGCGCGAATATATAGTTATCCTGGATGCCATCGAGTAGTTTAGACAAGCACCAGAATGTGTCCGCCTCCAAAGCCAATAAGGCTTCAGGTGGTAGAGCAGATATATCGTAATCTTCCGGATCACAGTCTATCACGTTCGAACATCTCAGCATTTGACTTTGAACCTGATGACTGCGGTGACCCACCTATGTACGATGACAGGAAGACTTGATAGAACGGCGTGGCGAGATCATTGATACCTTGAACGTACCCGCTCGCAGGGTGGCGGATTGCCCATACATACAAGAGCTTCTCCAAACTCTGAGGTAAACCCATTTCAGTGATCAATTCAGAATGGAATCTAGACAAAACTCACTGCTTGTGTGCTAGCAAACTGCCAGAGTGGTACTCCAGGGTTAGTTCTCGGTACATCGATCTTGATTTGATGCCATAATGCCGCGTCAAGGGAGTCCTCTCCTCTGGAGAATGCTTGTTTAACAGCATCGGCATACTCTTGCCGTTTCCGTGCGAGGACAGACACTCGTCGACTAGACACCGCTGGTAAATATCCCAACAGTAATTGCCAAGCCATTGGGCGGATTTCTTGCGGTATGCCTGCCCAGGCATGCTTGCGAAGCTCGGCTATATCGCATGAACCAGGTCAGTTTATAGGGACTCCACCTCGGCTCGAGTGACAGCTACTCACCAATATCCACTGTGTCTCTACTAAGGCATTCAACAAACTTCTCTTTACGGCTTGCATCTCGTCTGGCTTGCGCTTGACTTTTTGCAAGGTTGGCAGCGGCTGAAGCCGCATCTGCATCATGGTCGGCCAAAGGTGAATCATAGGATAAGGTTGAGGTTGAGGCTACTGGCGGAGTCATGTGAGGATTGTAGTAGTCCGTCACTTTCTTGTGAGTCTGTGACGTGCTAGCTATCGATTCAGACCCAGATGTTTCGGATGTGAGAGAGAGATTCTTCAAAAGGTTGACAGGGTCTATAGTTCATCGAGTCAGATTCAGCACAAAGTTTCGTAAGCCCATATCGAGCAAGGCCTACCTTTCATAACATCCTCCAGGTCCTTTCGGACAAATTTGCGCATGTCTTCAGTGTTATCGGGCCTCTCGCCTTTTCCTGATCGTCCTAAAGGCGAGCGCGTTCTTGGGGTACCGATTATGGTCGCGTTCATGCCGCCTGAGGGGCTATCTGTAGAGCGAGTCCTGCTTTTTGGAGCCGTTGCAGACGATGGAAGCTGCGACTCGGCTACCTTGCCGCTGCCAAGTGCTCGCGATATCGTAGCTGGTGCCAATAGACCGGGTGCACTCGAGCTTCCTGACGCCGTATTGACGGAATATGTACCATCAAAGTTGTCCTCCAGCTCGAGATCTCCATCAAAGCGGGCATAACCGCTGGTATCGACAGGACTTTCAGCTCGCTCCTTGTCTTTAGCAGAGCCAAAAGCACTGATGCGTTCCCAGAAGCCATAACTCGATTGTCGGCCCCGCTCTTTGAAGTTGGCTTGTGGTGGAGGAGATTTACTACTGCTCGCTATACCTAGACTGGTAACGGACGGAGATTTGAAGCCACTGCTTCCAGCTGCAGCAGTGCTGGTGCTAGAGAGACTGGAGAGACTGGAAAGACTGGTCTGGCTAGCTGTCGCCGCTCTTGGTGGAGCCTGAAGACCTAGATTACTTGGGCTTGCTCTGCGACCGAGGCCTGCTTGAGCTGCAAACTTGGCAATGTCCGACTTCTTTCCTTGAGATTCTTCCTCATCATCGCTTTCGTCCAGCTTCCAGGCGTCTTCATCGAGCGCAGCTTGACGCGTTCTGCTAGGCACTCCGTTGCTATTGGTACTGTTAGGAGTGCTAGTCCTCCTTAGATGCGAGCCGGAGCTACTACTACTGGTACTGGCATGCTTAGAGGAGCTGGTGGACCACATAACACTAGCATAGAAGCCCTGCAAGGCGGTTGGTCGCACGCTTCCAAAGGCAAGCAAAGTAGATAACGTGTACCAAGGTATACCGTGATCGGTTGCCACACTCGCACATGGCGGACGAGGTTACGCTTCACTGAATACAGACAACGGCAAGTATTTTTGTATACATGGTCCTTCGCCAGTACCGCTTTTTCTAGGAGCTCCAACGGCTGCGGCCCAGCAGCTAAGATGGAAACGGTTCACAAGTGCAGCTGCTTCGCAACTGAGACGCGCTCGCTTGTAAACACGCTGTTTCCTCCTAGTAGCGCAGCTGCTTCATTTCTTCTGTGTAATGCCAGCTCATCCTGGCAGCGCAGGTGTTACCACCTTTATTCTATGCAATAGAGCTGCTGTGCAGCTTAAGTCGCTTCACCTTGATTTCGTGCATTTTCATTGTAGCAACGCAGCTGCTGTTCTTTCATTCTATACTGAAGCTGCCAAGTCGACCTCAGCTGTGCAGCAGCTTTTGGAGTTCCCGACCTGATTTGCATTTGATCATCTCAATCTAGCATTTCTATTTGTCTCATTACGACTCCAGCTTCCTTGAAGATTTTGGCACTCATTTCGTCCATTGAATACGCTTGAGAATAGCAGACTTCGCGGCAGCCCGTTTGACAGATCTTGACAGCGCAGCGTAAGCATGGACAACTGGAAGTGATGGTATGTACGCTTTAGTGTCTGGACAATACTAATGGCCTTGGGTCAATAAGGCTCACGTGTTGCAGTACAAAACGCCACCCTCCGCACGATCCCTTCCAGCTTCGAGAAGAGCATTCTCTTCAGCATGTAAGCATAGACACTCGTCCAGAGCCACGCCACTCTTGATTGGTGTCGCTGCACCACTAGCCGAAGCTCCGTTGGAAGTCGTAATTGAGGTCGAGTTGCATCTCGCACAACCGCCTTCGTTACAATTTCGCATGCCTCGAGGTGTTCCGTTATAGCCTGTGACAGTTCTCTATCCATCAGTCCTCATGTGTCTGTGTTCGTTTGGTCTACGAATGCTCTTACCTGTGCTAATAACGCGTTTGTTTGACACTAAAACAGCTCCAACGCGCCTTTTCATGCAGTTGCTCCTGAAATACGACACCTTTAGCATCTGCACTAAAACGACTGGTTGGACATAGGAAACTCACCGTAAAGAGGCCAGACCTGCAAGTGTCATGAAGTATTTATCCCAGCCCGGCCGCATTCTATCTTCTCGGCTAAGATCCAGATTCCGCAGCTGCGAGAAGAAAGCTTCTCTGTCGGTGTAGTCACATGGATGTATGTGTAAATTGCACATCCGTAATAGTGGGATTAGAGCATCCAGTTCTACAATTGCGTTTTTCGTGTCAACGGTTGTGCGTTTCGTCTCACGTGTCAAAGTGAAGGACCGCTGAGGCAATTCAGGCGAAGGAGGCGGAGGGATGTTGAAGGGAGAAGCTGTGTGGCCATTTGGAATGTGCAGTGTCTGCATTGTGGAGCGCGAGCCTTGCGGCAACGGTAAAGCATCCTCTTCTACGCCCTTTCCAAACATGTCCCGATCATCTTGACGAATAAAGTCCTCCAGTGGTATTGCAGGCAGACCTTCAATGCCAGCGCTGGATGCCGATATGGCAGCTGTCAGCTAAACCTCTTTGCGCTGATGCAATGTCTATGCTTCTACATACATCTCATTTCTGCGCTGCCATCGCCAAGTTGTACGGGCTTCGCAGCCGACGAGAAGCACCCAAGGCCGCTTAACGAACCCATCGAGGTCTCTCCTGCTCATCCTGTCGGTCGTGACATATCTCTTCCTCCAATTCAAGGTGGCATAGTCCAAGAAATCATTCGCTGTAGTGAAGATAAGGCTGTCTCCATCGTGTTGTTTCGACGTTGAAGCCCAGCTAGACGAGGTGATCCGCACGCGTTCGTAACCCTCTTCTGTTACCAGAAAGTCTGCAACAGTATTCTTTCCAGAACAGCGCGGTCCAAGCAGTATGAGGGTTGGCATATTTATGCGAATGGCACAGAAAAGAACTCGAGTGGAGATACACACAAACGATCAAGCGCGTCGAAGCAGGAAAAGGCGATGGTGGCACGTGTCTCTGTATGACATTAAACGTGCTACAGTTACGAAACTCTTCTATTGAAATTCTACCTTGACAGCATACCAACCTGAGAACAAAGATGGCTTCTAATACCTGATCTATTGACTTACTCCGAGTGAGGCGAGATGATATTGCTGGCAATGCCGTCAATGAGCTGGCAAAGAAAGAAGGAAGACATCAGCCTCAGAAGAAGGCGCTTTAGCACTCAATTCCTCAACTCACAACATCGCGCATTGTTTGTGCTGATTTCAAGCGAATCTCATATACCGAGCTTGGGCTGTAGAAGGCGGTATGGCAAGTCAAAGTCAAGCCTGCAGGGGTGCATCAAAGTCAGACTAAAAGCTTGTCCTGAAATGGTATAGCGTAACGCAGGGCCGTGAGGAACTTACGACCAGTGAGCCATGATTCTTTATCTCTGTATGCTTGAAGCAGTGGATGAACATTGTCTTCAGGTATAGGCTCTTCAGGCAAAACGTCCAGAGCTGCGCCAGCTAAGACATTTTCCTTAAGCGCTCGTTCAATTCCATCAAGATCGATGATATCGCCTCTCGCAGTGTTAACGACCACAGCTCCCTTCGGCATGAGCTGCAAGAGGTCCCAGTTGACCATCTTCCGTGTGGAGCGTGTTGATGGGCAGTGTATGCTCAGGGTAGTCGAGCGCCTAAATAAGTCCTTGATATCTTTCGTCCTATCGATACCGAGAGCCTTCTCACTTCCATTGGGGAGATATGGGTCGTACATGAGTACATTCCAGCCGAAAGCCTTAGCTCTTAGAGCAGTCGCTGTTCCGATACGGCCCATGCCAAGCAAGCCGAATGTGGCACCCTGCAGACGAGCTACGAGAGGATGCTCGATGTGAGCCCAAGGGGCAGGAGTAGGTCCTCGCTGCATATCTTGGTGCAGTAGGATACCGCGACGCATAACAAGAGCTAGAGCGATGGCATGGTCTGCGATTTCCGCAGTACCATAGTCTGGAAAGTTGAAATCACGTGATGAGCTAGAAAGCGGGACTTTGCAAGTTGCACAATATCCTACCTGGTACGTTGCACACAGTAATACCTCGCTTTGCGCAAGCCTGTCGGTCAACTCGGTCGTAGCCAACACCCTGTAACGGTTCAGTCAATCAGTAAGTTTGCGTGTCATGCAGGCAGACATGCGCAAGCTTACCATTCGGACAATACTAACGAGGCGGCAACAGCAATTGTCAGAGCGATAGGGCAGGTTACGAAGGGAACTTTCGTACATACACTTTGAGGTTTGGGAAAAGGGCTAGGTCTGATTCCGTTACGTAGAGCTTTAAGATCATAAGACCGTCGCATTGTTCCCTGATATCCTGAGGGACCTCGGAATACGGCTTGAGCCAGTCTGCACCTACTGGAGCGAGAGCCGTTCTGATGAAGCGTAAACGGTAGTTCTGGCCTTCACGCGGTGCGAAGATATCCTCTTCAAGCGTGTTGTCGGGATATTGCCCGTCAGCTTCGAGGATGGTGTATGTTGGAATGGTAGCGTCATTAGCGGCGGAGGATCCATTGGCAATAGCCATTATGGTTGCTTTGTTGGTAGGTGCGAGAGTAGTGTTGTTTCAGAGTCGCGAGAAGAGAGAAGGATAATGCCGAAGCTCGAAGATGTTCGTTTGTCTGGAAGGTTGATCGGTCCGGCGAGATGGAAGCAAGGCCAAGCCAGAGATGGGCCGAAGTGCCCTGGAAAGTTGCAAACGAAGATTTGCTGTTTGGACACCTTCGTAACTTGAATGAGCTGTTCGATAGTAGTAGCGTCAGGGTAGTTGAGTGTGTAAGGTAGAGTTGTCTTTGCGAAATACATCTGCGGCAAGTAACTTTATCGGCATGGCCTCGCCTTTTCGATAACCGCAGTTCCCGGCCGTCGCGGCGGGGTTGAGCCGCACGCGTTGGGAAAGCGTGGTTTTGCATCAATACTTACAGTGGTTCTCGTAGATTAAACAAAGCATTTACGCAAAGCTGAAGTAGTCATGGCTTATGTTCTGTCCTGTATTAGTATACTTGCACATTTATTTGTGTTACTTTTGCTATGTCGGTGTCGCAGTTTGATAACGATGCCACTGGAAAGCGCTAACTGAATGAATAATAGAAGCTCTATTCGCAATGAGCAGGTGCCTTGAGCATAAACAGCGACAGCTTATCGTACCATGAGGCAACACAAGAGGATGACCAGCAAGGTAGGTCACAGGTACCGTTTTATAGACAAGACCGGAAAATGAAATCAGATTGCAGTAGGCGAAGGTGTATAGAGAGGAAGCTAGACAGAGGCAGACAGTTACAAAAGAGACTCCATCTCATCTAGGCTTTTCTTGTCCCTCTCTTCCTTTCCTGACTACAGTTCGCTGAAGAAATGCCCAAGGTCTGGCAGGATTTTATGACATCAGAATGAATGCAAGCATTTATTCTTCTGGGACCTCACGCTCGCCTGGAAAGTGGAATGAAATGAGAATATGTTAGTTTTGCTGCACAGCCAAAGAGGGAGGAAAGAAGAGCAAACGCACCAGCATCGATCTCCTCAATGACAGTGTGTGGGTGCTGTCCATCAACAGTGCATCCAACAGACTGGCATGTTCCAAGAACCTCCTTGACGGTACCGCTAAGTTCTCGGGCAAGTGACTTGTATTTGAGTGTTCGTGCAATATCAATAATAGCATCAAATTCAATGTTTCCAGAGTGCTTGATGTTCTTCTCCTTCTTCCTGTCGCGGGGTGGCTCCTTGAGCGCACGGATAACAAGGGATGAGGCTGAAGGAACAACAGAGACGGCGGCTTGTCGATTTTGAATTGTCAATTGAACTGTGACTCGGAGACCTTTCCACTCGGCAGTGTTCTTGGCGATATTCTCTCCGACGACCTTTGGTGACTGTTAATTAAAAGCGCAGGAAAAGTAACCATATTGTCAGCTCCTTGCGATACCTTTGCTCTTTTTAGCGTGAAGACTCACCAAACCGAGAGGACCAATCTTAGGAGCAAGTGCTGATGAGGCACCTACTTCACCACCTGTTGCCCGCAGGTAGATGATTTTAATCTCGTTGGGATCCATTTTGGGACTGTATCGCATGTAAAAGATATCGTTTAGCATCGATTTCCAAGTATTACAATTGACATGCACAACCACTCACGGCATGGTGAAAGAAGATTGGTCTACGATAATGGAAAGTATCGACGAAAACGCAAACGAACAAGGTTCATGTCAGCGATGTCCCCATTCAAGAAAGTGGCGTACGCCATGCGCTGCCATGTCTGTGCTGCTGTGTACTGTCTTGGCTGAGGTACTGCTTGAGTTATCCTCCTGTTCGCTTTACATGAGGTTCATGCAGTTCATGCCTTGCTACTGCGTAGATCGTTGAGCAATGTGACCTGTCGTTTCCGTGGAGCGTGCAAGTATATCACAGGTATTGCTGATGGCCGTGGCCGTCGAGAATACGAATCTTCAGCACTGATGTTCTGTTCTTGCTCGCTGTTCCTGTCCATCTCTCCATGCCATCTTGCTGCCCGGCTTCCAGTTTGCTGTCTCCCCCTCTGATCCATCGAAGTCTCCTCATGCTCCTTCGCGAGTCCAATGTATCCCACCCTTCCATCTGATCCACCATCCATCAAGCAGCACAGCACAGCACGACACATGGCGTAGCAAAGGCCAACGTCCTTGTCTCTTGTAACCTACCTTTTCAAGTTATTGAAAATATTGCTCGACGAGTCTTGAAGGAGAGTGCAGTC
>Ga0115854_10299_pt1 | contig 11755 bp, 13 predicted proteins | sample InSIn2SAF170_FD_83868 | JGI IMG/M metagenome (GOLD analysis project Ga0115854, IMG submission 83868)
ATTCTGCATGAAAGTGCTTGCACGATTTCGTTACAGTTTTTGGGTTTTGGAAGCTCGCGGTCACTGACACCAGTCTCCATCAACATTGTCAAAACGTCGTCCGGCACCGCTTCGATCCAGGCTTGCAGAAAGCCTTTGTCGCCTGCATATTCCCAAAAAGAAAGTATAAGCTGCCAGCAGGTCAATTCTCGAAGATGAAGTCTCGACGAAATTGCGAAGTGAAGCATAGATCGGATCACAGGTCGAAGCAGAGATCGCCGCTCGGTCGTAAACACACCAGGAGTTAGGCAGACAACATTGGCAATGATGTTGTATGACAAGCATGATACACCACACTCAGACAACAATGGTGTGAGTCGGGCAGCATCATGTGTTGCCAGGGTAAAGATTCGACTCACTAGAGCATCAGCAAGATCACTCGGGGGAGACTGCAAAGAATCAAATGCAGCCACGAAGGTGATGACCGCATCAACACCAGCCGATTCCAAATTGACCAGAACCGGCCAGCCCTGGAGTCCGTTCGGATGCCCTGGCCAAGCGAAGCGAGAATAGTGCGCAGAGTCTGCACCAAGCTGCACTAGCTGCTTTACGACGTTCGTATGACCTTTGCAGGAAGCCGCGAACAAAGCTTGTGAAATTGAAGATCTCGAAAGACAAGGCTTTAAGGCTTCGTGAGGTTCGTTCCCGAAGTAATTCCAAAAGCCGTCGGGGGCGTCCTGGTCTACGAGGATTGTCAAGAGATTTAGTGAACGAGTGGGATCGTGGTATGCTGAACGAGCGACATCTATCGGCGGCAGTCGACGGCATGCGACTACATCCGCCGATGCTTCGAACACCAGATAATTAACAACTTCGAGGTGGTGAGTTTCAGCCGCCCAAGCTAAAGGTGTTCTCCCATCCTCATCAATTATGTCAACATAACTTAGGGATTTCAGCTGCGCCACGATAGCTACCTTTCCAAGTGCTGCAGCCATATGAATCAGGTGTGCTGATGTCCCAGGACAAGCTCTCCGAAAGATCGACTGTAACAAGTATGGCTTGTCTCGTCCAATATGCTCAATCATGACGCGTAGCATTGGTGTATGGCCTTCCAGCACAGCATGTTGTAGCAGGCCTTGGTAGAAATCACTGCTGATTGTTGTGTTTTCGAGCCAAGGAAAAAGCTCTGGCTCGAAGGAGAGGCAATGTCTCTGAAAATGGCTATAGAGAGCTGAGTCTGGTGTAATTTCCAGTGTATGTAAGAGCCAGAAGTTGATGAACTAATCGTGCATTTGAAGTTCTGTGGCCTTGATCGTGCGAACCGGTACCGGGACAGTCCTGATGTAACCCGGCGAAGTTGTGCGTTTTGCAAATATCCGAGAAACAAAACCTGTCTTTCCAGCAAAAGGCACGCCATTGAGAAAGCTTTGCGAGACATTCCCCGGTACGCCGATTTGCTGCCGCAAAGCAAGCTGTTTGCGCGACTGAAGAAAGTCAAAATATGAAAAGCATAACTTAGCACACCATAAGTTATCAGTTAGCAAGTCAATCTTGAACTCGACCAAATCGAGAGGTAGTCGATTGACGTCCTGCAGAAAAGCTTTGACTGATGCGTGAGTAAATTGAATTCGGCTCTTTGACAGATCTGTGGTTAGCAGGTTTCCGCAATAATGCGTAAGTGGAGAGTTGATGATAGCTGACTCTCGAACCTGAAGGTTTTCGGAATCTAGACTGACTGCCTCTTGAGCTTGTCGATGTGTCAACGGCCGTTTTGATGCTGCAACCCATCTAAATGCTTTTGCGGCAAGGACGCGATGACGCTGGTTCTCATGGCTTTGAATTCGTCTCAGACACTTTGCATACGTAGCATCAATCCCGTCAGGACGGTCATCGATGAGTGCTCTAATGCCGTCTTCGGTCAAATTTGTATCGGAATTCCAGATGCTCAGAACTTGTAAATGAATCCATAGGAACCTGTTGTGCAGAAATCGTCAGTGAGCTATCATAATTATCGTTCATTCACACTAACATCTTATCACCATTTTCCTTGAGCTTTTGCTTGATGTCTGCAATCAAGGTCGCATCCTCTGTAATCGTCCTGCTCAGCTGCTGTTCCTCAACCTGAGCTTCGACAAACTTTGCAATATCGTCCGACAGATGGCTCAAGCTGAAGCGGATCTCAAACATATTCTCTATTGTTCGCAGTGACTTACTGGCCTCAATGCCCCTACCCAGCACTTCACGTGAGAACAACGCCAGTTTTGAATAATGAGGATTGTCACAGGCAAATGTCGTCCGTAGAAAAGCAAACAAACCTTGGATCTGGGATTCTTCCATATCGTCAAACCCATCGATGAGATAGAGCATCTGAGGCGACAGATCAATGACTTTCCGAAGTACCAAGACCAGTTGACTAGTCGACAAGGGAAGCACCTGTTTTCTGAATGCATCTTGGATCTCTTGGTCTAGTTGATGTGGCAATGCGTTTGTGATCGTCCTCATTGAGAGCAGCTGCTTCAGAAATGCACGCAATAAATCATCGAGGGAGCTTGCAGATGCAAAACCTGTGTCAAAAAAGTAATGCACACAGCCATACCCGGGAGGCAAGTTGAGCTGTTCCAGATGGTCAACCACAGTGGCACTGTACGGTCAGTTTCTCCAGTCCATAAATTGAAGCAGGAAACGGCTTACGCGAGCATAGATTTGCCGCAACCAACTATATTGAACATGAGCTAGGGGCAGATGAGCATCAGAATAACTTACCACTTCCCGTGCATGATAGCACTGACGTGCCCGGGGTCGACCGCCACTTTGCGAATTCTTTGTCCGCAAATATCCACGTACACGTATCCCGAACACGTGGTTGACTTCGTTTCCACTGAGCTAGCCTTGAATCGTAATCGGAAATACGGTCCAGTAGCGTCCGTTGATCATGCTGTCTGTCTAACGGAACCAATCGTTGTTCGCAAGCTTGTAACAGAGCGAAGCCTGGTGGCACTACGGCTAAGTTAGCGAGCTTGCCGCAAGACAGTAAATGTGCAGGTCATACTGACCAGGATGCTGAGCAGCCATGTTCACATATCGAGTAGAGCACCCCGTTTCGGCGGACTCGGTGAAGTGATCCTGAGCACTAGCTATGTTCAGCTGGCAAAACCGTTCTCCTAAAGCTTGCACAAAACCATCTTGTGGACCCTGGTTTGTTGTGATCTGACCAATGGTCATGAAGAAGTCGAGATGATCTTCAAGGTTTTGATCACTATCGACCAGTATTGTTTGTGCTTCATTCCACATGGTATCTAGGGAAGTGGTCGCAACAGCGTGTTTTGCAGAAGCTTCAGTGGCCCTTGCAAGAGTCGAAGCACAAACCACGGCTTGCACAGCTTGATTAAGCGTCACGCGGTCTTGGTTCGCGAGGCTCCAGTAGGACCGCAACTGTCTCGAACAATTTGCTTCAGGTTCTCGAAAATCCATGAAGCTGTAGAAGATCAGAGGAGCGCACAGCAAGTTGGTCTCCCTACTTACACTTTGCACGATACGGCAGAAGTAACTTCGAAAAGCTCACTCTTCAAAGCACAACCTTGTAGTACGGTCGTGCACACATTGTGCATAGTCTGCTCATCATGATGAGCACGTTCGACAGGGGTACCGACGCGATTGCGATCATCTCGACTGTAAGAAGTTGATGGCGTATCTGATACCTGCTCTATCAACGTTGAAAACCTTGATATGCAAGTACTAATGCTCAGCTCGAGCCGGCCGAGCATCAAGGCAATAAGCCTGCCACCCTGTTAACCAAGTCAATAGTGCAGGGAGTGGCGTACCCTCCGACACCCCCTCCTCCGATAAGATCAAAGAATTCGCATGGCTTATGTACCTCCTCGGCGCCCTTTGCACATGCAACTCTTTCCATGAACTGCTTCAGACTATTCAGGCACAACAATCCATCCTGTAGTTCGGTATCGATCCATAGCACTGCCAGTGTTTTACCACGTCTCTGTGTATGTTCATTGTGAGGTGCGTCCAGAAGGAGATTGCCGGCGCTGTCCGATTTTGCACCATCGTTGAAAACGGTGATGTTCGCATGCTCAATTTTGAACCTGTTTCCATAATCAAATCTATCACCCTGCTGTACTCTCGCTTTCCCCCTTATCGAGGCATGGCCATAAGAGCTTCCCTGCGATGATGTTATATTCGTCATGTAGCACGTCTTCCAAGGTTGTGATACGAGTCAATAATCGCGAACGCAGAGTCAAGGAGCTCTGTAAGTCGACATGGCCAGTGCCTGCCCAGGTGGTAGCGAGTAACATCGTCATTGTGCAGAATGCGCCTTCTGAGGCTGACACGAGCAGTTAGCAAGCCTCTAAGGACGCGCGAGCGTGTGCTGGCCGCAACTTCTCGCTTAGGGTTGTTGTAAACGTCCTCGTGTAGAATTGTGGACCACAAGAGCTGTGCCAGTGGTGAAGGTAGGTGGTCCGAAGTCCCTGATGGTCTAGGACAGATCGAGCCTGTTGCCGCTCCAGTTGCAGTATGGTCCCCGCATTCCTAGTTTAAGTAACGTCTACGACTTATCGTTCATTTTTTTTGCCGGGATTCATCATGTCTTAATCGTAGGTATGACTGTCTGCTAGTTCATGAAATGCTGTATTGACACAAGTATTTTTGACGAATTGAGATAGAACATGTCATCCGACATTTGACTCTATATATTCTTTATATGCCAAGGGAACGCGTGGTACTAGAGTCTAAAATCGCGAAACGAACGCGTCACAGGCGGTGTTCCTTATGACAATGTACAGTATAACTTTCGCTTGTTGCTTTGATGAATACGTAGCATATATATGGCTGACGTCCGGTAATGGTCAGTGACTGACTGAGCGATAGAACCGGGCCACGTTCATTTGCAAAGACTAGGGTCACGTACAGCAGAACCGTGGTCGCCTCTCGGCAATGGTATCAGTAAGAGTAGTGGAGCGCCGAAGGAATGTCACGCAGTTGATGCTGGAGCATTGAGTGGTAAAGGCTATTAGGTCTGAGCGGTCAGAGGTCAATAGCTTATATGGCTGTATATTTGCACGGGATTCAGAACAACCGACTGCCTGGTTTTGGCTCAGGCAACCGCAATTCCTCCCGTCGGTTTTGGTAAGGTCCACTGTTTTACGCCTTGCCAATCTGGATGAGTGTTTTCGGAAATACGGAGCAGCTTCATGAGGTCTTTAGCTCCCAGATTCGTGGGCAAGGTCTTTAAGTTCCGTGGTTGTACAATAGAGGCAGTTGAACCAGGTATTCTGGACCCCGCAAGTGACAATAAACCGGGTATGCTAGAGTTCACAAGGAACAATAGAGCATTGCCGTTCAGATATATTGATGGTATATATTGCGGATTTGGTTTGTGTCCAATAGTTGCTATTTTCACGACTAAGCCCTCCTCGCCTGGCTTGTTGGACACGGGTTCCTGAGTTACCTTTAACACCTTAAGTATCTTGGCATGCCCAGGTTTATCCATCGACACACCTTCGAGGACGTAATACAGGCCCAGGGTCGGGATCTTTACTGTGTGTTCGTGCTGTTGCCCTTTGACGAGGTGCATAATCTCTGCGAGTAGTTCTGTGTAAGGTGTCTGCATTCCTCTCGTGGCATCTATTCTATAGATCTTTGATAGCCTTGAAGCTGTGAACATGATTCCGCTGACCGCAGGCGATAATGGTTTGCATAGTTTGAGATCAAGTATTGCTTGCCGTAAGGATGGAGCAATTTCTTGCAGTGTCCGTAGAACCATGTCTAGCTCCGTATACCAAGGAACATGCACTCTGTGCATAAGCTTAGACTGATCGACACCGAGAACATTTTCGACAGCAGCAAGAGTTTGGACATTCATGCTGGGTGAAGGCTTCCAAATTTAGACCAGAAAGTCAGTTTGGAGCATTCCGTATTCAACGTAGAAGCTCGGACCGTTCTTGACAATGCCGAGAAATCCAAAGACGTGATCAGCTTGAACGCCGCATTTGAAATCTTTGTGCTTAACCACTGTCTCTGCTAAGTCGAATTTGTCGCCTGCATTGCCAAATTCTCTGTCACCGTGGCTTGTACTCGTCGAGATATGATCGAGCAATGTAGGTTGATCAGGCCTCACCTTCACGCCTTGAGAAAGGCTTTTTTTCAAATAGGTTCATTGTGCGTCCCTAGATCTTGCGGTATCTCGAGAGTGATTTGACCCTCGTATATGCTGCAATTGTAGTCGCAATTACCTCCAGGCGGTGTGTACTAACACGCTGGCCTTCCCACCGGAACTCTCGATCACGAGCAAGTCTGATTTCTTGCACTATCCACACTCTCGACCAATAACTGTGGAAGATCAGACGCATGAGCGCCAGGGATAGCTCTGTATTTCGACTTATGCCTTGCAATATGTCACATGAAACATCAGCGATGGTAGCAGCAGCCTCGCGACGAGCAGCAGTTAGCCTGCTATCACCATCGACATGGTCCAAAGGGCCCCAGAGCCATGCTATAACCATGGCAGCTCTCGAGTAGATCTGACCCATCATCGGGATCTGTTTCTCTTTTTCAGTCTCACGGCTTTGGTCGATGCAGACAGCATCGATCCGAGACATTGGTTGGGTATTCTCTGCGCCGCAAGTACGAGAAAATGCCATAGTTGTGGCGTAACATGATGCGGCTGGCCATATAACAGGATCTTGAGTGTATGATAATCGTTATCCCAAACATGGGACAGTGCGATGTACTTTGTTTCGACGGCACGAAGCGATACATTTTCAAGTGAACACAATATGTGTTCGGTGTTATCGTTTGGCGGGTCGATTTTGAGGACTCGAATAGTTTCACCGTCGGCAAGGAGAGGCTCGTATTCGAAAGCAGCCATTAGTCATACTGGAGCCCAAGGTTAACTAGACTCTGAACGTTCTTTTGAGAACTTTTACCGAGGTCATCGAATATCAACGGTTGTCTCGGACATCATACCTCAGTGCAGCTTCGGCGGTTGCTAGACTCTTACCTTCTGTAAAGCCGAGATTGTGATGGTGTATGCTTCACGTCGGCGATATGTTCTCAGAATCCTCAGCGAATAATACGTTCGCATGTGTTATATGCCATAACAGAAAGGTAGGCAGAGTCGTTCGTGCTACTGTCCGCATGGTGCTAAGCTGATGTACAGGTAGGTGCGATGTGTGTCGGACGTTGATGGTCTTGGCTGCATAGCGTGCAGAAATGCCAATATCGAATGCGTGTAGGCATACGGATAGCTTTTAAATGAATTGGATCAATTGGTATTGACCCTGCATAGACCGCGTACTCGCAAGAAGCGTAGGACCAATCCGGTATCGTCCACTGCTCGCAGAATTTCAAGATCGGCTTCGAGAACTATTGAGGTTCCGAACAGCAGCCTCAGGAGCCCTTCAACAACCTTGCTTGACGCTCCAAATATCACAAATAGAATTCCGATAGCTGTCAATCAATCTACCGGCCAGACACCTTTCACCTATTCAGCTCACACTAACGAACACGCAGTCCAGAATGATGGGCTGGAAACGGCCACGCCCCGGCGCTGGGTCCAGCCTTACGCAAACGCTTGCCATGACCGAAGGCCTCCTGTAGTGACCACAGACATTGCATTCAATAATGACCCGAACTATGCCGCTCACCACAGTCCGCCATCAGACCAGCAAGATGCTACCCTCCAGCTTTGGCAAAGCTTCAATATCCCGCCCCGGCCTGTCCGTCAGCACCTGACTAATCTCTTCCTCGAATATTGTAACCCCTGGCTACCGGTCCTGGAGCAAACAGACCTTGCTAGTCTTGCACGAATTGGACAACAGCCAGGAAGCATGCTTCTTGCCCAAGCCATATGGTTCGCAGGTAGCTGCATATCGCCTCTGCCAATTGATCCATCTTCTGCCACATCTGCTCAATTTTATGCACGAGTGAAGGCTCTTCTCTGGTCTGGAAGCCAGATCAAGAACCTCCTTGTCGTCGTCAAAGCTGCCTTGGTGATGCAGTGCGTCCATTGGGACGATACTGGTCAGGTCTCGATCGACGACCATCCATTTTGGCTCAACATGGCCATCACGTTAGCATTTCGCATCGGCTTGAACAGAGAAGTAGTACTATCGGACTCAGCTTCCTCAAGTATTCGTCGCCGACTGTGGTGGATCATGGTTGCTCAGGACTCGCTACAGGCTTTAGCATATGATCGACCTCGAATCATCCATATCGATGACTCTGATGTTCAAGAACTCAGAGAGGCGGACTTTGTGGAGAGCACCATAGACGACTGGGAGGATTTCGCGTTATTTGTCGATATAGCCAAGTTGTTGGGCGACTTGTGCCAATGCCAACGACGCAGATACATGAGTCACTCTTGTCGTTCAAGCATAGAAAACAGCATCCACATTTTGCATTCTCGTCTATGTCAACATGAAGAACCTGCCAATGGCGGCGGTCCAGAAGAAGTTACAGCATCAACGGATCAAGACTTTAATGCACGCCAGTTAAAGGTAGCTTACCTTACAACTCTGACCTTGTTCTCATCATTTCGAGACAACTTTTCCGGAACGCCAAAATCAATATCAGTCACAGCAACCATCGCAGCCTCACTCAGCGCCTCCATCTTCAGGACATTCCTCGAACACGACGAGATCCAATATCTCGCACCAATATTTACAATCCATGCTTTCACCTCAGCCATGGCCTTGCTGTCCCTCTGGCCATACCCAAATTTATGGGACGCTGTTCAGCTAGACGTGCAAATTCTGCGTCAAGCTTTATCAAGTCTCTCGATGCGGAGAGGGTGTAGCGGTAGCGCGAACAATGAGGCAGTGGAAGCTTTGGACAATGTTCTTTCACGTGTGCAAAGCGCTCAGCAAAGCCCTGATGCAGACAAAATATTATTCGCATCTGACCGTGATGTCTGTCAGAAAGTCTTGTCACAAAATGACCTCAACTCGTGTCGTCTGTGGAAACTCATTGGCACTCAACTTGACAAGCAAAAATTACATGCGTTGGACAGCAGAGAGACGATCAACCCTTCCTCCATGGCTGAGGGCTTGAATAACAATGATACTACTCCCTTCCACTGCTCATGTCACGCAAGAACAGCACAGCGGTTGGAGAGTAATCTACATGCTCATGAATCATTTGCTTACGAGCGCTTTGAACACTGGATCCTGCATGGAGGCTAGTCATAAGTATGCAGGTAGTACATAATTAAAACACCATATAGGCACCGAATATACAACCCTCTCTTGTTCTCCTCTTTCTAGAGCTTGCTATCGTTAGTTTTGGCTCCTCTCTTCCGATTCCTCATCTTCTCAAACTGCTGTTGCGGGATCCCAGCCACGTTCCTTCCCAAAACTTCAAAAACTTCCTCCACGTTCTGAGCATTCAGCTCTCGCCGCTGCTTGCCTCTAATCAAAGCTTTGATCTTGAGCATACTCTCACCATTAAGGTGATCTCCCAGCAACCCGTCCTTGATCTCATCTAGCACCACACGCTTGAAGGCTTCGTCATCCGAACCATCAACGTCGTCGAAGACGCGATCAACGAACCCGCAGCCCGCCAACTCCGCAGCATCAAGCCTCCGTCCCTGAATAAGCGCCTTATTCGCCTTCCCAATACCCATACGCTCTACGAACGCCGCACTGGAACCACCCTCCGCTACCAGGCCCAGACTAGCGAACGGCGTCTGCAGATACGTTTTCGGCGTCGCGTAGATGAAGTCCGAGTATGCGATCATAGCCGCTGACATGCCTATCACGGGGCCATTGAGGGCCGTCACCAGGATCTTGGGGTGCGTGTAAAATGCGCGTGCGAGATTGAGGTTTGATGCAACGGTCCATGTTAGGTAGTGGCGGTATAGATCTGTGCCGGCGGGTTGTTTGCGGGATACTGATACATCTGCGCCGCTGGGGTGTGTCTTTCTGTTAGTCTTCTTTGGACTTAGAGTTATGACAATGACCATGGATGAATGATGCTTCTTGAGCGGTTGCTCTTTGAGTTGAGAAAGGCAGGAAGAAACTCACGCAGAAAAGAACCGCCCTCGTCCGATGAGCAGTGTCACTATTACGGAGTCCTTGGTCGCGATTTCGTTCAGGAAGGTCGTAAGCTGATAGTAGAGGTCTTTTGTCAACGCGTTTAATTTCTCGGGGTTGTTTAGAGTGATGATCGCTAACTTGTCGTGATACTCAAGTGTGACCTTGTCGTCTCTGGCCATATTGTTATTGGCCATTGTTGAATGAGATGTTGTAAGCTGAGTATAGATTGATTTTGCTTGCTTCACACACAGAATGGTTGTTCAGTTGTCATCGACTGATCATTGGTTGTTTCCAACTTTGCGTGGCAAGTCCAAGTCGTGCTACAGTAGACTCGCGGTACGTCGGAATAGGGCATACTCTCCACGAGGCAGTGTCATTATCCTTGTGTACAGATGATTGTGTTTTGGAGATTCGTCTGTTGCGATAACCAAGGGATCGAATTACCACCGAGCTGCGGGGATGTACCACATATCGCCGAACCACCGAGCAGGGGTCTGACAGCCAGTATGAAGAATCGCCGGTAGCGTGGGTTGCGGGTTGTGAAGTTTACACTAATGCATGAAGTGACCTTCATTGTAGATCATCCACTCCAGAGTTGGAGTGGTCTATCCGGAGCAATTGATAAGATATTCACAATATGTTAAGCTCTTAAGTTCGGCATCTTCAGTATATCTCGACAGTCGACTCACACGAAGAACTGCTTGGGCATCACTAACCAACTGACTGGAAACGTTATTATTTTGGCCTTCGCATAGAAAGCACCTAACTCATCATGGCTCAACAGGCGGAGAACATCGACAGATCACAATTAGTGCCTGGACATGCCGGTGGTCATATCTTACCCAACAGCCCACTCTTTGGCAAGTTGATTCGGCACGCTAGACGTGATCGTATTGCTCTGAGGGATCTCGGATTGAATGTCGAGAAAACTTATGCTGAATTACTTGATGCGGTATTGGCCTTCCGCAAGGTCGTCAGTGCTTCATTATGCTCGGATGTTTGCGAAAGGTTACGGAATGGTGATGAAGTCTACATTGGTGTCCTTGCCGGTGGTGGCTTCGAGTTCACTGTGGCTATGCTGGCTGTTTTGGCGTTGGGTGCTGCGGCAGTTCCAATGTGTAAGTCCATATCGAGTTGAATGACCATTATGCTAATCGGAATTATCAGTTCCGACTGCTCCGGTCGACGAGCTTGTGTATTTCATCAGGAAGTCGCAGCAGGTGGCTATCCTTTCGAGCTCAGCAGAAAGCGACACCGCTAGGCGAGCGGCGAACCAAGCAGGCAGCGTTACCACCATCGAGATTCTGCCAAACCTGCCCAAAGTCGCAAGGTTTCGTGCTTTAGATATGGCATTGTCATCAGATCCACCACAGGATGATCGTGCACCGGGAATTGTTATTTTCACATCTGGAACGACTGATCGTCCCAAGGCCGTCGTCCATCGTCGAATATATACGCATGAAACAGCCACTTCAATCGGCGAGGGTTACGACGTTGATCATCACGATGTACTTCTTCATGTGCTTCCAGTCCATCACACCACCGGTCTTGGCACATCCTTTTTTCCCTTCCTCTGCGCAGGAGCATGCATCGAATTCCGTGGTGCTGGCAGTTTCGATGCCGAGTGGGTGTGGAATCGATTCCTCCAGGGGGAGTTGACAGTCTTCTCGGCAGTGCCCACCATTTTCATGCGGCTAAAATGGGACTTTGAACGTCGTATCTCAAAATTA